>CEOE01106865.1_pt1 | contig 48077 bp, 53 predicted proteins | sample 530211 | NCBI WGS metagenome assembly CEOE01 (sample SAMEA2619779, study PRJEB7988) | marine metagenome | isolation source: saline water (ENVO:00002010), including
GTTGCTGTGACTGGAAACCAACTTGTGATTGGTCAGGAGTAGTCTGTTCAGCTTTAAGTTCAGCAACAACTTTTTCAAACGTTGCGTCATCAACACCGCGACGTTTCTTCCAGCTACCATCAGCGTTCTTCGTAGGTTTACCAGAATGAATACGCTTATCCCATGGTAAACCGTTAACGTCTAATTCGTTTTGTTCTTCAACCAGTGAATCAGACTCGACCGCTTTAGGTTCGTCTTGTGACAAGTCAGGAAGTTCTTCTTTTTCTTCATCCACTGTTGATGGAACGGGTACACCTGCACTATTCAATGAATCGCCTGTTGCAGATGTACCAGAAACCGCTAACGATCTGAGTGGTTCAACAGTGTTACCGTGCGACGGACGTTCTACAGGTGCATTACTTGCCAGTTTTGTAAAAAATGTAGCCAATGATTCAGCTTCGTTTTGTGTAAGGTTGTGTGAATCCACACTGATATGAATTGCCATTTGATTTCCTCAATTAATGGTTAACGTCACTTGACGGATTGAAAGCATAGTACCATAATGACGCGTGTGTCAAATTTAATTTAAAGGAATTTTGATGAAGGTTTTAGTAACAGGTGGTCGTAATTATAAGAATTACGCTGAAGTGTGTAGAACACTCGGTCAGTTGTACAACCAATACGGTATAACGCTGTTAATCCATGGTGGTGCTGATGGGGCCGATAAATTATGCGACATGTGGGCTAAAGGTGTAGGTGTCCATACGTGTCGCGTTGATGCGTTGTGGCACCATTACGATTTAGCAGCTGGTTTTAAGCGTAATTCGGTAATGCTGTTACTACAACCGGATCTTGTTGTTGCTTTTCCAGGTGGTTCGGGTACCGCGTCAATGGTCCAACTTGCAGAGAAAGCCAACCTACCAATTGAAAAGGTATTGTAGAGTTATGCAATTAAGACCGTATCAACAGGATTTATACGACAAGGTTCATTATCAATGGCAACAAGGTGTACGTAATGTACTTGCCATTGCGCCAACTGGGGCCGGTAAATGTCTAGGTAAAGATACTCCTATACTCATGTACAACGGTGACACTCTACCGGTTCAAGACGTTAAGACTGGTGACTTACTAATGGGGCCGGATAGTACACCTCGTAAAGTATTGGGTACTTGCACCGGACGTGAAATGTTATATCGCGTCACACCCACTAAAGGTGATCCGTACATCGTCAATGAAAGTCACATTCTTAGTTTGAAAACAACCAAACATAACAGTAAACCTAAAGGTCAGATTGTTAACGTGTCCGTCACGGATTATCTGAATAAATCTAAGACGTGGAAACATATACATAAAGGGTGGCGAACAGGCGTAGATTTTCCAACTGCTTCGGAAACTGATACAGCGTTACCACCTTATCTACTCGGCGTGTGGTTAGGTGACGGTGATTCAAAAGGTGCATCTATCACAACGGCTGACCCTGAAATAGTCACTTATATTCAAAACTACGCTATTAAAACACGTCAAGGTTTACGTATTGAAGCGCAACCGAACAACGCTTCATCTGTTCATCATTTAAGCACTAACTTTAATCGTAACGTTATAGGTTTGAGAAAGTCGTTAAAGTGTTGGAATTTATTAAACAATAAACATATCCCTTTTGCTTTCAAGACTGCACCACGTGAACAACGTTTATCATTGTTGGCTGGATTACTAGACAGTGACGGTCATTCAACACACGGTGGTTACGATGTGGTGTTTAAAATTAAAAGGTTGGCTGAAGATTTATGTTTTCTAGTGCGTTCTTTGGGTTTGGCAGCGTACATAAATGAAGTTGAAAAAACGTGTACTAACACTGGTTCAACCGGCAAATATTACCGTATTAGTATATCGGGTGATTGCTCAATTATACCAACACTGTTAGACCGTCACCAACTAGAATCACGAAAGCAAAAGAAAGACGTATTAGTGACGGGTATCAAAGTTGAACCTATCGGTGTGGGTAATTATTATGGGTTCGAGATAGACGGTGATCACTTGTTCATGCTTGGTGATTTTACGGTTACTCACAATACCGTCACAATGGCAAAAGTGATTCATGACCACAACGGTGCAAAAGTTGCCATCGCTCATCGCCAGGAACTAGTATCACAAATCAGCCAAGCATTAGCACGTGAAGGTATTCACCATAATATTGTAGGCGATAAGAAAGTTATAAAACTTATCCGTCGTAATCACATTGATGAACTTGGTCGTGACTTCATTCAACCAATGAGTACCACAGTTGTGGCCGGTGTTGATACGCTTATCCGTCGTAAAGAATCGTTACGCGGTTGGGCGCAACAGGTCACGCTGTGGGTTCAGGATGAAGCGCACCACGTGTTGAAACATAACAAGTGGGGTAACGCAATTGAAATGTTCCCCAATGCGAAAGGCTTAGGCGTAACCGCGACACCAATACGTGCTGACGGTCATGGTCTAGGTTCGACCGCTTCAGGTTTATTCGATGTGATGGTGGAAGGTCCAAACCTTCGCTGGCTCATTAACAACGGGTATCTTACTGATTATAAAATTGTGTGCTCACCGTCCGACATTCAGATAGGTGAGGATGACTTGGGTGCCAATGGTGACTTCATTCAGAAACGTATGAAGAAAGCCGCACGTGAGTCACACATTATCGGTGACGTAGTATCGGAATATAAAAAACACGCATTCGGTAAACGTGGTGTAACATTCGTGACAGACGTTGAAACCGCTAAAGATATGGCCGCTGAATTTAATGCCAACGGTATACCCGCTGAAGCAGTTGACGCGAACACCCCCAGTGATTTACGTGACGCAATACTCAAACGTTTCGCACGCGGTGAACTGTGGCAGCTGGTGAATGTGGATTTGTTTGGTGAAGGTTTCGACTTACCGGCCATTGAAGTTGTATCGTTCGCCCGTCCTACCATGTCATACGCGTTATACGTGCAACAGTTTGGTCGCGCTTTACGTAAGCTGGATGGTAAAACCTGGGCCATTATCATCGACCACGTGGGTAATATTGTTCGTCACGGTCTACCTGATAAACCACGTGTGTGGTCACTGGACAGTAAAGATAAATCACCGCGTACTGTAGATCCCGACGATGAAATACCGTTAACGTATTGTGCAAGCTGCACCCGTCCATATGAGAAATTCCACAAAAAATGCCCTCACTGTGGTTACTATACCGAACCCGCTGGACGTTCTAAGCCTGAACAGGTGGATGGTGATTTAACAGAACTATCCGCTGACGTGCTTGCTATGATGCGCGGTGAAGTAGACGATATAGCGAACACAACACCTGAACAAGCCGCTAAACGTGTTACTGATGAACTGGTGGCAAAGCACGCTCCTACTGTTGCTATACTCAGTCACAGTAAGCGTGCTGCACAGAAACAAGTTGTACTGCAGGATGCACAACGTACACTTCGCGAAACGATTGCATGGTGGGCCAGTCTGTACAACGGGGCCGACCAATCTGAAATGTACCGTCGCTTCAACTTTGCGTTTGGAATAGACGTGCTAAGTGCACAGAAACAAGACGCTGAAACAATGGTTAAAACAACCAATGATATTAACAACTATATAGTAAGGAAGATGTCATCATGAGTATGATTGAATTTAAAAAGTATGTTGCACAAACGTGTAACACTGCGCCAATGAGTGACCGTGATGCTACGGTCACGTTTAGAGTGTTAGGTATTATCAGTGCTGTTGGACGTATGCACCTGTTTGCTGAACAGGAAGGTAAACGGTTCCCGTCGGCGTTACGTGATTTAGAATTCCAGTTTGCAGCACTGTGTCACTATCTGAATCACGAAACACCCGTCATCGAACCTGAAGAAAACCCGACGTATACATTACCGCAACTGACAGAATCAGTGTTTGATTTAGCGTATAAGTTATTTAGACAACTGAACGGTCGTCGTGATTCACTGAAGTCTACACTGGATGATGTAGAAAAAGCCCTGGTCAATTTGTACGTAGTGTACGACAGGGCTTTAACATTTAATGGTGGTGAAGGTATAACGCGTGAACGGTTGGTTATGCCGAATTAACAAACCTGTCGGTCATGCTGTCACGGTATGACCGTTTTTCTTTATCATAATACCAGTCACCACCTTCAGATTCATTCAACGTTTCAATCATGTGATTGATGTAACACTTTTCAAAAATCTTCACCAGTATCGCTAATATTAAAATTACTGCTAACACTATTAAGTAAATCATGCTGTTACCCTTGTAAAGTTAACGTAGCCTTGTTCGTGACAATACTTCGCCACGGCGTCGGCCCCTTGTAAATTTGAAGCAATGTGACCGCGTTGTATAAACAACTTAGGTTTAGCATTGTCTTCATGTGGTAGTGGTGAATTTGTTCGTCCGTCGTGTAAACCTGGGTGCCAGTCGTAACCCATCTTCTGCAGCATTTCACGGCGTTTGTTGATAGGTACCTTACGTTCAGCACGGATTTCTTTTAAAAATTCATCCAGCTTCTTACTGCTTATCCAACCGCCACGGAAACCAACACGACCACTTTCAATCGCTTCAATGATTTCTTGTTCAACACTGCCCATGCTCACTGTAATCGCTTCAGTAGTACTGCTGGTGAGCGGTGCTTTTTGACAATGTGTAGCGGGATTGAATTCATCTTTAATCTGATAAGTGTGAAGGAATTGGTTAACCATGGCGTAACCGTCTTCGTTCTTTAACCAATTATACAGGTTCGGGAAATAATCACCGGTCATACCCGACTGTTCCAGGTCTGCTTTATTCTGTTGCGCTGTGTAGAATACCGCATAACGACGTGAATCAACGGTGACGTGAAGCGCATCTTTATGGTTTGAACACATTAGGAAGTTAGCGCGGTTGTCACCCATCACCTGGTCTAAACCTTTCCCCTGTATTTCAATCCGGTCGTTTGTGATGAATACTTTCAACGCTTCGGTGACTTCACGGCGGTCACTGACATAGATTTCTTCTACACCAATGAATAATTTATTCTGAATCCATGTTGTGAATTTCGCTCCACCTTCACCCAGTTCTTTAGCGTTAGGTAAGTGTGTATAACGGTCGCCAACTGAATAAGCAATACAGCGAGTGAACAACGTTTTACCGTTACCTTCGGCACCTTGTAGAAGTGGACACCATTGGAACTTAACGCCAGGATATTGCACGCACGCGGCCATATACGAAAGGATTATTTCTTGGTCGTTAGGATCTGGTAATATTAGACGTAGATGGTTTAGAAATGGTGATATATCACCTGGCACCTGTTTAGTAACGATAGGTACATACGTATTAACGTACTTCAAACCTTCTTCTTCAAATATCCCGCCCGACGGTAATTCTGGTCTAAACACCGTTCGGGCAACTTTAGGAAAACGAACCGCTTGTGACTCGGTGAATACTTCCCATGCGGATTTAGTCACCTTCTCATTCTGTCCATCCATGCTGAATATGTAACCACCGTACGTTGCCTTGAACTGTTCAGGTTTTAAGAATGAACCGTCCGGTGTCCAGGCACGATGTAGGTCACGTACGTATACACAACCTTTGAAATAATCGATTTGTTGGGATGGTGTAAGGAATTGATCCCCCACCGTGGTAGTGACTTCACCATACATTACATTGGTGGGTACGTCGTTCACCGGCTGATATTCAACAGGCTCCACTTTGTAACGCTTGCTGAAGTATACATCCTTCTGCTTACTGATAGCTTGCGTGACCGTACGACTGGTGTATGACTTGTGGTTATCCCATTTGTCGCGATACAGCGCTGACTGACGCATGATGCGGTCAATACGAACAGGGTTGTTACCCGTCCAAAACGCTAAGTGTTGGGCAAGTGCCGCATCCGCAGATGAACGGTCATATTCATCACCTGAACCACTGGGGTAGGTGGCCGCTAATACTGCAGCGTTACCAGTGAATAGGTCTTCAAATGTCGCTTTACCACCGAACACAGCACCGGCTGACTTACTGGACATGGCCAGCTGTATCAATTCAGCGTCATCGGTCGGCCCCGCCCATCGTGAATCTGCTACGTCTTCCCACTCACCAACCTCATTCACATCATCTGACTGTTGCCAGTACCACTCAATTGCCTGGTGTAGCATAGCGGTGTGGTCAGTATCAGCGTTACCCGTTGCCTGATTACCTGTCAGAACGATGAAGCGTTCAGCGGTGTACAGTTCCATGTTCAGGTCTTTATTCTTACACTTGTGTTCGGGTTCGGCGCCATGGTAAGTACCGAAGATGTGTAACGCTTTACCCGATGCACTTATTTCAACGTAGGCACCTGGGAACGTTTGACAGAGTGTTGTTGAAATAGCAGACCATTGACCATTCTGAAAACAATCATCAATATCGATACAGAAATACGGATCATTATGAGTAAGCACAAAAGCCACACAATAATCAGTACCGCACATCTGCGCCATTTGTAACGCATGATTGTAATTGGTGTGGTACTTCGTTTCGTGTGCATTGATACCTAATTCCAACGTATGTGGACAAGCAGGAATCTTGTCAAACTTGTTTGGTATGGCGGTCGGTATCAGCTTACTTATTATAAATTGGTTGCTGTTAAACATATTTCACGTCTACGTTCCGGTGTCAATTTCATCGCCTGTTTATCTTTATTGGCAATACCTTGAAATACGATATCGTGGATATCTTTTTCAATTGCGTGGCGCATTACCGCACGTTTTAATTGATTCATGGTACCGAAATACTTGTTCACCGTTCCCGTCGCGACATCCGCACGCTGTGCTATATCCGCACGTTGAATGTTCATGTAACCCACCAGCTTGGCGCATTCAACGGCGGCATTAAGAATTAGTTCACGTTTTGCGTCTTTCATAATCCCGCTTCATTTATTAAGAGTTTAATATCCGCTTCAACCCGTTTAATAATACGGTCGCCGTGCTCATGACCTTGTAAATCATCGAACACGGTTTGAAGCAAGTCGTAAGCCGCATCACGTTGTTCAGTAACGTCAATGAGGCTTTGCATTAGTCTACTTATATCGTCCATCTTCAGATATTAGACGCGGGTGACGCGGGTGTCAATACGTTCCTGTACTGAAACACGCATCACCTCCCATACTTATGACCAATTCAATGAAGCGTAATTGTGCTTGTTCGCGCTCGGTGCCGGTATATTTCCAACCAGGTTTCTTAACTTCACGTGCTGTGAATTGACCGATAACGTGACCAACATGTTCAGGCTGTATCACGACGCGACGTATACCAATACGGTCTGACGATTTGGTTAATTTGTTCATTGCCGGCGTATCGTTAGCAATACCGTAGCGAACCGGCGCGGATTGGTACCCGCACTCAGGACACTTCGACTTGGTGGCACCTACGTTATTACGCCACAACACGTCGCCAGCTTGGGCCGCTTGCAACGCTAGGTGTTTACTTGCACCTTGTTCAGTGGTCGCACCATCTGGTACCGCTGGTGGTTGACGGTCGGCGTGCGTCATTGCGAGTAGTTCATTTAACGCAACTTGTGGTATCCCCCATCGCTGCGCCCATTGTGTTAGTATCATCACTCTTGCTCCTTGCGTAGTTGTTCGATGCGCTTTTCAGCCTCTTTAATTGCCCCTTCAAAAGTTGGTTCAGAGTAGTCAACTAGGCCTTCTTCTCGACACTTCAGTTTGCAGTAATCTGAGTAGGTTTCCTTTACAGCTTCCATAAACAGATTGAAGAACATTTCATCATCGTATTTTTCAAACATACTCTTGCTCCTTGCGTAGCTGCTTGGTTACTTTCTCTATGGATTCGATACAATCCTTACAGACAAATTTAAAATCAAAATTTATATTGCCTTCTATTGGTGTGAAGTATTCAAAGCTTTCAACAGAATATTTTTGCGGAACATTTTTTTGATAATCCCCACACAAATCACAGTAAAAGTTAAACATCACTCTTGCTCCTTGCGTAGTTGTTCTGATTGACATTCAATAAACTGAATACAGTGCTTTATCCCTTCTAAGTAAGGCTCCTGAAGCTGTTCGTATCGTTTTGGAACTACAACACTGCATTTTATTTCTTCAAGCAAGTCATCAAGCGCTTCAATCTTCTGCTTTATGGCAAATTTGTTTAGCAGTGCTTTTGACTCAGTGTTGTCAATCTCAAATAACCGTTCAATTGCTGCACCCATATCCATTTCTACTAATTCACAACAAGCTTCGACGTTTGCAGCTAATTCAAGGTTAATTGCTTCCAACTCCTTCACACTCTCATTAGCCTTTGCTAGTAAAGCTTCAGCAAAGTCGTAAACATAAGGATTTAAGTCCATTTTTCCGTTTGGTTGCTGCTTTAGTTTAAAGCCATTAGATAATGCTAAATCTTTTATTTGCTGTTTATTCATCACTCTTGCTCCTTGCGTACTTGTTCAAGTATATGACGTGAAGCGCTTCTAGCATGACGATCTACCATCACGTTAAAATGACTTATCGCCGTAGCGGTATTATTTTGGACATTCGGTTCCTTAGGTTTTTCGGTAGTTAATCCCGCAAGAAAACACCTATACGCAACCGTTTCAATAGCTGAGTTGTACTCAGAGTTTCTACCTAGTGCCGAACCCAATCGGCTCCGTAACTCCATAGATTCGCGCTTGTTTTCTTTCTCTAACTCAGCTACGCGCTCATTAGACTTTGCTAGTTGTGCGCGTAGGGTTTCAGCTTCTTCTCTGTACTTCTTAACCAATAATATTTCCACTTCGTAATCTCCTTTGTTCGTTGCATGACTCTAAAGACGGGCTGAATGTTGAAACTTTACCTTTATAAAGTCGCGCTACTTCGTTCCAGTTTTGTGTAACCGGTAACATTAATACACGGTCGTCACAAACGTGACAGAAGCAAGCCCAGTTACTCGCGCCGCCAGCCCCACAATCAGGGCACACCACGCGGAATCTCTTACTTACTGGATTCATCGGAATCTCCTTCTCATTTCCCGCACTTCGGGAAAAGTGCGAAACACATATTCAACTTGGTTCACTGTTAAGCCGGTACGCTTTGCTATGGTTTTATTAGATGGACGTTTAACCGCTTGCTTCAATATTTTAGCGACAACGTTATGACGGTCCATCAGTGTAGTGGATGGTTCACTTGCTAGGTATTCATCCAGTGACAACCCTACCATTTGAGATAGTCGTCCATATATGACAGGTCTGACGCTGAACCGTGTGTACTGTTCCAATGCTTTTTAAGATAATGAGACAATATAGCCAGGTTCGACGGTAATGCACCAGGTTTCATGAAAAGTCGTTGACGTGCCATGAACACGTTGTAACGTAAATCCCACGCTAGACGACTGTGGTGCGGGTGTACGTCGCGCTCTGTAATAATCCCCAACTTAACCGCATTCTTCCAAATCGAATCACCGTGTTTCCACGTGTCGTCGTGTGTTGCTTCTTCCATTTGAATCAATCCCCACGCTGGACCAGTGGGCCATTGTTTAAGGAATTCACCACGTCGTGACTCATGCGCTATAATCATCATAATCGCTGTTTCACCAGACGGACCATTCGGGATTTCTTCAAGTGTGGGTTTAACCACAAGGTCGAGTAGTTGTCGTTTGTTCATTGTTCTTCAATGCTCCATTTTGTTGCAACGGCTTTAGTTAGATAGCGTTGCTCGTAAACATACTGTTGAAACGCTCGGTCGGCGATGTCCGTATCCATGGCTTCAACAACGTAATTGTATTCGTCACCACCTTTGAATGTGGCATGACATCGGTACACGTTGGTCATTCTTGCTCCTTGCGTGCGTTCCACGCTATTACCGCTTCTTCTTCGTTCACTTGCCAAAGTTTAGGATAAGGCATAACTTGGCAGCCGAAATTAAAACAAGCAACGCCGCAATGGACTGCGCCTTTATTAAAATTCGCGTTCGAAGGTTCGCTTTGTATTAGTTCAGCCTGACCTCCGCAAAAGGGGCAGGGTTTCAAATTAGTCACTTGATTGCTCCTTGCGTAGTTGTTCTGAGTCTCCAACCAAGAAAGCAGTTAATTTATTATCCATGTACAAGCCCAAGTCTCCACTAGCCCTCACCTCTTCTAGCATTTCATTAGCTTTATCCACGGAACACTCCAACTCCTCAACACGCTCATTAGCCTTTGCTAGTTGTTCTCGTAGATTGTCAACTATGCTCTCAACTTCGTCCTTGTCATACCCAAATAAAAGACCAGAGCAATCGTTATGCTGATACTGCCTTAAAGCTGGCAGTAGAAGTTCTTTTAATTCACTCATTCTTCAATTCACTTTTCTTATCGTTGTAACCGGCCCAAAACCAGTGAACCAGTTCAATCTTGGTTTGACCGTAAGGACATATAGGCTTACGGTTCGACTTTTTCATTGCCGCTTCTTCACCTTTTCGGTAAGCGGCATGTGCGGTTGATAGTTTCTCGGACATAATTCAATTCCCTCTTAACGAATTCATCGAACGGTGCGCAATGTTTAGTACGTGACGCCAGGGTAGCGTAGCGCTCTGCTACGACCAACTGTTCCAACGTCTTACATGAATGAATAACGTCACATACGCGTTTGGTTAGCGACATTGTTGAACATGTCCTTTAGGGCAGATTTTATACATACCCGTACGCTTCTTCAGAATTACTATCCAACCTTTAGCGTCAGGTGTATCCGAAACGACTTTACACGGTTCATCGTTTTCGTCGATATATGTCCATTCAGGTTCGTAAGGTTTCAAATCTGACAAATCGACCACGTCGTCGAAATAGTCGTCGCATTTGTACCTGACCCACGCTTTATTATCAATAGTGTGGACGATACGACAAATGAAACCTTGCTCGTCGATGTGTGTCCATTCGTCACCAGACTGTTCTGATAGATACGCTTCGTATTGAGCTATGACGTCTACAACAGTCTTCTTACCGTTTTGTAGTGAATCGACATACATCTCAAACTCACATCGGTGACAAACGAACTCAGTGTCATTTTTATTAATAATGTTAGGGTTGCCAGCACTGATATGAAACGCACCAACATGTTTCAGAAACAGAATATGGTTCCAATCTTTTAGAGTTAGTATGTTTGCACCTAATGCGTTAACAGCATCTACAACAGTCTTCTTACCCATCATTTTTCCTCCATTATATAAGGCGCACCAGTCATACAGATGATGCAAATTATCGCTACGAGTGTCATATCGCGTTCAACGGCCATACCGCTGAAGAACGCACATAACAACATGAAACCTTGTGTGAATTTACTCATTGAAAATCTTCCTTTATATACATACATACGAATAATAGACGATAATGACGCACGCGTCAATTTATTTAATCTCGATACTATCGGGTGCTTCGTTACCAAATACATCCCATCCTGGTACAGCTTGGCGACTGAACATGACAAGACGTGGTACATCACCGCACAACTCAACAATCTTATCCAACACTTCAGGTGGTTTAGCACTGTGACGTGTGACCGGTGCGTGTATGACACTATGAACGGAACGACTGACACGTTTCGGTTTACCGCGTACACCTATTAGACATACTTCACTGTTGCTACGTGTCCAGCTACCCATTCCCCAAAACGGGGTACTACTGTTCTTATTCGTCTTAATCCAGTTGAACCCTATCGTCTTGTACGTGAATCCCCAGGCGGTCATCAGTGTGATAGCGTCAAGCAAGCATGGAAAAGTGGCCCACATGAACATAATACAGTCGTCGTCGCATACGTTACTGACTGGTATGTTGCACAGTTCAGCCGTGCTGGTGGTACCGTAATGACGTTCGGCCCCACCGCGATTTAAAGACTTGTGTTTATACTGCCATGGGGGATCTGCGCAGATAACCTTATACATGTGACACCCCCAACAATTGTTTCGTTGCCGGTGCAGGTTCGACACCATGGTAATAAACGTCGTTGGCATCCTTGTAACCCATCTTAATCAATTCGCGTGGTGTGAGTTGTAACGCGTCGATAGCGTCGGTCCAGCGTGTGACGTAACGTATGTCCTTACTCTGTGTTCGAGTGATGCACCGTTCTAATATGGCCAGCTGTACGTCGTCGTTGAACTCTGCCAATTCAGGGTACCGTTCCTTCCAATCGTAATAATGCGTTGGTCGCTGCAGCGTGAAAGCACACTGACTGATGATACCATCAACTTTTCTCAACTCATTCACAACATCCGCTGGTGGTTTATCGTCCCAATTGAACACTGTTCGTAACGATACATTCATCATTTTCGCTACATCATCGTTAGTCATGTTGCACTTTAAGCGCAATATTTTCATTATCATCATTTTCACCGTAATTATAGATTGCACGGATTGTGCAACTGTTAAAATTATAGATTCGCATAAATGATGCAACATTGTCAATTAGTGCTTCATAATATATGAAAAATTCCCAGTGATTTGACAGTACTTTTCGGTTTGTACTGGGGTACTGGGAGCGTACGACTGGCGCGGGTTGTAGCGATGTCTACCCATAACCCCAGTACTTTCTTAATAATAAGAGAAATAATAAATATATAGAGTATACGTACAGCGTAGGACCGTAGAACGTTGTGGTGTGGGTGCTCCACCAGACGAATTTGGCAACTTGTACTGGAATCGACTATCGAATGGTCTGTAGCCCTTATAGGACGCGGGGTCCCATAACCCCAGTATGGTACTGGGTAGTACTGGGTAGTACTGGGTAGTGGGTAAATCGTTCGAATTTTTAGAATGTTTGCGGTGACTGGGTACTGAATGTACACTGTGGATGAACCGTCAAACTTGGGGTATTACGCAATGCGTGACTACACATTGAATCAAATTAAACGATTTGTCAAAGAATACGTAAAAGATTATGACCATTATCGTGCAGCAATGAATACAGACATCGAACTGGATGACGTTAACGAATTGATAGTTAACGAAAAGTTTGTGGAATTACTTACCAATCCGGTGAATACGCAAGGACAACAACCATTCGAACGCGTTGAAGAAATCAAATATGATTTGTGTAATTGGGTGAGTCATGGCAAAACGTTGGCCGATTTTTGTCGTCAAGACGGTGTTCCTAAACCCGCTACGTTGTATAAATGGATGGAACAAGACGAAGTGTTCAGTAGAGAATTTGCACATGCGCGTAAAACAGGTTACGACATGATTGCAATGGATATGCTGCGAATAGCTGATACACCTGTTGATGAATACATCCGTGAAATGACTGAAGAATCTAGTACGAACGGTTCAACGACACGTGAGAAAATCACCAAGAAAGACGCTACACAACACCGTAAGATGCAGATTGATACGCGTAAATGGTTGCTCGGTAAGTGGGATCCAAAACGCTACGGCGACGTGTTAAAAGCGCAAGTCACTGGTAAAGACGACGGACCAATACAATCTGAAACGAATGTTAATGTTGACGATGAAGCGTTGGCGCGTAAGTTGGCGTTCATACTTCAGAAAGGTGCGAACAAATGAGTCTATTTGATGAACTGATAGAACGCGTTAATGGACTGTCCGAAAAGGAACGCGCAGAACTCGTGGATGAAGTGGAACAAGCCACCAGCGGCCAGAAATGGTTTCCCAATGAAGGACCGCAAACAGACGCATACTTCAGTGAGGCATTTATCACACTATACGGAGGTGCCGGGGGCGGGGGAAAGTCGGATTGTGGATTAGGTCTAGCATTTACCGCGCATCAACGGTCGCTCATTATGCGACGTAAATATACCGATTTGTCCGGTTTGACTGAACGTGCCATTGAGATAAACGGTACACGTAAAGGTTTCAACGGTAGCGCTCCACCTAAGCTGACAACTGAAGATGGTCGGTTGATAGAGTTTGGCGCTGCGCAGCATGTGGGCGATGAAGCCAGTTGGCAGGGTAGACCACACGACTTGTTATACCTGGATGAAGCTGCGCAATGGGCTGAATCACAAGTACGTTACCTGATGGGTTGGGTTCGTAGTGCCACACCTGGTCAACGTTGTCGCGTTGTGTTGGGTAGTAACCCACCATTAAGCGATGAAGGTGCTTGGATGATTTCAATGTTCGCACCGTGGTTAGATGACCGTCATCCTAATCCAGCTAAACCAGGTGAACTACGTTGGTACCTGACTGACGGTGGTGAAGATGTTGAAGTAAATGGTCCAGGTGCCTACGTGTTCAACGGCTCTGATTACGTACGGTCTGAATTATCTGAAGACCATCCTGATGTGCTGGTGGCATTATCACGAACGTTCATACCGGCCAAACTAAAAGATAACCCTACACTGATGCGTAATGCTCAGTATAAAGCACAACAAGACGCATTACCTGAACACCTACGTGCTGCAATCCGTGACGGTAAATTCAACGCGGCACGTGAAGACCACGAGTTACAGTTGATACCTAGTGAATGGATCCAAGCAGCAATGGACCGATGGACTGCACAACCACATAACAAAGCGCCACAGTGTGCCATTGGTGTTGACCCTGTTCGTGGCGGTAAAGATAACCTAATCATTGCACCACGTTACGACGGATGGTATGCGCCACTGTTCAAAATGCCTGGTAAACAGGTCAAAGATGGGCTAACTATCGCATCTGAAATACTGAAACATCGTACTGATAACAGCATGATTGTGATTGACATGGGTGGTGGTTATGGTGGTTCACCGTATGACAGCCTTATCACTAACATCAACGAAGATTACGTCATCCAGCACAAGGGTAGTGAAAAGACGTACGAACGGACTAAAACTGGACGACAAGGTTTCTACAATCGTCGCGCATTGGTCTATTATCGTTTCTATGAAGCGTTGGACCCGACGCAACCAGGTGGTTCACCAATAGCATTACCGCCAGATCCTTTCCTCATGGCTCAGTTGTGCTCTATTCGTTTGAAACAGGACGATGTGGACATCATTCAACTTGAACCTAAAGTGGACCTGGTGAAGCGTACGGGTCAGTCACCGGATGAAGCTGATGCTGTTGTTATGGCATGGTCTAAGGGTGCTAAACAAGATAACTTTCGTGGTGGTTGGGAAAATGCACCGAACCCGCGCAGTAAACAACGTGCTATCAAACGTACACCGCGTAGTGCTGGAAGATTTGACAGTAAACGTTACAATAGATAACAATGACTGAAAATTACACAATAGGTGACGACAATGGCTAAGGCAGTAGGTAACGTATTTAACAAAGCATTAAACGTGTTCGGAATGGGTGTACCTGATACACCTGAAATTGAAGACCCAAAGGCTGCACCGGACGTTGATGATAAGAGTCGTCAAGCAGGTATGGAACGTCAAGCTATGCGTCGTCGTCAAGGTCGCGGTCGCGCTGGTACCATTTTGAGTGAGAGCGATAAACTTGGCTAAGATGACGGTCGAACAAGTTAAGAAACAGATTGACCACCTGTTTGAAAAACAATATCCCGTATTGTCGTTGTGGCAGACGTTGGCCGACCATTTCTACCCTGAACGTGCCGACTTCACTACAACGCGTAATGTGGGTGACGAATTAGCTGATGGTCTGATGAACACGCAACCGGTGCTGATGCGCCGTGACTTGTGTAACTCATTCAGCGCCATGTTACGTGATGGGGAATGGTTCAAGATTGTTACGGCGGGTGGAGCAACTGACCACAACGGTAACATGTGGTTAGACTTCGCACGCAAAAGACTCATGACCATGATGGGCAGAAACAATAAAACGTTCGTACGTGCCACCAAACAAGGCGACCACGATTACGGTACATTTGGTCAGTGTGTTATCAGTACAGAATTGAATAAACAACGCACTGGTTTACTGTATCGCAACTGGCATTTGCGCGATTGTGCCTGGTTTGAAGATGAAGATGGTTCAGTGGGCGGTGTTGCACGTAAATGGAAACCTACCATCCACCAGCTGATTGCGGTATTCGGTGAAGACAAAGTACACCGTCGTATTATTGAACGTAGTAAGCGTGAACCTTTCGCTGAATGTGAAATACGTCACTTTGTAATACCGGCCCGTATGTATGGTGATGAATCAATCAACACACCATTCGTTTCACTGTTCATTGATGCTGAAAACAATCACATGATTGAAGAAGTGGGTATCAACCATCGTTACTACACGGTGCCACGTTTTCAAACCATTGCCGGTGCGCCTTATGCTTATAGTCCAGCAACTATCACAGCATTACCGGATGCGCGTACGCTGCAAGCTATGACATTCACTTTGATGGAGGCCGCTGAACGTTATGCGCGACCACCTATCATTGCAACAGAACGTGCTATCCGTAGTGATGTGGACCTGTCCAGTGATGGTATCACGTGGGTAGATGATGAATATGACGAACGCCTGGGGGCTGCGCTAAGAACCCTGCAACAAGACCGTGGTGGTTTCCCAATTGGTAAAGACGCTCAGTTAGACATCGTTGCTACATTGCAAAGCGCGTTCTACCTGAACAAGATTACGCTACCACCTATCGGTCACGAAATGACAGCGACTGAAGTTATCGAACGAATGAAGCAGTATCGTCGCGAAAACTTACCGCTGTTCGCACCGATTGAATCGGAATACAACGGTTCATTGTGTGAAATCTCATTCGAAATCGCCATGGCTGGTGGATTGTTGGGTTCGCCGTATGACATCCCTGAATCACTACAATCCAGTGAGATAGAATTCAAATTCAATTCACCATTGTCTGAATCTCAAGAAGAAGAAAAAGCGACACAGTTTGCACAAGTATCGCGCATGTTGGCTGAAGCTGTTCAGTTTGATGAATCAGCGGTTGATAACATTGACTTTGATATTGCGCTACGTGATGCGTCACGCGGTGTCGGTGTTCCGAACATGTGGATGCGTGCGGTTGATGACATCATGGAACGCCGTGAACAACGTCAAGCTGCAGCACTGGCACAAACTGCCATTGAAATGGAGCAGGGGAATCTATGAGATTCGGTGAAGCATTAGACGACGTGTTCAAGTATGGTCACACAATGCGTCGAGAATGTTGGAACAATACGTTACACGTCGGGTACCGGTTGCCCGACGGACGTTCAGAAATAACCACTGGTTATTTCTACGTAAAGTGTGACGACGTTACAGCACCATACATTCCTGATGCACTGGACATGACCGCACACGACTGGGTAGTTGACGAATGAAAAACGATAAACCAATATCAGTACAAACCGCAGCACTCACCAATGACGAACAACGTGCTATTAAATCTGTTTGGCGCGGTGATGCTACGGAATACCAGCAACGTTTAGCACTGAAAACCATTGTGAATAAACTATGCCGTGCTGACGATTTGTTATATGTTCCTAACAGTTTCGATGAAACCGCATTTCTACAAGGCCGTGGTTTTGTGGGTAAACGAATCATGAAAGTGTTAAATCAACCATTAGAAAAATTAGAGGATACCGCCAATGAAAATCCGTAACTTCATGCACCGTTATTTGAACGTTGAACCAGGTCAAGAAGGTGCGCCACCACCACCGGAACCAACTCCACCAGTTGAAACACCACCGGCTGACCCTGAACCAACACCGGAACCAACACCGGAACCAACACCGGAACCAACACCGGAACCCGTCAGTATGTTCGATAATGTACCTGAAGATTGGCGTACACAGATGGTTGAATCGTTGGGTATTGAAGATGATGCTGAACGTGAGAAAGTCGAGAAGATGTTCAGTCGTGTGACGGATATCAAGTCACTGGCTAAGAATTACGTTGAAGCACAGAAGACCATTCGTTCAGGTCAGAAAGCGGATACAGGTTTGCCAGAAAATCCGACTGAAGAACAGTTGAAAGAGTATCGTGAAGCTAACGGTATCCCCGAAACGCCTGAAGGTTATGAACTACAACTGGCCGATGGTTTAGTGTTGGGTGAAGATGATAATCGGATCATGGAAGATGTGTTCAAAGCAGCACACGAAATGAACTTACCATCCGAACAAATCAACACATTAACTAACGCGATGTTAGAAGCGCGACAACGTGAAGAACAAGCCTATGTCCAGCAAGATGGGTTGGACCTTCAAACCGCTGAACGTCAACTACGTGAAACATGGGGCCACGATTACCAGTCTAATGTGAACATGATACGTGGACTAATGGAACAGTTGCCTGAAAATGTCCGTGACGAATTCATGTCGGCCCGACTTGCCAATGGCATGGCTATGTTCTCATCGCCCCAGGTAGCTAATTTCTTCGCTGATATGGCACGTAAGGTGAACCCATCCGCGACAGTGGTGCCAAACAGTGACAACCCATTACAATCAATCAATGAAGAAATTAAAAAGCTTGAAGGTAAAATGGGTACCGATGAATGGTACAAAGATGCCCAGTCACAAAAACGATATCAAGATTTGGTCGAAGCACGTGACCGAATGAAATAGATGTGTGTTCCCTGTTGTACTTCGCCCCGCTAGTCGGGGCTTTTTTATATTAAATTTGACAATAGTTTATAACTTGTTCAATACTGTTAAACATTGACACAATGACCCCTATGCGTGACAGCGTGACCCCACCACTGTGGCCAACTCACAAAATCGCAATGTAGGCTAACTCTATGTGTGATACTTAACATACTTTTAGTTAATTTTTTGGAGATATTGAAAATGTCTGATTCAGCGTTTCAAACTATGTATCGCCAGGAATTCATTGCTGGTTTTGAAAAGCGTCAATCGCTCGTACGTCACACTTGTGTGACTGAGACCGAAGTGAACGGTAACGAAGCCGTATTCCTGGTAGCGGATTCAGGCGGTGCTACTGCGGTAACACGTGGTAAGAATGGTGACATTCCTACACGTCCTGATAACTTGAACCAGTTCACCGTGACATTGAAAGAATGGCACGATGTACCGGAACGTACCAACTTCAACATTTTTGCATCACAAGGTAATGGTCGTAAGATCATGCAGCAAACGTGTATGTCTGTTATCAACCGTAAGATTGACAACGACATTTACACTGCGCTTAGTGCAGCAACTAACACTTGGGGTTCGGCAGCGGTTGCAACACTTGCACTTATCAAGAAAGCGAAAACTAAACTTGGTAACGCATTTGCAACACACGATGCACCATTGTTCGGTGTAATCACACCAGCATTCCATGGCGAAATGATGGGCTTTAAAGAGTTCGCATCAGCTGACTACGTAAACATGAAACCATTCGAAGGTGTGGGTAAAGACCGTGCGTTCTCTTGGTATGGTGTTAACTGGATTGTTGACGCTGGTTTACCTGGTACCGGTACTGATTCTGCAGTGTGCTACATGTACTCACAGAATGCTATCGGTCACGCGTGCGACATGGAACGTATTCAAACACTTGTCGGTTACGATGAAAAGAACGATAAGTCGTGGGCGCGTTGCACAGCTTACATGGGTACCAAACTGTTGCAAAACAGCGGTGTAATCAAAATGCCACACGCTGAATTAGCGTTGTCGCAGTAATATAGGAGATTAGGCGAATGGCTTATTCAACTAACAACCCACCGGCCCTAGTGTCACAGATGGTCGGTAAAGATGGTGGCTCAAAGTGGATGTACGATAGTGCTGACGCTGCAACCACTGTACGTGCCGATGGTTACATCACTGACGGTGCTGACTTGGGTATGAAAGTCGGTGACACTGTTGAACAGATTGACACCGCTGGTGGTACTGTTCATCACCAATACACTGTTGCGGCGGTTAACAGTGACGGTAGTGTTGATTTGTCAGACGGTACAGCGGTTTCAACCACTGACACTGACTAATTAAGTTTGGCGGTCGGGGCCACCTTCGGGTGGCTCTTTACCATTGGGTAGCGGGATGCTGCCCCTTTTTGGAGATATAACATGCAACCAATTTTACCAGGTGACTTCGGATTAGCTGAACACAGATTCAGCGTGTTTTCTTGCATCATTGCTGCGAGTATCACAGCCGATACAATCACCAACCCTGAACTATTCGTAAATGTAGCAGCAAAGTTGACAGAAGGTGACGAGATCCGCGTTGTCGCAGATGACCAATCTTTCGTGGCTAAACTGTTCGTAACATTCGTACGTGGAACTGATGTACGTGTGAAACTGTTAGAGTTTTATGAGTTTGAAGAAAACGAAGACATTGACGAACCCGACGACCGTTACAAGATTTCTGTTCGTGGCGCTAAGAAAGTTTGTGTTCAAGACATGCAAACTGGTGAATTTATCCTTGAAGGTTTACCGGATAAGAAAACTGCTCACCGTGAACTGGACGATTATATTCGCGCTATGAATCGCTAAAGAGGTTAAATCATGTTGGTACATACTTTAAATACAAATGACCAAATTGAATCAGTAACGGGTGGACAATATGTGGTTAGCACTTTTCTAAACGGTGGTACGGCGTCATTAGAAACACAACTCAATGGATCTAACCGTTGGTCTAATGTGGGTACGCTATCAGATGGTCAACCGCAAGTTTTAACGTTGGGTACGTCTAGTAAAGTGAAACTTACAAAGACGGGTTCAGCGGTTGTAGAGTTGTCGAAATGATACTAAGTCCGATACTAAAACCCGTGCTCAACCCAATCCTAAGCAGTGCAACAGGTGCGATAACGCGATATTTTACTGAGTTTGATAATGTGGCGCAGAGTTATGTGGATGTTGGAACGCAAGTTGATGTATCTGAATCCGTAATTTCTTTATATGCTGATTTTGCAATCAATTCCGTAGACAACCTTAATAATATTTTAGGGCTTTACACGTCAGATGCAAGCGAGGCCATAGGGGTAAGGATTGAAGAATTTGGGGTACTAAAGTTTTATTCAGAAGGGTTCACCCCAGGCATGGGATCAACAGTGGTTACTGATGGTAAATTGCACAATCTTCATGCTACGCTAAACAAAGCGACAGGCGACATCGAGGTTTGGTTAGATGGAAACTTAGAGTATACTAGTTCGCACTCTGATTTGTCTAAATTGAAAGGCGCATACAAAGTATCGATAGGCGTAAGAATTAAGAGCGTTGGTGGAGTTACTGATAGTCACTATTCTGGGGTAATCTCTAACTCCAAAATTGATAACAGCGGCTCTACCGTCCTAGATATACCTATCAATCAAAACTACACCTCTACAAACAACACAGTGATAGACCTGTCAGGCAATGGTAATAACGGCACATTCGTTAATGTCGCAGATGGTGACTCTACGCTGTATACGCAGAATAGTGATGGGGATTGGGTGGATGGTAGCGGCAATGTGTTAGAAGTAGCTTACTAATGACATACGCAGTGCATACAAAGCTAGTGAAGAAACACTAGGCGGTATAAATAATTAATAGTTCACGGTCGTCAAACATTATCAACTAAACAAGGTATAACAACATGGCGCTAGACCAATTAGCTATTTACAACGGTGCTTTACAGTTAATTGGTGAGCGTCGTTTAGAATCACTTAATGAAAATCGCGAACCGCGTCATGAACTTGATGCTATATGGGAATTAGAACCTGCGTATTATTGCGCGGAATTAATTAAACCATTGTTCGCGACGAAATTAATTAAACTTGATTCACCTACCACCAGCGCTGATCATGATTACAATTATGTTCACTCGTTACCTTCTACTTACATAGATATCGTTTCACTTCATCAAGATGGTAAATTAGACCAACGTGTCGAACGGTTCGTTCGCGACGGTGACACGATATTATGTGATTTACAGACAGTGTACTTACGCTACATTGATGAAACCCTGGTGGATGTTTTAACAAGTTGGAATCAATCATTCACACGACTTGTAATCGCTTATACAGCGTTTGAATTAGCACAACGTATCAAACCTAAAGTGATTGCCGATATTGGCGCAATTTACGAACAACGTTTGCAGATTGCTACCCAATCTAACCAGGGCGATGAACCCTTAATTCGACCGGTACCTAGTGTTGTTGATGATGTCAAGTTGACAGTGTTCAATAATGCTTTAATAACGGCACGTCAGCAACGTCTTACATCACTGAATGATGACAGTGATACACGTTATAAATTAGATGTGATTTGGGCCGGTAATCCAGCTTTACATTGTGCCGAATTAGTCAAACCATCGTTCGCGTTAAAAACCGTTAAACTGTCAACATCTACTACTAGCAATGAACACGGTTTTTCAAATGTGTTCGATTTGCCAGAAGGTTATGTAGATATCCACGCGTTATACATGGATGCTAATTTAGACCAGCGTGTGGAACGTTACATCATCGACGGTGATACAATAGCGTGTGAGCATGACACTGTATACTTGCGCTACATTGACGCTACAACGGTGAACGACTTATCTAATTGGACTAGTTCATTCACGCGGATTGTATACAGTTACATTGCTGTTGAAATCGCTGAACAGATTGGTGAAGCTGACATCATCACCGCAGTGAATAAACTGTTTCAAGAACGTGTTCAAATCGCTACTACATTGAATAGTGATGATGAACCTTTAACACGTCCTTATGATAGTGAAACCGCTGACTTTAAACTGAAGTTGTTCAACAACGCGTTAATAGTGGCCGGTAATCCGCGTCTTAAATCGTTAACTGATGAACGTGATGATTTGTACACTTTGAATGCTTTGTGGTCACTGAATCCACAGTATTATTGTGCTGAACTTATCAACCCTCACTTCGCTGTTAAGACTGTTCAACTAACCAACCCTACCGTTACAGTAGGTCAAGCGTTCAGTAAGACATTCCAATTACCTGATACTTTTATCGAAATGGTAGGTGTATACAGTGATAATACGTTAGACAAACCAATAAACCGTTACGTGAGGGATGGTGACGCGTTACTTTGCGAACATGATGTCATCTATGTACGTTACGTGGATAGTGCACCACTGGACGATTATACGAAGTGGACACCTATATTCACTCGTTCAGTGTTCACCTACCTAGCAAAACAGTTAACTGAACAGAGTCCTGAAGCAGCAGGTAAACTTGAATTCATAACGCAGCAGTTTGATAAAAACATTACCGCGGCTATTCAAAGCGAAAGTGTGGACGAACCCGAAACCCGTCCAATTGATAGCACTAGCACTGATTTCAAACTGAACTTATTTAACAACGCGTTGATAGTGTCAGGAAATACGCGTCTTAAATCGTTAACTGATGATGTAGATTCCCGATACACTTTAGACGTATTGTGGAATGTCAAACCGCAATATTACTGTGCTGAATTAATCAAACCGCGGTTTGCTGTTAAGACTGTCAAAATCGACAATCCTACAATTATTGATGACCAAATATTCAGTAAAACATTTGAGTTACCGAATACATTCATTGAAATGGTGGGTGTGTACAGTGATAGCGATTTAGATAAACCTATCAAACGTTACATTCGCGACGGTGACGCATTACTTTGTGAACATGATGTAATTTACGTACGTTACGTAGATAGTGCGCCACTGGACGATTATGCGAAGTGGACACCTACTTTTACTCGTTCAGTGTTCACATACCTAGCAAAACAGCTGGTGGAACAAGATCCTGAAGCAGCAGGTAAAGTTGAATTTGTAACACAACAGTTTGAATTAACGGTAGAGAAATCGAAACAAAGTGAAAGTGTGGACGAACCTGAAGTCCGTCCAATTGATAGCACTAGCACTGATTTCAAACTGAACTTATTCAACAACACTTTAATGTTAGCGGGTGAGCAACGCCTTAAATCGTTAACTGATGATGTGTCACGCCGTTACGACTTGGATGTCTTGTGGTCATTGAATCCGCAGAATTACTGTGCCGAATTAGTCAAACCGCGCTTTGCGGCTAAAACTATTCAACTATCTATATCGTCTGTTAGCAACTCGCACGACCTGGATAACGTTTTCACATTACCATCTGACTTCATTGAAATGGTTGGTGTGTACAGTGATAGTAGGTTAGACCAACCAATTCAACGTTACATTCGTGACGGTGACACGATCGCGTGTGAGTATTCGACGGTTTACATCCGATACATTAACAGCACAACACTGAACGATTATACGAAGTGGTCTAATTCGTTCACACGTGTTGTGTACACGTACATGGCGAAACAACTTGTCGATAACGATAAAGTTGATAAGCAATTTGAAAATGTCGTAGGTATAGCACTTCAAAGCGAAAGTGTGGACGAACCCGCCAAACGTAGCACAGCACCTACTGTTGCACTCACACCTGAATGGTTAGCTATTTACAACGACGCGTTGTTGATACTCGGTGAAGACCATATTGTCAATGCTGGTGATGATTCACATCGCCGGTCAATATTGGATGTGTGTATTAATTCAGGCTTAGTAGGTTCAATACTTGAAGATATTGGCTGGCATTGGGCTACTACATCTGCACGCATTAAAGCTGACCCAAGTTTAGAAACAGAATGGGGTTACACATACGCTCACTGTTTACCAGATGATTTACACCGTTTCGATGGTGTGTGGTATGACGAATACATGCAAACACCCATCAAACATTACACTGACGAAGGTGGTGTCTTGATGTGCGATGTTGACGAAATATACATTAAATATGTATCGGTCAACTGGGCAGTGACACCAGAATTATGGAAACCTTCATTCAAGCGTTATGTCGCCGCGAAAATGGCATACGATACAATGAACAGATTTCCTAATGCTGATAAAAACACGGTCACTATGATTCATGAACAACGTGAACGTGACATTCGGGCTATTGATGCACAACAGTCACCACCGCACGTTTTGACACGTGGTACTTGGACAAGAATGCGCACTGTGGGTGGACGTAATAGAGGTAGACCATAATGGGGTTGGTGTACAACAAGTTTAACCGCGGTGAAATTGACGATTTACTGTTAGCGCGTGAAGATGTAACGAGGGTTTCTGATAGTGCGGAACTAATGAATAACTTCATACCTTCGCGTATGGGGCCGATGATATATCGGCCAGGTATGCAATTTTTAGATGAAGTGAATAACGATGATATATATTTTGTTCCGTTTTTCGCATCACGTGATAGTACCGCACTTTTAGAGTTTTCAGATCAAACACTACGCATATGGGCTAATGATGAATTAGTCTCAGCTTCATCCACCAGCGACACAGTGGTTAATGGTGACTTTAGTACAGATTTATCAGGTTGGTCTGTAGATAACGACACAGGTGCTTCAGTCATTTGGAATAATGGTACGGCACGCTTTAAAGGTACCGGTATTGGTCAAGCTTCTATTTATCAAACGATAAATTCAACAGATTTAAACAGTGAACACACTCTTGAAATAATTATAACTGAAGCACCTGTCACACTTGCAATAGGTACAGATGGTGCGGGTAGTGACGACATATTCGAAGGTTCGTTATCACCAGGTTATCATTCCTTAGTATTCACACCTGAAAGCGATGTTACGCTTACTTTATCTAGTAGGACTGAATATTACGCTAGGGTTGATAGCATTCAGTTTGTAAATACCGGAGTGGTGACATTACCGACAAGGATTACCAGTGATCAAATAAGTAGTATTCGTCACACTCAATCTGCGGATGTTGTATTCATCGCGTATGATAATGGTCAACAATACAGGGTTGAACGTAGAGGTGTTAAATCCTGGTCTATAACTAATTATCAGTCAAACGATGGGCCGTTCGGATTCATTAATAATTCAGATGTGACATTACGCGCAACATCGTTGAGTGGTAATGGTTCACTGATTGCAAGTTCGAAATACTTCACACCCGAACATGTCGGAACGTTGTATAAATTAATATCTAGTGGACAAACCGTTACTCAAAATGTAACAGCTGAAGATAGTGGTACTAATGGTATACGTGTAACCGGTGTAGAAACGGAACGACAATTCAACATAAGTGTGAATTTAAGTGGTGCGGCCGCTACTGTCACGTTGCAACGTTCAACAGATGAAGTCACATGGACCGACTTAGAAGATTATACGTCTAACACTTTTAAATCATACGATGATGAACTGGACAATAGTATTCTGTATTACCGCTTACACGTTAAGTCTGGTGCTTATACGAGTGGTACAGTAAGGCTTAGTTTGACTTATTCTGGTGGTTCCATTGAAGGTGTCGCACGCGTTACAGGTTACACTAATGAAACGACTGTCACTATTCAGATATATCAAGATTTCGGATCTACATCAGCGACACGTGATTGGTATGAAGGGCAATGGTCTGAATTTAATGGTTATCCTTCTTCTGTGGCGTTGTACGAAGGCCGATTGTGGTGGGCCGGTAAACGTAGATTGTGGGGCAGTGTATCGGACGCTTATACGTCATTTGATGATTCTCTTGAAGGTGGTGACGCACCAGTACAAAGAACTATAGGTTTTGGTCCTGTTGATGTGGTTGACTGGTTAGCTATAAGTTCACGATTGTTGATGGGTGTAGCCAGTGATGAAATAAGTGTGAGGTCATCATCATTCGGTGAAACACTCACTGACACAAACACCAATCTGAAGTCGGGTTCATCGCAAGGTGTTGCATCTATCGAACCCGTTCGTATTGACGATGATATATTGTTTGTACAACGTGCTAGAAAACGTTTATTTAGACTGACTTATGATACGGCTAGAGATTCACATCGCGCCATGGATATGTTGACGCTGAATCAGTCAATTATTAACAATTCGATGATTCGTAAAATCGCAGTGGTTAGACAACCCGAAACACGTGTTTTCGCAATACTCGAAAACGGTAATGGTTTAGTATTGACTTATGATTCGGCAGAAGATGTAAAAGCCTGGTCACGTTTCAGCACGAACGGTGATATGTTGGACATTGTTGTGTTACCTAGTGATGGTGAAGACAAGTTATATATTGTAGTACGTCGCGATAATGGTACCTTTTTGGAACGTTTATCCGATTTCGAAAATGTTGAAAAGTACCCATACGATTCACACAAACGTTATGAGTCTCCTGGTAGCTTATTAAGCGGGTTGGAACATTTAGCGAACATGAATGTGAAAGTGTGGGCTGATGGTCAGATACTGGGTGATTACACTGTTTCTCAAACAGGTGCTTTGAATATAGGCGCATCTTATTCAAATGTTGTAGTTGGATTATCTTACACCGCTGAATACATATCGAATAAACTGTCAGGTTTTGTGAGATATTCAACATTGACGACCAGAAAACGTGTAACATCAGTTGGTATGGTTGCACGTGATATATGTCGTGAAGGTTTTTTGATTGGTTCAAGTGTTGATAATTTATACCCGTTGCCCAAAATAGAACGTGGACAAGTTGTTGAGTTGAATCAGTTAACCGATGAATATGATGAACCTAGTTTTGAGTTTAGTGGATCTTTAGACGTTGATAGTCGCGTTCATATTAAGTGTGAAGCGCCTTGTAAAATAATGGCCTTGGTTTATGAAATCGAAGAATCAGAAATTAAAGATACGGACTATAACCAAGGATGATATTTTACTTTTCAACAATGGTAAACCTTATAAAAACTCTTTACGTGGGTTAGCTGTTGAACGTGCTGATGGTGTGTTAGCCATAGCAGGTGTTATGCACTCAGCACATTTACAAGTGTTCAGTTCAATGACTGATGAAATGCGTAAATATCCAGTAATGATAATGAAAACCGCTAAACGTTTGTTACGTATAATGGAAACTTACAATCAACCGTTATATGCTTTAGCAAGTGAGCAAGAACCAACCAGTGAAGAATTTTTACAGCACCTTGGTTTTGAATTTTTAAATGAGAACGAAGACGGACGGTATTACATATGGCAACCGCAATGAAAGTGATCAGCCCCATGGTTCAAGGATTTGGTCAAGACCGTGCGTCACGATTCGAAGCTAAACAACTTGAAGCACAAGGTAAAGCTGTTGAAGCACAAGGTACCCGTCAGGCTGAAAACATCCGTAGACAATCACAAGGTATACTTGGTGATATGACAGCGGCATCAGTCGCGCAAGGTGGTAGTAGTTCAGACCCTGGTGCTATACGTCGCGCCGCTAAAGTTGAATCGCGTATGAAGTTCAATGAAGAAGCGGCCCTATTCAACGCTGGCGAACAAGCTGCAGGGTTACGGATGAAAGGTAAGGCCGCACGATTTAAAGGACGTATGGCGCGTAATAGAGGCATTATGGAAGGTGTTGGTAACTTCCTATCAAGTGGTAAAGACGCTGCATCCGCTGGTTCAAATATGTTGAAAGTTTTCGGGGGTTAACATGGCAGTACGTTTACCTGATGTTCGTAATATTCAAGTCGCAAATATTAACGGCGACCGTGGCGTTGCTCGACTGGACATGTCTGACGCTGGTGCAGGTATGCAAGCAATCGGTCGTGGCTTGGATAAAATGGGTGAACGTCGTGCAGCTTATCAAGCAGGTAAAGCAAGAACAGAATTTCTTACTGGATTCACCAGTGAAATAAACTCGTACGATGAACGTACGGACTATCAAAACTTTGACCAGGATTATTTAACAAATTCTGAAAAGTTACTTAACGATGCAGCGTCCACAATCGAAAATGAACGGGTTCGACAAGAGTTCATGAATGATGGAATGTTGCGTATAAAAGAAGGGGCTGAACGTGTTAGGAATCAAGCTTATAAGCAAGAAGTGGATTATGAACGTGGTACTGTGGTTAATGACCTCACTACTTTGCGAGAAACCGCAATCACTGCAAAAGATAAAAATGTCATTGACACGATTGACACCATGGAAACTCGCATTCAGTCTGCTATTGATGTCGGGTATTATTCCCGCGAAGAAGGTGAAAAACTTAAACAGTCATGGCGCGTCGATGTGGCTAAAGCGCGAATCGAAGCAATGGACCCATCCACACGTATTGAAGCACTTAAACAGCCATGGGCCAGTAATATACCGGCTGAATTAAGAGCACGGATAGAGCGCGACGCTGAAACTGAAACTAAAGAGTATGAAGCTATCAATATTAGCGATTCGTACATTGATGAAGGTTTGTCGCGCTCTGAAGCGTTGTCACGTATTGGTAAGATTAAAGATCCTGAATTACGTCAGTCAGTAGAAACCCGATTTGACTACCAGTTTCAACGTGCGCAACAAGCTGAACAAGAAGAACAGCAACAGTTGTATGACGATTATGTGGATGAAATTGCTTCAGGTAAAGCAACCATTGATTTCATACCACGTGATAAATGGGATCGTATGAGTGGTGCCACACGTAGCAACATGCGTGCACTTCAGGCTCAGGCCGCTAAACCACGTACGATGTCTGATAGTGACGCTTTAGTAACGCTTGCTGTACTTAAAGCAAATGATGATTATCAAGGTATTGTCGAATTTTTACGTGAAAACAGCGCAATGCTCAAACCTTCAGACCGCGTTAAGTATGCTGAAATCGCGATTGACGGTTCGACACCTATTGATGTAGATGATGGTTTAACAGATATTCAAATTATTAACGGTAAGATTGCTGAAGCCGACATTACTGATAAAAAGGCTAAAGACTTATTACTTAACCGTATGGGTGACTGGCGACGTAATTACATTCAACGCTTTAATAAAGCACCTGATGATGTAGAACGTGACAAATTTATCGACCGTCAGTTGATGGATGTTGTGACATCACCAGGTTTCTTATGGGATAGCACGAAACGCGTTTATGAAATGGATGACGATGACTTCGAAAGTGCTATCACTGCTATACGTGAAGAAGACCCAAGCACGCTGAATGACGTTATAAACTACTATAACAATAACGGACATCAACCGTCACAATCTGAAATAATCGAAACGTATAACAAGTTGCGTGAGCGTAAATTGCGCAATACTGGTAATTAGTTTAACCTTAGCAACATAACCTGATCACGTGTTGCTAAGATGAACGAAGAAAATAAAAAACTGCTAGATGAAATTACTGGGTTACAACAACCTAAGACATCAATGCTCAACATGCGTAATGCTGTTAAAACGGACCCCGAACAAGCAGCGCGTGACATCGAATTAGCAGATAAAACAAAACTTCCTGTCGATACGGTTCAACGCAACCGTGACGAAGTTCAACAGCGCGACTACATTAACAGTGTGGGTAATCTTGAAGGGTTCCCCGCTGTTGAAAAATTCATGTCAGACCAGCGCAATGCTGCAGTAGCTATCGACGACATAGAAAATCTAAAACTCACCGAACAAGCCATTCAAGACGATATAGGTGTATGGTCCACATTCGACAATTGGGCCGGTGGCACCTTGAACCGTGTTAACACATTAACCGGTAACTTCATTGAACTAGTCGGTAACATGGGTGATGAAATCCGCGACGTGTTCGACACGTTAGGTGTACCGAACCCTGGCATTGTAATTGGTGAGGATGGTGTGTCTTTTTCACGCGACATACCACGTGATATGCCTAGTATCATCACTGAAACCGGTAAAGCTGTCAGTGAAGGTGAAGGTTACTCATACGTACCGCAATTTACCTGGGAACGTTTGAAAGGTGACATCAGTGTTCGCAATTTGTCAGGTTATGTGGCCGAACAAGGCATTCAATCACTTCCTGATATGGTAGCAGCAATGTTCACTCTACCAGCATACATTGCGTCACGCACCGAAGAAATTGCTGAAGAACGTGTCGCCAATGATGAACGTAAAGATGTTGAACTTGCCGACTTAGGTAAATCACTTGTACCGGCGTTAGGTGTTTCACTCATTGAACGACTTGGCGCGAAAGTGACATTCGGTAAAGGTGGAGTGAGTTCACCACTTGATGCACTTAAAGCGACGGGTGGTGCCGCGGCAATTGAAGGTGGTACCGAATTCGTACAAGAAGGTATTGAATACTTAGGTGCTACACTCGGTACACAAAAGGAATTCAGCGCAGATGAAATGCTGGACCGTCAACTTGCTGGACTTGTGGCCGGTTCCGGTATGGGTGGCGCAATTCGTGGTACCACCAGCACAGTTGAAGCGTTAGCCAACCGTACATCACGTCGTGTTGAAACGAACCTTGAATCATTAGGTGAACAGCAACTTATTGATAAGATTGTTGAGTATTCACAGTCTAGTCGCTTACGCGGTCGTATGGCTGACCGATACGCTGACTTCTTACGCGGTACCAATTCACCGCGTGAAGTGTTCATCACGACTGACGGTGTTGAAGCAGCGAAACAGCTAGGTGTGGAATTACCTGAAGCACTGACACGTCAAGATAACGATTTAGGTTTAGACACCACCATGGACATCGCTACATTCGCTACGGATATAGCGGGGGATCCTGAATTGATGAACGTGTTAAGACCACACGTGCGTTTATCATCTGAATCACTCAGTATAAATGAAATGGAACAGCACGACCTGGAACTGGAAAAGATGGTTGAACGTGCTGAACAGTCTAAAGAGTTGAAGGCTGAAGCTGACCGTATTTACGATGAAGTAAAAGACCAGATTGTAGCAACAGGTAGACAGTCTGAATCAACCGCACGTTATAGCGCTCGCATCATTCCAGCGTACGTCACCACAAAAGCTGAAGCACTTGGTTTAACACCGGCTGAAGTTTACGAACGTATGGGTTTGAAAGTCACCGGCCCCGCGACGGAACTGCGCGAAGGTCAGACATTATTAAATCAGCCTGACACACCTATTCGTAAAATAAATGAATCTGATGGTGGCGATGTGAAGACTGGTGAAGCTATCACTTTTAATTTTGTTCACAACACCGATTCAGCAACTGCGATATTCGGCGTACCTGATAAAGATTCACCATTCGATAGAGGATATGAACCTTCAGGTCAATACGTGTCAATAGTTGATGATGAATTCACCCCCTTTAGTGAAACGCAACAAACCGGCACCATAACATTAAACAACCCGTTAGTTGTGGATTTGGAAGGTTGGAAACAACGATTATCTGAACAGTACAATGGTTTAACCGGTAAGGAATTAAGCAAAGCGGTTATTGATGACGGGTTCGACGGTATAGTAACAACCGATGGTGAATACATCAGTGAGATAGTTAACTTTAACACGTTTGATGAAACTCGCGCATTGTATCAAGCTGAACGTAATTCTACTGGACAAGAGTTTAAAAATGCGTTAAATAGCGCACGCTCAAAAAATCCGAACGCACCATCTGTTGCAGAATATGACGCGTCAGAATATGACAACATGCGTACATTCTTGCTAGATGATGGTAAAGCGGGTTACGCCATTGAAGAAGATGGTACTCTTGTCGGTGTGTTTAAATCACCCGACTCAAATTTAAAAAACGCACTATCAATCATAGTACCTGAAGCAATCCGTAACGGTGCAACAAAGCTTGATGCTTTTGACGGTTTCTTAACCGAACAATACGCTAAGTACGGTTTTGTTGAAGTAGACCGCGCACCTTGGGATGAACAATATCGTCCTGAAGGATGGACTGATGAAATGGGTACACCAGATGTGGTGTATATGGAGTTGAAACAAGATGAACAAAGTACAACCACCGAAACGTCCATTCAGGAGTCGGTTTTCAACCAGGAAGGAATACGACGAAGCGATGGAGAAGTACAACGAGCAGATGGAGAAAGAGGAAGGAACCTACCGGCGCTTGAAGGCGCACCATCAGTCAAAGGCATTAATGGCCCAATCCAAGAACTCGTAAATGTTGCTGAAGCATACGCGGCGGCGAACGGTATTGACCTTAAACGTCAAGCCGAATTTGTGGATGTAGATCCTGAATTCGCCGCACGTGTTGCTGACGCGTACGAACAGATGGAACACAACCCATCTGACCCCGCTGTAAAAGAAGCTTACCAAAACCTAATCGAACAAACCACGGCACAGTATCAAGCACTTGTTGATGCTGGTTATCAATTCTGGTTTGTGGATTTATCACGTGACGACAACCTTGAATATATAGAATCACCATGGAACGCTATGCGCGACATCGCGCAGAACAAGCAGATGGGTATATTCCCAACAAATGAAGGTTTCGGTACCGATGTAGCGTTTGACCCTGAACAAAATCCGTTACTGGCTGACACAGGCTTAATGTGGCCAGTTGGTGGTTTAGATGGGGAAATGGTACCGGTACTCGCTAATGACTTGTTCAGGGCTGTTCACGACGCATTCGGTCACGGTTTAGAAGGTGCCGGTTTCCGCGCACGTGGTGAAGAAAACGCATGGCAAGCACACGTCAGGCTATTCACCGGTAGTGCTGTAGGTGCTATCACTAGTGAAACACGTGGTCAAAACAGTTGGTTGAACTATGGTCCACATGGTGAAAACAACCGAACCGCTAAAGTTGAAGATACCGTATTCGCTGACCAGAAAACAGGATTAATGCCTGAATGGACTTGGACTGAAAACCGCGCACCCGACGCTGAAGATAGAACGTATGATCAGTTCGCCGGTCAATTCTCAGCAACTGCACCACGTGACCAATTACAACGTGCTGTTGCAATGGAAGATGCTGACGTTTCCATGGGTACCATTCGTCGTGAAACAGGTTGGCACAGAGGTGCTGATAATCAGTGGCGCTATGAAATCAGTGACGATAAAGCTTCATTTAAGACAGACATCACTGATGAAATGCGCGACCAATATCGTGACCGTGTTGAACGTGATGCTGAAGTTTCTGAACGTGCGGGTGGTTTACACATAGCTGAAATGCGAGTTGATGGTCGCTATTTAACAGGTCAAGGTCGCAGTAGTGAAGCAGCTAAGACATCGTTAATTGATGCACTACTGCGTCGTGATAGTGGTGTGCTAGCTGGTGGTTTCCGTGGTGTTAATGGTCTAGGTCAACCAAACGGTACCACTGTAGGTAAAATTTTAAACCATCCTGAATTGTTTGAAGCTTATCCATTCCTTCGAGATTATAAAATCAAAGCGATGGATGATGCTGATAAAGGTGATTACGGTGCGTTCTATCCTGGTGAAAAACGTATAGAAGTTAACACTGATAGAACCGATGGTGAAATACTGTCAACCGTTCTACATGAATTACAACACGTCATTCAGAACTATGAAGGGTTTGCTGGTGGCGGTAACATGTCCGTAGAATTTGTGAATGCGGTGCAAGATGCTGTTGGTCAAATGGCTGAAGGTTCACAGCGAATGGTTGACCGCTGGATTGAACGTAATGCTGGTAAAATGGATAAAGCAGTACGTGCCGCTGAACTAGCACAAAACGGTTTAATGTATCAGTCGATGCAAAAGTTAATCGACTATGCTAACCACGACAGACCTTCATCAGTGTTCCGTCATGTACGTAACCAAGTGCAATGGATTTACACCGGCGCGATACAGAACAATGATGAACTACGTAGACGTGGCAGAGAAATCGAACGCATGTTTTATGACATCCCGCGTCGTGGTCCTAAGCGTAACGCTAAGATAGGTCAGATAGCTTTTGAAACTGCGCAACTGTTACGTGACGCGATACCTGAAGCAGATATGAAGTTGTTCAAAGAAGATACTCGTACTTTGAATTCGATGACTAATGCTTTACGTCGTGATGCTAATAAAGCGCAACAACCGCTTAAAACCTTACGTGGATTGAAGCGTGATGCTGCCGCGGCTAAAACGTTACAAGAAGCGACTAAGTATAAAACACCGTATCAAGTGTATCGTGCGTTAGCGGGTGAAATAGAAGCACGTACAACACAAGCGCGTCAGAATCTTACACCTGAAGAACGTGAAGCGCGTGATCCTAACATGGACGCTGACACACCACGACAAGAAGCTATTGTGGTTATGGGTTCACTAGAACTTAAAATCCCGAACGTTCAAAGCAGTGTCGCACCACCACGCGGTTCCGTGACATTTACGCCTAACAACGAGGCGATTATCCGTCTAGGGCAAGCGTCAGACCTGTCAACATTTATTCACGAATCAGGTCACTTGTTCCTTGAAATGGAAGGTGAATTCGCTAAAGAATTTGGTGTTACTGAAGACCAGCAAACTATTCTTGATTGGTTGGGTGTAGCGTCGTTTGATGACATTAAAGTGGAGCAGCATGAACAGTTTGCACGTGGTTTTGAAGCCTATACACGTGAAGGTAAAGCACCATCGTTAGCATTACGTGACGCATTCGCCGCGTTCCGTCGTTGGTTGTTGCGCATTTACCGCGACATCACACAGTTGAACGTTAATTTGACTGACGACATCCGTGGTGTAATGGATCGTATGTTAGCAACTGAACGTGAAATCGAAGAAGCGTTATCAGCGCCAAACTATGAAGAATTGTTCCGCAGTAAAGAACAAGCGGGTATGACTGATGCTGAATGGGAAAAGTACCAGAAGACGTTAGAGAAGCGACGCAACGCGGCCACTCAAACCATTGATGAAAAGTTACTGAAGGAATACACGCGTCGTAAGACTCAGGAATGGAATGAAGAAAAAGCACCATTGATGGAACAAGAGCGTGAACGTTTATCACAATTACCGGTTTATCAGATCATGTCTGATGCACGTCAATTCCCTATGGATTATGACGCGTTAAAAGAACAAGTAGGTGTGGAAAAACTGCCAGGTAAGTTTATCGGCCTAGCTAAAAAGGACGGTATTGACCCACAAGAATACGCTGAAACCTACGGGTACAACAACGTCACTCAAATGTACAACACCATTGTGGACGCGCAACCGTTGAAGAAAGCGGCTGACGAAGCGGCTGAAGCAATCATGGTTCAAAAGTATGGGGATATTCTCAATGACGGTTCAATTGAAGCAGAAGTACGCGAAGCGGTACACAACGAAGAACAAGCGTCGTTATTACTGCAAGAACTTAACGCGTTGAAACCACCGCGTGCGCAAGCTATCAATACGCAGCAAATCAAACTGAACGCACGTAACACCATCAGCAAAATGAAGTACGCTGAAATTAAACCGAACAAATATAACCGTGCTGAAATCCGTGCTGCACAGAACGCTGCACGCGCCACCAGCAAAGAGGAACAGTATCAGTATAAGTTACAACAAGTAGTCAATCATCACCTGTACCGTGAAGCGATCGCCGCACGTGAAGCGATGATTAAACAGCGCAAGTATATTCGTGGTGTACAAAAGCGTGAGTACAGTTCAAAGCAGATAGCACCTGAATACATCACCAACATGAAGTTAATCGCTAACATGTACGATATGCGCCAGAAACCAGCGCAGACTATGGCGATTGAACAGGTGTTGACGTGGTACGAAACACAGATGAATGATCCTAATGACTTTGCACAACTGCAGTTATTAGATGTGAACTTAATTCGTGCACTGGCCGCGCAACAAGCCGGTGAACTTGCTACATTTGAATTACCTACATTTGATGACTTAACGGCTGAAGACTTGCAAAGTACGTATGACATGTTGCGTCACTTGCGTCACGTGGGCGGTCAGATGTCAGATGTGGCTAAAGCTGAATTCCAGCAAGAAGTTGATGTCTTATCCACCAGTATTGAACAGAATGGTGGTCGTGATGTTAAAGACCGTGCAGGTCTACCAGGTAAACATACTGACCTTAAACGTAAGATGTCGCACCTGATAAACCTTATCCCATCACTACGCAATTTGATGCGTAAACTGGATGGGTTCACTGATGGGGCCGCTTACGACTCAATATACACACGCATAGAAGAAGCGCAGAATAAAAAGCTTGAACTAGGTGTGGAAATGTACAAACGATTTGAAAGTGAATTGAAGGATATTCACAAAATCGGATTGAGTAAAAAGGACCATAAAACTTACATCACTGATGACGGTATGGAAATTGACATCACTAGTGAACACCGCTTCATGATGGCACTTTACTGGGGTACCGAATCATCACGTGATGCTATCCGCGACGGTTGGAATTTAACTGACGGTGATGTGAGTCGTATCTTGGCTGATATGCCTGATGAACAAATCGACTTATTGAATGCGGTATGGAAAGTTAACGAATCTATGTGGCCAGAATTGTCTGCAGCTTCAACACGTTTGTATGGTGTTGCACCACCTAAGTTAACACCTACACCATTCAGCATTAATGGTAAGCAGCTGACTGGTGGACATATGCGCTTGTTCTACGATTCGTCTGAACTTGAAATGAAGTCAGAACAGGAAGATGCAGCGAAGATGTCAACGATTGTACCAAGTCGTGCCGGTTCACTATATGAACGTGTAGGTTCAGGCGGTCGTGCACCGTTACTGGACGTGAACAACATGGTGCGTGCGATTGAAGATAACGTACACTTCATTGCGTTCGCTGAAGCCGGTCGAACCGTAGCGGCACTGATGAACAATAACGGTGTGAAGGATGTGATGGAGCGCAAACACGGTCGTGGTTTCCGTAAAGCGTTGGTTCAGAACTTGGAAAATATAACCAGTAATAGACCGGCTATTGAAACACTACCGGTTATTCCTCAGGTGTCACGATTGGTGCGTCATGCTTTGACAATGAAATACCTGGCATATTCATTACGTAACGCTATTCAAGGTATACCGTCAATCAAGACCGCTATGGATGAAGTAGGGTTCACACCGTTTGTAGGTGCGTTCACAAGGTTTGTATCACCTTCTAGTCACAAGGATACTGTATCGTTTGTTCAAGACCGTAGTGCGTTCATGAAGAACCGTTCAAGTGTGATTAACCGTGAAGCTAGTGAGTACTTGAATAAGGTTAAAATCACTGGACGTGCTGGTCATGCGTGGGAATTGTTTAAAGCTTACGGGTTCACGCCACAAACCATCATTGATAGTTTTATCGCTTATCCAGCCTGGATAGCTAAGTATGAAGCGGCGATGTCGGAACATGGTGATGAAAAGCGTGCAGCGAGTCAGGCTGATACAGCTGTTGCTGAATCGGTGGGTTCGGGTAGTGATTTACATTTAGGTGCAGCGATGCAACAGAACAACACTGAATTCGTGAAGACGATGACCGTGTTTGGATCTTGGTTCAACAACTACTATCAACGTATCTATAAATCAACTGAAGCGTTTACCGATTTCCGTAACCGTGAAACATTGCAAGCGTTGATAACCACACCTTTCGTTATCGCTACATTATCGGCCCTGTTAATTATGGACTTTCCTGATGCTGATGGTGACGACGATGAACAGTGGGGTGAGTGGATGCTCAAACGTTATACTGGTTTCATGGCAGGTACTGTGCCATTATTAAGAGATATAAATTCAGCGTTCGGTGGGTTCACGCCTAAGACACCATTGTCTAGTGTGGCTGAATTACCCAAGCGACTCACGGATGAAATAGGCGCAGCAGCTGAAGACCGCCAAACACCATTAAAAACGACAAGTGATATTATAAACGTTACGACTACTGTGGTACCTGTACCTGGTGCTGGTAATGTTACACGTGTTATGAACTTTATTGATAGTGACATGCAAGGTAATGAAGAAGGTTCAGGTTTTGCTAAAACTTATCAGGCATTGGTGGAAGGACCAAACAGGAATTAAACAATGAAAACATCACGACTTACACCAACTTTACCAGACGGGGTGAAAACACCGGTCAAAGTTGCAACCATTGAGAATATTGAGTTAAAAGGTCTACAGAATATTAACGGTTATCAACTGAATGATAATGACCGTGTGTTAGTGAAAAACCAAGATTTTCCATTTACTAATGGGATTTACAACGCTCACGCTACAGGGTGGACACTCGCAAAAGATTGGAAGTACGGTTCGCAAATAGTCAGTGGTGTAATGGTGTTAGACGATTTCACAGGTGAGTTATGGCGGGGTAAATACGTCGAACCTGTTTTCAATGTTGGTCTAACGTCTATCGAGTTTTTACAATTAGGATAAAGTCATGAGTGAAATTACAGCCCGATTACCGCTTTCTAACCCTGAAGGTATCAAATCACCAGTCAATGTGGCCACAACCGGAAACATCCCATTAAACGGGTTGCAGACTATAAACGGTTATGCGCTTGAACTTAAAGACCGTGTGTTGGTTAAGGACCAGAATGACCCGTCACAAAATGGGATATACATTGCGTTAGAGCATAACTGGTTACGTGCGCAAGATTGGAAAATAGGTTCTCAGGTAGCTAATGGTGTCATCATCTTAGACAGTCATACAAATAACGTGTGGCGCGTGGCATACGATGACACGTTGTTCGTGGACACCACACCTGTTGGTTTCACGCCTGTTGTCGTGGCCGGTAATTTCTCAGCACTGTTAAATTTTGATTACCTGGAAGGTGGTTTGAATGTAAATGAATACGACTTTCCTGTTGACACCGTTGCACATGTTAAGACGTATAGCGAAACGCTCAGTGGTGGTATCACCGCACTGTGGAAGAAACTGGATGTAACTGGACCTGTTTCGCAACTACCGAAAGAACGATTAGATTTACGTTGTGTGGACGGTACCGGTGCAGTGTGGGAATTACTCCACACTGGTGAAGTATTCATTAGCACAATAGGTGGTGATCAAAATGCAGATAACGCGAATGTGATAAGAGCGTTCGATAATAAAGCGCCATACTTGAATTTGGAAGGAAAAGAGTGGCCTTGTCCAGGTCTAAATACTGACAGCGGTTCACAACGTGAAATACTCAATTCAAAAATCATTAATGGTACGTTATTAATCACGAACAGTCTTAGCGGTGAAACTCGCGCCCAAACATTCGCGCCATACTTAGAATCTGAAGTTCAATTAAGTGAAACGAAATCACCGATCATCGACTGGACGGGTTTGAACGTGTTATGGCTTGGTACTTCCATCCCGCACCAAGGTGCCGGTGTTGATAGTTACCCTGAACGTGTTGCAGATAAATTAAACTTTAACGTTCAAAATTACGCATGGTCAGGTTCGCACATATTTTACGATATTAATGGTGACGCTTTTGATAACGGTACCATTCGTGCACTATCAATGACCGAAGCCGACCGACTAGCTGGACTTTCCCAATACGGTTCATCAAGCACGTATGATGACAGTTTCAACATTGTCACTAAAGCGTCAGAAATGACAGCGGAATACCGTATTAAAGCGCAATTTGAAAACGGCCCTATCGATGTTGTTGTTTTAGACCATAACCACAATGATCGTAAAAACGTTATTGAATATCCTAAAAATGTCAAAAATATTACGGGTGCTACATTGGGAACAAGCACCACGTTTAATGTTGATAACACTGAAGGTTTAACGATTGGTGATGGATGTTATGTTGAAGTAACAGGTGCTACACGTTTAAATTACGCAGCGGGTAGAATTACGGGAATAGGAAGTAACACAGTTACTATTGGTTATGATTCAAGTTCTTTATCAGGTACTGTTACGGCGGGTAATCTGCACTGGGTTGACCGTAACACAGTTAAAGGTGCTTGGGATTTCATCATAGCTTACATTAAAAACATGGATGCACGTTACGGTCAAACTGATGTTAAAATAATACTTTCCGGTGCACCTAGTTACTTTACTAACAATGTTGACCGCGACCATTCTATTTGGTCAATCAATCGAATCATTAGCGAAATTGCTGATTCATGGGGATTGTACTACTTCGATGTTGCTAACGCTTTACGTCTAACGTACCGTGACCATATCAATTATCTTCCTGATGCTGTTCATCCAAGCACACCTGAAACGCGTGAAGTGTTCACAAATGTGTGGGCGAAATGGATGCGCAACGGAGTAGGTAATTTTTACAATCCTCAATCCGTGTTACAGCGTAATAAAACGATAGATAATGAACACAACCAACCGGCACTTTACAGTTTCTATGATGGTGCTTACGCTCGACGCGATGTTATATATATCGAAGACACACCATTAATTGATGACGATTTTGCAACTGATTTTGATGACTGGTTAGCTTTAGGAACCGGTTCACCCGCACATGTTGATGCACCTTGGGGCAGCGGTAAAGCCGTTCAATTTGGTGTGAATGTGAATGGTACATCACCTTATTTAAGACAAGACGTACCGGTGGGTACTGTACCTGTTTTAGAATTTGACTTCTTAATCGACGACGACAGTATTGCGACAGGTATTACACAGCAATTAACTATTGCGTCAATAAGCGGTCAAGGTGGTTCAGGTTATAATGTTACGATTACTCAAAGTGCGGGTAGTGATTTATATATTCGTGCGACTTATAACAAGGGCGGCTTTGGGTTGTCTCCGGTGGTATCGCTTCCTAACTCATCAAAACTGATCCGTCAAGATGTTAAGTATCGCGTTAAACTAGATGTGATCGAAGGTTACGCACGTTTCACCATTGACGGTGAAGTTATATTCAAAGGTGCTATTGATAATGAAGCTTTACAAGATGCTGAAGTTATTCTTGTCGGCCCAACGTTTAGCAACTTAGGAAGTGCGTTCAATGTGTTCATTGGTAACGTAGTTGCTGGTGCTAAATCTGAAAATCGTGTAATGACCACGGGGGAGTTGCAAAAAACCGTACAGTCTTACACGTTGGCTGAATTGCAGGGAATGAATCCGACCTTAACAGGTCGCCGCGTTATTTGTAGCGATAGAGCAGATGCGCCGTTGCAGTTGGCGCCACAAGGTGTGAGCTTATTACCAGGTGACAGAGTGGCAGCTAATGGGCGTGTTTGGGCTTTGGTTGTTGATGGCGAGGTTAACGTAAAGTGGTTTGGAGCTAAAGGCGATAACACAACAGACGACACAACTGCCATACAAGACGCAATCGACAGAGTGAGAGACATTTCTGATAAGCCGCAAGGTGGCGGTCGCGTTTATATTCCAAAAGGTATATATAGAACATCAGGGAAGTTAAGTGTATACAGTGATGTAACCATAGAGGGTGACGGTAAAACACTAACTTACATTAAACCGCTTGATACAGCTACATTTGCAGTCAACGAAGCGGTAATACAGACGATAGACTTTGACACTGTTCAAGGTACAAACTTGTGGGATTACTACAGCCCATACCCTAACGGCCTAGTGATGGGCTTTGGGATAGACAAGTTATGTATTGATGGTAACAGGGTAAGTGTATCGAATGCTGGTGGATTATTCATTTATGGGGGTAAATGGCAGATTGGTGATATAGCTGTAATTAGCACTGACGGTCATGGAGTGTGGACAGAGTGTGGAATACCTGGAACTTCAACCGCTGGCGATGACCTGCACGATTATTTAAACATGCATGAATCCTACGCTGAGAATGTATACATTTGTAATGCGAACAAGCATGGCTGGTACTACAGAGGCCCAAATGATTCAGCAATAACAGATTTGCAGGTTAAAACATGCGGATGGGGCGGATTGTACCAAGAATCAACTGGGAATAACTCGGTAGGAAACTTAGAAATATCATCGTTTCACGCATACAGTTGTGACTGTGACCACGACCCGAACGGGGCTATGGTTACGCTTGCAAATGCTAATGTTCAATTTATGTATGTAGACGCATCTAAAAAACGAGGCATCATCACAGAAAACAGCGCCACAATTATTGACCAGTTGTTTATATTGGGTAACGACTCAGCTAACGCAGGCTATGACGCGATAACGTTTGATGTTGCCACTCAGGTTAATATGATTCGCAATTCTGAAAAAGTTAGAACTTCGGGCACTGCTGGCACTTTCTTAGTAGTAAACCAGCCTTCCATCATTGGGCAATTACGGACAGTTAAAGCGTCAGGCAGCACCTTACCTCAAAAAATCGTTGAACTTAATGATCGTTGTAACATTAAGAATACAGTGATAAAGGGGTATAACGTGACGGGCAGTATAGCTATTGATGTCAACTCTCAGAAGAATGATATCAATGCAAATATATCTAATTGCGAAACAGCTATTGATTATAATACAGCAGGTAGAAACAGGGTTTACCTCAATGCGCTAGGTTGCACTAATGACATAACCTACACAACAGCCGTAGCATCTTCAGATACAATCGAAGTGCAGACGGATAACGATTCACTGTCTAGCTACAGGGTTGGCAGGATTGAGCAAACAGCTATTAGCGTTAAAAAGGCTGACGTGGGATATTCAGCCTCCGTGACGCCAAACCCTAGAGCTTACTCATACCTGCAAATTGGCACGCTTACAGGGGCATTGACGGTTAACCCTACGACAAATCAGCAATCTGGTGATGTGTTGAGACTTCAATTTCAGCAAGATGGTACAGGCGGCAGGAATATCACTTTTGATACTCAATATAAAAGCGCGTATTCTAATACTGGAAACTCAGCATTTAAAAGGGCAAGTATTGAGTTTTACTATGATGGTACATTTTGGGTTCAAAGTTACTTTTCAGGATGGTTTTAACATGACACCAGTAAAAACACCTAAACACGTAGAAGAAGTATTGAAGCGCATGAATTTACCGCGTGACGATTACGAAGGATAAACCCGTAAAGCCCCTTTATTGGGGCTTTTTATTGTGCGATACTAAAGGTTAATTATTAAACAGTTAAACAAGGTTGTTCTATGGAACTGGATACACTCATTTCAATTATAGCGTGGGTTGGCGCAGCAATTGCAATGTTCATCTTAGGGTACATTGGCTGGTTGATGCGTAGACTTCACACGAAAGTTGAAGACAGTATATCGCGTAAAGAAGTTGAACAACTGGTGGAGGCACGTGAAGCAGTGATAATGCGTGATGTTACAGCGGTTAAGGAAGACACACGTAGTATGGCTGAAAGTGTGGTTAACGCTGTTAAAGGTTTAGAATCACGTTTCGACACGTTAATGTTTCAGTTAATGAAGCAAGGTAATGATCAATGAGTACAGTCGTTATAGTAGATGATTCACACATAGAACTTGAAATGTTTACACAGGCGTTGATAGATGCTGGACATGAGTGTGTAGGCGTGACCGAACCTTCAATAGCATTATCAGTTATTAAAGATACTAATCCTGATTTCGTTATTCTTGATTATTCCATGCCACACAAGAACGGTTTAGAACTGTGTAAAGATTTGAAACTTAATCCATTGACACGTGATATACCGGTGATGTTCCTCACCAGTGATTCAGACCCTGATCACATTATTGCTACGATTCACTTAGGTTGTATTGACTACATTAGGAAACCTATCAGCACTGATGAATTTGTTTCACTGGTTATGAAGCATGACATCGCCAAAGGTTTCCGTGATGTGTTAGCGCCACTTAAAAAAGATGCTGAACGTATCATGCAGCGTTACGATCGACGGGGAAAATCACATGTCGAATAAACTATGGGATATTGTGAAGACTGTAGGTTCAACGGCCCTACAGGTAGCTTTACCAGGTACAGGTTCAGCGATTGTTGCTGCAGTGAACGAGTTCTTACCGGATGATTCAAAGTTGCCTGGTACCGCAACGGGTAATGACGCTGTAAACGCTATACAGAAACTTTCACCTGAAGCACAAGCGTCAGTGATGAATAAGCAGTTTGATGTGGACATAGAGCGATTACGGCAACAGTACGGTACATTACAAACTATGTTGACCAGTGATGCAGTACAGCAACAAAGTACACGGCCTTATATCGCTAAAGGCGCATTCCATGTGGTCGCATTCGTCACAATTGTCACCATCAGTATATGGGCGTACGCTATCGCTACCGGTGATGATTCGATGGTTACTGCAGTGGTTAACGGTTGGCCGTTCATACTTGGTGTTGTGGGGCCGCTGGTGGTTTTACTGCACGCCTACTTCGGTGTATTGCGTAAAGAACAACAGAACAAGTTGAATGCCGCCAATGGTCACGCGATTGTAAGCGGCATATCATCACTGTTTAAGAAGAAAGGTTAGTTGTTCCCTTTCAACGGTTTTATTCCCCAGGCTTTAAGTAGGGTTCGTTTACGCATTTGGTTAAACACTTCTTCAAAAGCCTGGTACAGTTCAATAGGTATCTGAACCGTGTCAGTGTTCGCCGGCACATCATCAATCAACATTTCTCTTGTGCTGAATCTGTGACCACAATCTTTACTATCACACCAGCGTCGTCTATTGGTGCCATTTGAGTCACGCACTTTAGTCGTAGTTCCACACTTAGGACAATAAATCATAAACCCAACCTTTTAGTTACTGTTTTAACGAATGAGTCAACAGGTAAGTGGTACCCTGTCGAACCGTTCCAATCTTTAAATTCGTTGTCATACCATCCAATGTTACAAGGTGTGACAGCTTGAATGTCGCGTAATTCATTTGCCCACTGTTGCCATTTGTAGTCACTCACTATCGGGGTATCCAGTGTGTAATACAGATACGAATGGACTAACAACAATGACCGTAAATGTTTCACTCGTCCTTCAACGGTGTGGGTGTGGTTGTAAGGTAAGCACAACACGTAATAACCTCGTCATCTTCATAGCATGCTATAGGTTCACCATCGTATTCCCAATTCACTTCAATCCGTGACTTAGGGTACCGACATGAACCACAAAAACCATCACGGCAACCAGGGGCAACGTCGGCCCCTTGCTGTTCAAGATAGTTCAATAAGTTTGTTCGCTTCACTGATGTAGTATTCATAATCAATTGGTAATGTTACGTTCATCATGTTATTACATTCTTGCACCATCCAACCGGCACACACACCGTTGCGACGTTCTTTACCGCCTTGTTCAAGTGGCGGCATTACTTTAAACATTGGACGACCGCCTTTAGCAACGTAATACCTGGTGGTGTTTTGCACCTGTTCATAACTACCATCAGGGTTCATCAATTCGATACGCATGGTTTTAGGTACCTTCTCACGTAACATGAAATCAAATATATCAGTGTGGTTTGTGATGAACTCGCGAATAGGTGTACCGTGTACAAGGTAAGCTTCAGCGGCTTTAGGTACCACCAGCGATGAACTGTCTTTAGACCAGTCTAACCGTTCCTTCGCTTTGTAATTTTTATCGACAGGACTGATGTGGTTATACGCACCTTTACGTTTAACTGAACCGTCCACACCAACCGCTAAGTAATTGTTCACGTCGCGGATGAACATGGACTTATACACCGCGTCTTCCAGTTCAAGACCGGTTTCTTTTTCCCATTCTGTCCACACTTGTTTGAGCATGTGAACGAATTGTCGCGGTATCTTAACAGTCAGACCGTCAGTATTTATCTGAATCATTTTCAATTCAGGAATGTACATCAACCGTTCAGCTAGTAGACACAGTAACAACTGACCGTTGATGGTGATGGTCATTGTGTAAAGCGGATCATAAAACGGGCTATATACACTGTTACTGTCACCGTACACGCTGTTCAGTGCCAGTTTAAGCATGGCTTGAATAGAATCTTGACCGGCCTTCTTAGCGGCTTTACGTTGCTGGTAAACGTCGCTGTATATGTCACAGAACTGTTCGCCTAGATGTTCAGGGTACACACGATTTGCTATTGCCAAGTTCGGGTAATAACTGGCCACATCCAGGTCAATGATAGTGAAGTAATTGTCTTCATGAACAGCTGTACGATGTAACGAACCGTGAATACCGCCCACGCCAAAATCAAACTGGAAACCATCAACGACAACGTTCAGCGTCTTAGCTTGATTGAAGCACTTGTATCGTGTCGGTGTTGTCTTGGCGCGTTCTTCCCAACATGGTAAGTGTATGGGTTCATCCTGGCTGACACGGACTCGTTTCTTTTTCATCGTCGCGTACTGGGCCACGTCTTCCAGTTCGTGTTCGGGTATTTCACTGAACACACCTTTTGTTTCGGTGATTTCTTGCTGTTGAAACCAGTGTTTTACTGCTTGAAATTGTGGACGTGTGAACTGTATCCAGTCGAACACGGCATCCGCTAATCTGATGAATGGTCTGAACGTTTGCACCAGTTGACCGTTGACTTTGATATTGTAACCCAGTTCAGTCAGTTTCATGATGAAATAGTCTTTACCGATTTTACCATCATTGTGGTTCATGAAGTCGCGGTTGTACTGATCTGATAATTGTTTTCTGAAAAGTATCGCGTCTTTAGATTCGATAAGAAATGACTCAGTATCGTCACGGTCTTTATGGTTGTAATCAATAAGTTTATCTTTTTCTTCACTCGTTAAATATGAACCAGGTGTGTAGGGCAGGTCTTGAATATTAGGTAAGCGCATTTGGAATTGTAACGCTTTCAAGCTGGTGGCACGTGCTTTGTTGTTGAAGTGATGCACCAAGTACAAATCAATTTGTGGTATTAGTCTGTCACTTGCCCACACTGAACGGTAATCATTGTCTTGAAATATCTGACACGATTTAGTGTACATGTCCATGGGTTCGGCTTTACCGTTCAGGTTCACCATAAAATGATGCACTAGTTCATAATCGTAATGAACGTTATTGAAACCCACCATCCACACATTCGGTGTGTTGTGTAGGTCTGCTAAGAATTCGCGTAACGCGTCAGAGTCATTGCGACGATCTGATATTTCGAACAACCACCACCGGCCCGTATGTAATTCTTTAATGTCCAGTGTGAAAATGTCGGGATAACATTCACAGTCGTAAGGGTAGAGGTTCATTATAGAACCCCTTCAACACGTTTTATGGTGTCCATCGGTACAGGTAGATGCGAACGTGAAGTGGTTTCTTTTGGAATGTAAGCTTTGAACTTCGGTGCAAGTTCGAGAAGTTTTTCAACGCTGGTACAACTGTAAACGATACTGGTCACGTCTTCTAACTGCGAATTAAACAGGTCTTCAACTTTGTAGAACTTTTTAACTTCTGATTCAATTAAATCGATAGTTAAAACCGCCTTGTGAGATTGCGCAAAAGGTTCACACTTGACGGTGTGGCTATCATCCAATTTAAAGAATAATTTTGAAGTACGTTTCAAGTTGCGAACTTGTGACCAATTTAAATTAACGGTATTGCTTGTTCTAATGAAACCTAAACGATGAAGTTCAGGGTTTTCTTTTAACACTTTCACGCCTTGCACATTTTGTTTATTTGCGTAATCGCGGTGTGCTTGAATGAATTTATTGTAAGCGGTTTCGATTCGTTTATCCCACTTAGCAGATTTCCAATTTCTAATAATAGCTTCACGTATTGTTTTATTTAAGCGCATGGCGGTCGCTCCTTTTGAAGTAGAAAAAAGAACGCGCCCAATCGGACGCGTCAAACAGTAGCGGTTAAATTACTGACCGCCGTTTGCAAAGGAATGGTTAGGGGCACCATTTCCCTGTTGAACAGATGATGCACCCTGGGCATTGTATCCTTGTTGTGGCGCAGATTGCGCAACATTCTGCGGGTTGACACCATGGGCAGGGGTACCGTTTGGGGCATTGTAACCACCGTTACCGCCTTGTGGTGCAGTATTAGCGTTAGGGTT
>CEOE01106864.1_pt1 | contig 47716 bp, 49 predicted proteins | sample 530211 | NCBI WGS metagenome assembly CEOE01 (sample SAMEA2619779, study PRJEB7988) | marine metagenome | isolation source: saline water (ENVO:00002010), including
AACACTACTCGGAACTTACGTTTGGCTACTCGTTCAGATACTTCACCGAAGTCAACGCTCATTAACGTTACTGACTCTTCGCCTTCCTGTAGTTCATTAACTGGGATAATTACTCGCATTAACTTTCCTTTAATCGTTGTCTTGTAAGTTTACGTTCTTTGAACTCACCGACGACAGCAATCTGTCTTAGACTTGGCGATAACTTCAAACCAGCATTGTCACGCATGTAATACAATACGTCCCATGGGTTATCATCACGTTGCATCCATAGTAGGTATGCTTGTTCGATGAATCGTTCCATAGCCTCACCACCGTATGTACGCCAGTATGCGTCATACACTCGTTTAGCTGCTGTTTTACAATCTCTAGCATTTAATAACATTGCTACAGCTTTTGCTTCACCACACTGAGCTAAACCATCTTTACGTGGTTTACCAGACTTCAATGGTGTATACACATCTAACAGACTGTTATGAATCTTGGGCAGTCCGGGAATGTTATCTGCTGTATCACCCATAATCATCTGGTGCCAGAACCAAGAGTAACCAGTTCCTACAAGTTTAGGTTTTACATTACCTACTTCTTTGTATCTTGTACTTTCATAACCTTCCACAAGCCAAGTTCGCCCTGTTCGTACATCAGCATGTTGTCCTTGTACCATCCACAAATCTTTGTCACCTGACATGAGGATGGAATTATCGAGGTTAGCCGATTGGTACATACACATAAGGTCATCTGCTTCATAATTCAATCCTATAACTGGTGTGATGGTCGGAGTAGCTTCGAAGTTAGCCAGCATATTACGCAACTCTCGTACTCGTACTTTAATAGGTTTATCTGGGTCACGGTTCTCTTGGTACTCTTTAACAGTGGCCATATCTTCACGACCTGACTTCTCACCTAAAGTGATGAAAGCATTCACACGCTCTGCACCTACCATAGCCCGTTTCATTTCAATGTGGTCAAGCAAACGCTGGAAACTCTTTGTAACAGGTTCTTCTAAGTCTGACACTTCGTAGCAAGCGAAGTCTGCGTCATACTGTAGTACACGTCCTTTTACTATCTTTCTCTGCACACTGTCATTTTCAGCAGCAGTTTTACCAATCTTACTTAAATCCATTCTAGAATCCTCTTATGGCATTTAAACTAACTGAGTAGGCCAGAGAAGGGATTTCTCCCTAACTCTGACCAACCATAGGCTAGTAATCTAAATCGTCATCACCGTCTTCTGAGGCAGGCTCAGCAGAGGCAGAATCGGACATAGCAGACAGGTTTGGTTCTTGTGTACCTTCACTACCTTCTTCACCCTCTTCATCAAGGTTCACATGTTCCTCAGTAAGTGCTTGAGTAGTTGAACCTTCCCATTCCAGATTCTTCATAATGGTTTCTTGAATCCAGTTCTTAGAGATAGTCTTCTTCTCTTTGGTCTTAGCGTCTTCTACTTCACGCTCACCTTCGATGTAGATAGATTCCCACATTGCTTTAATGTCATCGTCTTCAATTCCCGGACTTTCCCACAGGAATACTTTAGGTGTACCGTCTAGCTCACGTACAGGAATCTCAGTCTGAGAATTGGTTAGTGCATCTACTTGCACAGGAGCTCGTAATGACCACGCGCCTTCTGAGTCCAAGTTTGCGTAGGTTTGCTTCTTATCACCTTCACCTACAGTGTTGTGGTAAATCTCACCTAAGAACGGCATACCAATCATCTGTACGAAGTGTTGCTTATCACCGCCACAAGCTTTGTTCATTACGTTGAACAGCTTCTTAAAGCCGGACTTGCTGGTGGAACCTTTATTAGTACGGATAGTAATAATAGAAGGTACTTTCTTACCATCAATCTCAATCATATGGTCAGGATGGTTTAGCTCAAATACCAACATTGCTTTCAGTGCCGGTTTATGTGCTGGGTTCTTTGACTCGTGGCGACCAAGTTCAATGTAGTCGCGGAATCGTAGTAGTGCTACACCTGCCCGTGGAAGTTCACGTTCAAATGATTTGTTCTTCGTCATATCCTCAGCTGCTGCTGCGGCTTGACCTAATTTTGAAAAATCCATGTTTAATCCTTACTATTGGTTTAATATTTCTGTTTAATGAATAACTGTCATATCGAAGAAGTCGCTGCCTACTTCTGTTTCACACGGGAATGGTACGTCAATGTTTAAAGTGTCAGGGTATGCTGTATTGAAAGTATTAGGAACATCTTCTAAGATACCTTGTACTTCTTTACATACCTTCTCTACTTTATCATTCTTACCGTCTAACCATACACAGTCGTGTACTGTATTTACTAGAAGTACTTCACCACCAAAGCGGTCGTTCTCTAGCATATAACGGAATACCCGTCCTAACATAGTCTGCACAATCTCACCACCGAAACCTTGTACGGGGTAGTTCTTACGCTCTGTAGGACTGAATCCAGTGTACTTACCATGCTTATGCATGAACTCAGGAGTCTCACCTTCACGCCATATATAACGTGTTCCAGTAGGACTATCCCAGTGTGCTTCACCTTGAGAGAATGCTACACCTTCGATAAATATTTTATTACTTGTTGGTATACGATTACTGTTAATAGTAGTTTCAAGTTGCTTATCGAACTCTACTACTCCTGGATACAACTTCTCTTCGGCTGCAATTAGGGCATCAACTTCACTACGTGGCATACCAGTTGACTGTGCGATTGTCTCAGCGCCAGCACCATACGCACGTTGGAATGAGAATATCTTAGCGTTAGTTCTCGCCACTGTGTATTCAGGTACTTCTAGCACTTTAGCCTTGTGTTTAACCTCGTCGTAGTCCTCACCTAACTTCGCAGCCAGTCGTTTACAGTGAAAGTCAATACGATTGTTTAAGTCTCGGCGCAGGTTCTCATCACCACTTAATACGCCTTGTACTACAACCTCCAACTGACTGTAATCAATCTCTCCAACTCTTCCTCCATCCCCAAATCGTGATTGGAACATCTTTTTAACGTTGCTCTTATCACCTCTCGGTATATTCTGTAGGTTGGGGTCGGACGAAGACATGCGACTGGTAACAGTACTCGAATGCTTGAGTCCGTGGTGAATGATTCCATCGTCACCAATGAGGCACAACATTCCTTTACGTTTACCCTTCTTATCTTCCTTCCAGTAATATGTTCCCAAATCTTTATCAAGAGTCGTTCTTTTAGCGAGCGCGTCAGTGAACTTGAGTCCACGTTGTGCAAGCTTCTTAATAACCTCAGCTCCTGTGCTGTATAATGGGTTATCGTAAGCGTCTGTTGTCTCTGACTTCCAAGAGTGATGAGGCTTAACAAACCCATCGAACTTGAAGTAGTGGTCTTTCTTCGCACCTTTAGGCTTAGTTTCGTCAGGAACTGTAACGTTCTTAAACTTACCCAATCCAGCTTTCTTTCCACTTTTATATCGGTCTTGCGTCTGATAGAACTTTCCTTTGTGCTCAAAACCTTGGCCCTCCGGTACTTCTCTCACGTATAACTGACCTGCTAAGATACACTCTTCTTTAGGCACTGGTTCGTTGTTGAACAGTGGCTGTTGAATAGTCTTCTTAGCGTAGATTAAGTTACCGTTCTCATCAGTGTGTGCTACCCATTTTTGGTACTTCACCACGCCACCAAATATTAAACATGATTTGTGTACGTTGCTACCCCAGTTAAATACTAACTCTGGTGGTAGTTCAGGAATAAATGATTCAAGTTCTGCTGTAGTGCGTTCAATCTCTGATACTAGACCTTTACGTAGTTCTTCTCCGACTTCACCGTTACAGTAAACACCATTGTATTCCATTTCAGTTGTTGCTAATAAACCGTCCATACGGAAGTTTATCATTGTTCTAAATTCTTTAGGATGCTCTTCCTTCATACGCTTAACTTGCCCACGGAAGATACGGTACGTATTCTCTACGTCACCTACAATTTCATCACCATCGCCGCAGAGGTAATCGTGTAGTAAGTCTGGTGGGATTTCCGATGTTAAGTATCCCTCTTCCCACAGTTCTTTTACAGCATCAATCTTACAACCGCCACCGTACATTTCAGCGACGTTATTCATTGAAGTCATTTGTACTTCTTTAGTCTGACCACCTAGTAGGTACTCTGCGTACTGGCAGCAGAAGATGCGTACACCGCGCTTTAGTGCGTTCTGTAGTGACTCTTGGTGCCATACCCATAACAAATCAAACTTTATATTAAATCCGACAATCACATCACCTTTCTCAAGTGAGTTGAATTGTTCATCCATAACAGACTCACGGTGCCACTCGTCCCAACGTTTACTCTGTACTGGCCCGTTGTTAACTTTCCACCCTGCTTCTACTATGTAGTTTCTTTTGTCGAAAGGAGAAGCCTTCCGCTTATGTAGCGTATGGTTCTGTACTTCTAAATCAAAGGTAAGTACTCTCATTAGTTTCCTCCTCTACTGTCTTGTACTTCGATGTTCGTTAGTACGTGTAACGCTAGTTGATAAGCTTGGTGATTACTCAAACGCACGCAGCTCTCCGACTCTTTTACTTCAACATCTCCGTTATGTATTACTGTGAATAAGGGAGCACCATCGAACGTTTCAAAGTCTACTGTGAGTTCCCCTGTTGTTGTTTCAAATGTTTTCATTTGCTTCTCCTTATTTACCACTAACTACTCACACGAGTATCCCCACCCTACGCGTTTGGTGCATTAAGCCTTCACCTACAGTACCTCCAATAGTGTATACCCTAGAGAAGTTTTAGACTGCAAGTTATCGCCACCGTACTCACACCCGTCGGTGTCGTATTCATAATACGGTTACATTATGCTAAGTTAGTGGTAAATAAGTAGCTCCCCGTAGAAGGACTTGAACCTTCAATGAATCGTACGCCTTCACTCTACCGAATTACGGGGATAGTTAGTGCTCCATTTATTAACCCAGTGGAGCGTCTGGAAGATAGGTATCACCTCCTTTCTGTAGGTAACAGACTCACTGTCTTGCGCATGTTATAGTGTTATCAGTCACTCGCTTTGATTTGCAAACACAACCAAGTAATTACAAATCAGCTTCTTTTACAAACACACCGTCAATCATCTTACCTTTGCGGTCTTTGATATCTAGTAATGCATTACGAAGGCACTGGGCCAACGTCAGGTTATTACGAACTGCATGATTAATCAGTACAACGTTAACGTCACCGATAGAGTCAGCTAGTGTACTACCATCTGGGTCTGTCTTAATACGCCCTTTATTCAACATCTTCAACAACATCATTGTCAAATCCGTCACACAGTCGATAGGTGATGTTCCCGGATGCAGTGCCATATAGACTTCTACAAACTCTTCAAAACCTTTAGTGAACTGTGCTTCGTCAGTTGAACCGTCGATTAAGTTACGTTCTTCATGCCAACAACCGATAGCAAATGCTAACTCAGCTGTACTCATATTCTCGATTTCTTGCTCTGTTAAATTACTTACGCTACTCACAGGCTTTGCAATCTCCCTTACTCGCCTGCACACCTGCTTTAGTTCGCATGTAGTACAGACCTAAAATGTTTTCATTAAGGAAAGCTTCTTGGTGAACTTCCATAATGTACTCTTCGTCTTCGTCTGCATCAAAGAATAGGTTCAATGATTGTGACTGACAGATATGTGGTTGTCGTGCAGCAGCCATACGAATGATTGCTTTCTGGTCAATCTCATACGCTGTCTTGAACACTTCCTTCTCATGGTCAGTTAACCAATCTAAGTGTTGTACAGAACCACCAGTCTCTTCTGCTAAGTCTTTCACTAACTCGTCAGTAAACTCACCACGCTCTTTAGCTAACGCTAGGAACACCGGGTTTACACGGTACAACACACCAGCACTTGTCTGTTGGTTATATAAGTTAGCTACTACAGGCTCAATACCCTGAGATACACCACCACAAATCAATGCGTTGGTAGTTGTAGGCGCAATAGCAGTCCGGTGAGTATTACGTACACCATGACCCTTACACCACTCAGGTTCACCTAACTCATCTGCTAGGAATTGAGAGGCTTTAAGTGTTTCGTCATGTAGTTCTTTAAAGATACGGTTATTCAGCATATGCGCCTCGAAAGACTCGAACGGGATACCCTCTTGTTGTAGGTACGTATGTAATCCCAATGCACCTAAACCAATTGCTCGTGACTTCTCAGTGGCACGAACTACCTTATCAAAACCTGACTTACCTTTAGCCTGTTCTAAGAACTCAGATACAACACAATCTAAGAAGACTGTTGCTATTTGAATAGCGTTAGTATCTTTCCATTCATTATACTTAGCATAGTTCATAGAACCTAGTACGCACGTGAACGAGTGTTCTGGGTCACTGTGTAATGCAATCTCAATACAAAGGTTACTGGCCTTCACACTAAGGTCTAAGTCCTTGTACATCTGAGGGCTGGCTCGATTCACTTTGTCTACGAAGAAGAAATAACCTTTTCCGGTTACAGCTTTCACCTTCATAGCTCTTTGTAAGCGTTTCGTTGCGTCCGTGTCACCTGCCTTTAATCGCTCGATGAACTCATCTGTTACAACCCAACCTAAGTTTAGGTCGTCTTGATGATGTTCTAGGTAATTAACTACTTCATAGTAATCACCGTGGTCGATTGGCAAGTAGCCTGCCCATGCTCCTCTTCGGGCTTGCCCTTGTTTTACCTTGCGCATTACCTCCACGTAGGAAGTTATAACGTCAAGCACTCCTGATGCTGTGCCACCTACGGAAATTGAGTTGCCTCTACTCCGAATGTCGCCAAGGTAAGACGATGTACCAAATCCATCTTTAGTAAGTACAGCTAACTCATGAGCTGACTTATAAAATTCGTCAATACTGTCACCAACTACTTGTCCACTACATGACACTGGCATTCCACGATTTGTTCCCATGTTAGCTAGTACAGGTGTTGATGCACCAAACCAACCTCTACTAAGAATCGCGTAGAAGTCATCAGCCCATGATTGTTTACAGGAACCCATATGCTTAGCAGCACATTTAGCTATACGCCAGAATGTATCGTTAACATTAATTCCTTTATACATGTACTTAGATTTAAACATCTGGTAACCACCAGTTGTCATCCAGTCAGGTACTTCTGCTTTGGCTTGTAGTTGCTTTCGTTCTTTACTTAAACGTTCGTATTCAGTTGCCATATGAAACCATTCTCCTTCCAATTACGATTATACTCCGCAGATACAGCAACAAAGAAATCACCGAACTTAATCATGTTAATGTCTTTGTAGAACCATTTCTCGATAGATGTGCTACCTAGTTTGAACCATGGGTCTACATCAAGTTTACCTAAACAAACATCAATCCGGCTCATTACGAACTCTTTCATGTCTGTCTTTGTAATACCTTCAATATCACCCTTTTCAAACAGCATATCTATAATCGCTGCTTCATGTTTGTATAACTCAACTGCTACTTTATAGATTTTAGCTTGCAGTGCCACTGGGTCTACTTCCATACCAGCTTCTAGCTTCTCAGCTAATAACTGTCTGAAAGCCCATGAACCACCTTCACCATGTAGATTTTCATCCCTTACAGAGAAGTTAATTCCAGACACCACATTCAGTAGTTTGTTCTTACCGTTTGCTTGAAAGTGTTTCAGGAAGGCGAATGCACTATACAGTACAGCACCTTCAACTAAGCTGAACGCAGCCAATGATATTAAATCATCTTTATGGTCAACCATGGCGTCTATAAACTCCATGCGTTCTTTTAGTACTGGAGTATTCACATAATCTGTGTAGAACTCATCGGTATCTAAACCAAGTGCTTTGTTAATCTTGTTATAGAAAGGTGCATGTATACCTAATTCTGTATATGCGAATGTAGCAGCCATCTGTCTGATATCGTGGCGTGGGAACATCCGCTTAAAGCGACCTCCCCAGTACTCATTACCAGCTACTAATTCGTATAGTGTGAACAACTTAAGAGTAGTAATAACCCCATGCCGTTCTGCCTCTGTCATGTTTGTAAGAATGTCGTGGACGTCCTTATCTACATGTACTTCGTTTGCTGTCCAAAATACTTTCTCTTGAGCTTCCGCAAACTCTATAGATGCGGGGTAGTCAAAAGTATATGCTTCCTTATAGGTCTGCATTCGTACTTTATTATTTAGTAAACTCACCTTCTGCTCCAACTAATGCTGCCCAACTCTTAGGAAAGAGTGGACGTATTACTTTATCAAGTTCAATAGCGAACTTGTTAGCTTCGACTTGAGCATGTGCATCAACTCGTAGCGTGAATACATGGGCAAACGCCATTAGTGAACCAGTCCAGATGTACTCTACCATCATAGATTGTGGTAGTATCATACGTGCCATTTCAGGAGCAACACCTTGCGCAATCCATGATTCATACGTACCTAGAGTTACATCTAGTACATTTTCGTATTGGTCGTCTAGTATACTTTGAGTTACCTCATCGAACAGACCACCACTACCTTGTTTGATACTTTTATCTGGGCGTTTGCGCCATGTGCCTTGTGCCTCAAAGAATTCAATATTTGCGTCTACATATCGACGTGATACTTCATTCCAAGATAGGCCAACTTGGTGCTTGCCCAACTGACGGGCAATAAAAATAGGAACCTTACAGCGAATGCTAATTGCATTATGTCTGAAAGGTGATGTATGTCTTTCTCTGGCTAAGAAGTTAATCAGACTGTCTCGTCTATCTTCACTATAACCACTTGGTAACTCTAACCAATCGTCAGTACAACCCATTGATACTCTAGCCGTGTTAGCAATAGTGTTATCGTTACCCATATGCATTAGGTACTCGACTAACTTACTCATCGTTTAGATACCTTCATATGTTTAAGTGTTTTGTTAAGGTCTTCTAGTGGTACACCATGTAATAGTGCATACCGGATACCGAAGAATGAAATCTTCTCAGCACCGCGCCTGTCTGTGTTACCAGCCTTCTTCTTACCTAGTGCCTTTGCTGCACTCGACCGCCAAATCTCTTTGAAGATATTAGCTTCTGTAGCATTCATCTGTAGAGCTTCGATAATGTCGTTACACTCCGCAGTATAAGGTTTACCTACAGAAGTAGGTTGTTTAATGTCTACCACGTAGTAGTTACAGGATAGACCGGATGCTTCTGGTTTAAATGTTTCTCGACGAGCAATAGGATTACTCGATGGTGGTAGTCCGGGAAAGATGTCGTTATCACCAATGCGTGTGTGTACTGCCCCAGTACCTTCTAATATACCACACCAATAGTCGCCCACTGGATTTACTCTAACACTATTCGCCCATTCGGGAGCAGTCTCCCAACTCTCTCCTAACTCTTTCCAAGTTCTAATACTCATAATGTACCTCTCACTCTTGCTTTAGCTTCTTCAATGTACTTCTTAGCTGATTCTTCATCATGAAATAATACACCCATGTCAATGTATGCTCTTTGATTGGATAAGTCTTTCTGTTTGCAGTACACTTGCCCGTTACAATGTGCTAGGTACACAGTGTCACTAACTATCTCACTGTGGCGTCCAATTCGACCACGCTTTTTAGTTAGCTCTTTAATCTGCCCGTTGATGTCATCACTTCGTAGTATGTCTTCTTCTAGCTTTCTATACAAGTCACGAATCGTTAGTTGTCTACTGTGAATACTTTCTTTTAGAAGTTCTAGCTCCTTAGTTAAATTCCTTACTGTATCCTCAGTTATTGCTTCTTCCGCCTTCTTTTTGTTTCCTTGTACAATCTTGGCAGCTGTATCTGCTATAGCATGTTGTGTAAACCATATTATCATATGTATCTTCCTCTGTCTGCATCAAACGTTACTTCGGCTTGCATCTTTGGCAGACCTTCACGTTTGTTCTTATCCTTTGGCATTGATATGAATCGTTTGTTCTGAAGTAGTGGGTCATCACTAGCTCCAATCATTATGATACCATCACATGCACCTTGTTTACCTGTCTTAGAGTCCTTCAACATGTTCTCAGTTGGGTACTGCATACCAGCACCTTCATTACTAATCTGCGATGTTGGGAAGACAGGACAGTTGTACTTTACACCTAATTCTCTCGACCACTGGTAAAGTTGCTCCAGCTTTTGGTCTTCACGAATATCACGGCGCGTAGGGAATTTAACGTTGTCCAGCATATCAATGACAATGGCACCGACATTATCCAACCCAATATTTTCAAGTATATCTTCGAGGTAGATGTTATTTTGTCCGTGAATATCATAAACACGCACTCTATCAGTAGACCCCATTTCATTAATGTATGCATCACGTAGCTCTCCTTTATCTTTGAGTGCTTTCAGTTCACCGTTCGTTTTGTTTAGTGCTGACTGTATTTGCCTAGACATAATACGCTGTCGTCTTGATTCGTTATTGAACCATACGATGTACTTGTTCTTAGGCATCTGTTGTACTAGACTCCAATTCAAATGAGTCAGGAAACTTGTCTTACCTTTTCCCGGACGTGCTGCAACAATATATTGGTCGCCGCCTTGTACTCGTCTATAGGTTTCATTCATAATGGCTATTGGCCACTCGTAACCTGTATCGTCGTCAGTGTCACCTACTGTAGCATCATCGAATCCTGCATACTCTACGCCTGTAGTCTTTACTAGTGCGTCCTTCACAGCATCCGCTAGTTTTGATACTTCCAGTACTACTTCAATTTCTTCGCCTGCTTCGTATTCACTGATTATATTACCAACGTTAGTAGCAAACTCTAACTCAAGTAGCTGGTTAATAATGTTCTTCTTCACACTTTCAGGAACATCTTCTTCCATTCGAGTAATCAGTTTATTGTAGTAGTCACAAGACTCGTCGTTCATGTTCTTATGCCATACTGTAAAGAACATACTACGGAATGAAGGAAAGTCTAGTACTGTCTCTTCGGGATTGTCTTTAAAGTACTTACGTATGTCAGATACTATCGCCTTAGTCTTTTTACTAATGGCTGCGTTAGGTATGTACCTTTGTACTTTGTCGAATTGTTCTTTGTATTTAATAATACGTAGTAATGCTAAATCAATGATAAGACCTCCTACATTGGTGTTCGGTACGTACCTACTTGCCACCTGTTTGTTATCGTACTCACATATATTGTAATGTTGTGCCGCGCTGCTAGTGTCTTTGCGCGTTCGTCTGCTTCTGCTTGCGTTTCGCAGAAATCTAGGATATCTAATGCAGCGTTAAATACTAGGTATTTCTTCATCCGTCCCACCTGCATTCAGCACAATCACACTTAATGTCTGCTTTAATGAAGTCCGCAATCTGGTCATCTGTGTAACCAAACATACGACCCATAAGCACCTGTTTACCCTCTTTACTACGTACTAGCTTTTTCGGAGTTTTAGTCAGGATAGTGTAAACACCGTGTAGATGTATATTCTCTGCTTTAGACACAGTAATAACTTCATCTGTCTGACGTACGATTACAACACCTTGTACATGACGTAGAGTTAATGCTCGCTCATATTGTACAGGGTGTTTCTTTTTACTTAGTGATGCAATAGGTTTTAAACCTAACATCACATGATTTAATTCATGGCCTTTATCTGGTGCTACTGACATAATACTTCCTTAATCTGTTTATTTGTTAACATTTTAGGGTCTTGGTCTGTTACTATGTTATCAACCTCAGTCACTAACCCTAGTTCTTTACCTATTTTATAGGCACCTTGTCTACCCGCTCTATCTGAGTCTAACCAAGTTGTTACTCTATCGTACTTCATAAGTCTAGAAGCTTGTGCGGTCGTAATTTTTGTACCGAGCAATGAGAAGGCATCTGCGCTAGCTCCGACTCGTATTGCTGATAGAATGTCTTCAACGATAATAGCTCGTGAAGATGTCTTTCTACTTCTGGCGGCAAACATAATTTCACTTCTATCTGCGCTTGGTTGTATATACTTAGGTTCTTGTTCTGGATGAACTGCTCTGGCTTGATACCAGATGAGCTTACCTGAACTATCGAACACAGGTAATATAACGCGTCTATGCTCTTCTGAATATTGGATACGATACTTCTTAATCGTACTCGGACTAATGCTAGCTCTGTATAACCAGAGTCTTCCTTCTCGTGGTATGTCATCTGTTACATCCTTCGGTAATTCGACTTTCAAATTGGCATTCTTAGCTCGCTCATTCAACTCTTTTATCTCTTTGAGTTGAGCTAACGATAGAGTACCTTTGTCGTAATTATCGGTGTAACCACATCTAAAGCAGTTACACCAATATTCTTTAACGTCGTGTGTTACAGATAACTTCTCACCACTACCACAGTTCTCAGGACACTCAGTCTGAGTCTTCCCGCCCACTGGTAGGTTCGATGCTATCTCCACCCACTTCATCTTCTTCTCCTGATAAAAACATCTGAAGTTCGCGTTTACCTTGTTGTTGCAACATGGTGATATAGTCGCCTACGTCGCGCTCATCAGTGATTTCAGGTTGTTCCTTTCCAAACATGTTTACACCCTACTCTGTTGATACTACATAACATCCCTTGCTCCTGTTAATTAACATTGTGTATAACCGTCATTAGACGGCTATACGGCAATGCCAACTATAGATTACAGAGAATCCAAGTCTACACCTTCTGGTGCTTCTTGGGCTTCTTCTTCTACAGGAGTCTCAGCCTTTGGAGCAGCAGGTTTGTTAGCTGCTTCTTCGCCACGCTTCTGAGCAGCAATGATTTCATTATCGAACTGACCAGCTTCAACAGCAGCAAGTAGAGTTTCAGTGAAACCTTCAACTTGTTCGGCTGATGCATTGATACGTGTCGCGCCTTGCTTGACAACATCTAGAGGCAGAGTGTACTTACCCAGTGCTAGGGTCAGTGCTTGAGTACCGTCTTCGGCTGGCTTCTTGTTACCGTCACGAACTTTAACACATGCACGAGCTTCTTCTACAGGCAAGGCATAGGTTGGAGTACGTGAAGCGCCAGAGAAGTTGTTAGATACTGCTGCTGCTTCCAGTGCTGAAAAATCAAATTTAGACATATTGTTGTTTCCTTTCTTTTAAGTTTAAGTTGGGTGAGCGTCCCAAAGATATATGCTCATACGTATGAGGATACTATCCTCTCATTCTAAGCACTTAGTTGTTGAAGTACTTATGAATTTCTTTAACCACCATCTTCAATGTTATTTCTTCTAGTGGTCGTGATATGTATATAAAGTCAGTGATATCTTTGTTGTTCCACACGTGCACACACACACTGAAGTCAGACACTACTAATGATACACGGTCACATTCTACATACTTTGAAACAATTGGTTGTACGTTAGCACGTAACTTACGCCAACCTCTTTTTAACAAGTTCATACACTCACCATACTACTTGTACACCGTTAGACATAAACGCTTGAATGAACTCGTAACCACGTAACATAGCATCACTTTTCTGTGGTGTCATGATGCGGTCTTGTTCACCCTGTTTACGCATTTCACGTTTCCAAGCCTTTTGTTGGCCAATCATTTTGAACTTACTTGAACTTCTATTTTTCATGGTGTTTCTCCTTGGTTAATTTTATGAACACACTACATAATGCACTCATGAAATTAGTGCCTACTTTCTTAATACGTAGCTCGGCGGTCTACGGTCTTTTCTTATGACAAGGAAGACTCACTCCTTGGAAGGTGTTTAGCTATTATGCTACTGCCTTCATTTGTACGCTGTCGTTAGCATTTATTTTATAATAAATAGCCTCTCACAACGAAAACTACTCTTTACTTACTTACGAGTACGGGTCGCTAACTGCAACACGTCGTGTGACTAATTGTTTCTTGTTATGGCGCTCACGCCAGTTATCATCTTTGGTTGCACCATGATGACCACCAACGCGACCGTTGCATACGTTCTTAGTCATCGCATGACCGTTGTTATCTACTTTGCTGCGCCCAGCAACTGCTGTAGTGATTTGTTGACTACTTTGCATGATTCTTCTCCAGTTTTGTTTGTTTCGACTACTCCCTCCTTCGGCTTTCCTAGTACATTATATCCTGCCCGTACTTGTCCGAAGGTGAGGTCTACATAGCCTCTTACACTGCTTCCGCTACGCCCTTCCATGTACCTATCTATGAATGGGTTAGCTAGTTTAATAACCTGCATGTACCTATGTGCCTGTGAATCAGAGCAACATAAGTACGCCTTAATGTTGGTTGCTGATAACTCCCATACATTACGGTATGTCCTCAACAACTTGTACCAATTAATATAATTCTGTCTCTTACTACCTGCGTTAAACGCTCTAACACAACCAACAAGAATATCTTCAATGCGTATGTCTAATACGTCTTCTGTGTCCCAAAGTATGTTCTCTGGGTCTCCCCACTCATCGTATATTACGAACGGGTTCGGATGTACTGTGGGCTTACGTCCGCCACCACTACGTCTAGTAGCAACCATAAGCCCTCTCTGTTACATATTCTCTGCTATCTTAATCATTCTATCTAGTAGTTCCATACGACGACGACCGTACTCACCAGTCCATTTATGCCGTAACTCATATGCAGCAGCCTCACGTAACCCCTCATATGCTATTGGAAACATCCAATTACCTGAGAAATACACCCAACCTTCACATGCTGTTATCATACACTCTTTGAACTTACCTAAACTATCTGGTAACTCGTGTTCATAGGCTATTCGGTTGTAGTTACCACAAAGACCAATACTAAGTACTGTGTCTTCTTTAATTCGTTTTAGTACATCTACAAGTTTCATAACTTACTCCAATTTGGCGGCTGTTACGCCGCCTTTGTTTATTAAGAGAAAATGTAAGCTGATTTCAGAGCTTCTTTAGCACAGAAGTCATTCTCAACTGGGAACTCAGGCTTTGATTCATCAATAGACTCACAAAGGTCAGCCAGTGCATCGTAGCACTTATGAACCATAGCGTACTTCTCACGAATCAATGAGCTGGTTGTGAAGTAATCACAAGGTGAGCTACCTACTGAGTCATGAACAGCAACCAAGTCGTAATCTGCTGCATTCACTACCATCCGAAGGTGACAGGAATCAATAGAATGTACGAAGTTAGGTGACATTGCTTGTACTGTCTTACGTTGGTCGATAGGTTGTTTACCCTGACCACGCATACGTACTGACAATGATTGACCTACACGGATTGTTACATCCTCAAACTCTTCATAACAAGTAGATGCTATGAAACCATCAGCAGCTTTCCAAGTAAACTGACGCTTACCATCTTTAACTGCATAAGTCATACGATTTGAGATAGCATCTGTTAACTGAGTAACAGCACCCGCAACGCTCTGGATAGCACCTAAGTAAGCTTCTGTAACATCCTTACCCATACTCACATCTTCACCTTTCAGCGCAAGATATTCTTGAGTGTTGGTAATAATTGTGTTGTCAGACGCTCCATAGCCTGTAACCATTACTGGGTTCTTAGCCATATCACGACCGTACTTCTTAATAAGCTCAGCTACTGAGTCATCAACTGCAAACTTCACAGCTGCCTCAGAAACTATGCCATATATGTCTGCTGGTTCATCTTCTTGTGATGATGCGACACAGTTAACAGCGATTGCTGTAGGCCGGTCTCCAGTGATAGCAGCCATATGTTGTAAACCGTTACATGTTCCATCTTGATGACATACCAAGTTGGATTCTTTATCAGCCCAATCAGAATCAATCTGAGCGAGCCGCTGTAGCTCTTTAACAGCAACAAGGGCTTGGAACACGTCAGCACCCTTAAATGCCTCTCTAACGTCCATATGGCTCGAAATCTCCATCAATTTAGCCCAATTCTTCTGAACAAACTTGATACGATTCTTAATGCTGGCTTTATCAAAACCAAGGACATTAGCCGTATGAATACAAATCGCCTTGAAACCGTTTCTACCAAGCTTTTTAAATCCAGCGAACTGGAAGGCAGCTTTACAGAAATCAACGCCCTGAGGTGATAACAGGCCACCTCTGTAGTACATGCGACCACGAGTATCCATAGTGACAGGAAAGTAGAACTCTTTACCGTCCAACGTCTCAATCTCACGATATAAGTCGAACGCTTCAGCATTAAGTTCCTTGAGCTTGAACATACCTTTCAATGTATCACCTTTGTACAGTTGACCATTTAGCTTCATATCCTTAGCAGCCTCTAAGATGCAAGGCGCTACAGTGAACTTAACACTTTGTAATTTGTTAACAGCATCTAACACATGCTTATCAACCTTCTTAGTACGAAGCTTTGAACCAGACACTAACTTCATGTTAGCACCATCAGCGATACCAGTCTTGGCATCCACCCAGTCCATTGGTTTGTTCTGCAGTGGTTGACATTTCATTGCCACTCTTTCACGCATTGAATCAATTAACTCATTCAATGCAGTTCGTAACTCATCAGACATTTGGTATGCCTTGACAGTTATAATGTTACCATCTAACAGGCGAACTTTACTCTTTTCAAGCTCACTGTTAATCAGGTTACAATGATGCATTGCAGCCACTACTTCTTTAGCAGTAGGTAGCAACTCATCTTTCGTCACAGTAACCTTCTTATAGTTCTTTTGTCCAAGGTCATCAAACTCTTGATACACATGGTCATTAATCCAGTTAGCAGACGCAACAGCAACTAGGTCTGCGTTAACAGCACCATGATATTGCATTTGTTGCATAGCTATCACCCATAATGATTGTGACAGAGATTGTTGTTTGTACATCACCCAACCACGTGAGTTCTGATACTTAACACTGACTTCACCTTCTTCGATGACAGGCAATGTACCCAGTTCATTTGCTAACCATTCCTCAACAGCTTCGAATAACGCAATGTCATTACGTGCTGTGTCCAGCAATACATTCACTTCCTCTTGGATAGTGTTTACAGATACAGCTTTAGCGATGTTGTTTGATACAAATGATAACATGATATAACTCCAATAAAGATTAAATAGCGTTTCCGCTCATTCGTTAAATTCTCTGGGCTTTAGCACCTCGCTTTAGCCCTCTTTTACAATGATAAACAGCTTGCTTGAACTACTATGAGCTAGTAGCTTATGCGCTTTTTATGCGCTCTTTGCGTATACATCTTGTTTGTACTGTATACGTGACAACAGCGTCAATGTTCCTGATATAAATATGTACTCAAACTTCGATATACCTTTATGTCTACGTTTGTTAGCCAGTGCTTGCATTATACCTTGTCTCGCTACAGCCTGAGCAGATACAGCAACCGTGCGCTTGTTCACTCTAATAATGATTGAGTGTTTACCAGCTTTGGAAGTGTACTTAGTTAGGCACACAGCTTGTTGTTTAGCAGTCTCAGCATCTGATTGAGATACCATGTAGACAGTGTTCAATTTGATGGTTTGTAGCTTTGTTTGTAGCTTAGACGAAAAAGACATATCGTACTCCTATTCCTTAACCCAACAATGTGCACCATGTACTTCAATATCTCTACGCTCAACATCTAACATAACAAGACGTTGTATACAGGCGTTACCCTTACGTATCTCTTCCTGCCTAGTATCATAACTATCAAATAACCAAGCAGCCAATGTTACAGCCAATGCTAGTACAAGTGTTATTACAGTGTACTCAATGATTACCAATGCTTTGCACTCTTGTTCGTATGACATAGTAAGTCTCCAATGTACAGACAATGGTTATTGATGTGTACACACAATGTATACACTTTGCATAACCGATTCACAAAAGAGACATATGCATGTTGTATGTTGTATTAACATGATAGCCTCTTTGTACAAAAGAGACATATCTGGGCGTAAGCCCACACATACACAAATGTTAGTAACAACCAATGCACACCAATGTTCACTCGATGTTTACTTATGGAATACTAAACGAACGAACGAATGAATGAGCGCCAGCGAATGAATGAGTGAGTGAGTGGCCTATGGGGACATATGATTTATGGGTATGGGATGGAGTATCCCCTCATAACTACAATGTGTTTTTACTATTTTGATACTATTGTAACCAGTGTATGACCAATGTGTTCTACAATGTTTACCAATGTTGTGTATTGGTTCTTATTGGTTATCTCTATTGTATAGGCTTCTTACTACGTTGTTACCCCACTTTGTGGGATGTGTAACGGTCATTAAGCCATTAATTCCCTATATAAGTGCGAGAAATAAAAGTCCTTGATTTATAAGGGGAAAGTGCTAAATCACTGTACAAAAAGTGTACTATTTACCCTTAAAATGGCCTATTTTAGCCCTTTTTCGCCGTTTGAGCTGCATACATTAAAACAACTTGTGAGTACTACATATAACATAGAACATAGTATATAATGAAAGTACAGGAGGTAGTACATACTACATAGTACATACTACTTCCTTATATTACTTATAACTTAGTTCTTACTCAAACGTAGAGTAATCAAAGTTTGGGTAGATTACTGTAGCGTTAGTCTTAGTAGCGTCACCTTCTGACAGGATATGTTCAATACCCACATCATTCTTCCAAGGTTCGCCATGACGGATGGATAAGAACAGCGCCATGTTTTCTGGATTGTCTGTTTCACCAACACCACCATCACGGTCATGGTCAGTGATACGAACAACTAAAGGTTGATAGGTAGACTTGCGCCCGTCTACTCCACCGATAGTGTTGATAGAGTTTGCAGAGTCAACAATCTGCAACATAGTACGTTCTGGGATTCCTAATGAATTTGCCATGTTAGGTTATTCCTTTATTTAGTAGATTTAGATTTAGCAGGAGTCGGTTCTGCTTGCTCAGCGACCTGTACAGGAGCTTTCTCAGTAGAGTCGCCTGATTGCTTAGGGTCAGCTACAGGAGCCTTCTCAGTGGATTCAGGGCTGTCTGTTGACTTACTAGCTTCATGTGCTGCTAGTTCTTTCTCGAACTCATTGATTCGATTGTACGTATATTTAAGTACTTCTTTCAAGATAGCCATCTTTGTTGGATACTTGCGGCAGTAGTTAAATGATGCGCATAGTGCCTGACGTAACGCACCTAATGAACGTGATTTGTCACGAGGCATGTCTCGAATGTCAAGACGTTGCGGGAAGCGAGCTTTACTCATCTTCTTTTCCTTCTCTTATATTAATGTCTGCGTGTTTTGTTGAACCTGTCTGAACTAAGTCCTAACACGCCGTTTTGGTGCGTACCTATGTCACCGCCCCACTCTTTAAAGAACTCTATGTTCTCGTCAGTGGTTTTCTGTTGCATACGTACTTTCTCGTCTACTGCAATTCTATCCGTCCAGTAGCGTACGGCACCAGCTACAGCATCAATTGAGTCATCATGTAGTAATGCACCACGTTCACGACTAATCTTCTGCATCTGATGGAAGAACTTATACTGTTCTCTGTGTTCGATAGGGTACTTCTGCACACTATCTACGTCATAGTCAATAATGTCTTCATGTACTACTAATCTATGTCTTCCCATTACAGGCTCTAAGGTATCAATAATACGTAGTTCTTTCTGTCCTGATTCCCATATATCTTCAATAGAAGGTGCATGAGATAGTCCAGCGGATTTGTATACTCGTTGTAGTACAGGTCGCCATGCAGCAGCAAATGCACCATTACCAAAGTTCTTCTCAACCTCGATGATGTTTACACTGTGCTTAATAGCTAACTTACTTAACTGTTGGTAATACTCGTCGCTGTAACCGCCTGGGAGTTTCAACACTTCTGCTAGGAAGATGTAACCATGTAGGAAGTATGTAACCGCAGCTACAGTCTCATCTCCATTGTTACCGCCACCAGCAGTATCCACATACATCATCTTACCTTCGTACTCGTATACTTCGACACTTGTACTAAATGGACGATAGAACTGTGGTTTACTGTTGAACTTGCCTGCTGAGTTAATTAACTTCTCAGGGCTTGGTAACCACGTTAGTTCTCCCGGCGCTTTGTCGTGTCCGAATGGCATGACTAGTAAGTTCTTAGCTTTCAGAGGATGCCTGTTCTCATCAGACATTTCAGTATTCAACATGTGCTGCAAGTTAAAGTATGCTGCACCTTGGTCAGACTCTTTAGCTGTTAACGCTTCTTCATCTAGTAGAATAGGGTCTGTTGGAACACCTCTGTCTCCATCTAGTCCACCACCTATTTGGTTCTTAGGGTCATCCATCATACGTCGAATAAACGGCGCTAATGTGTCTCCGTAGAACTTAGCTTCTTCTTGTGTTGGTACTCGACCTGTCCATACCCGTATTGTGTAACCACGAGCTGACAAGTTGTTGTAGATGGAGTCAACAGTCTGTGGTGTACCAAGATACATGATACGACCTTTCTGACATATTGATGTAAAGTCTTTCGACAAATGTTCTAGTGCTTGTCGTTGCACTTCTGTTGAACCATTCTTTGATGATTCTATATCGTCAGGAATCAAGAGGTCAGCACGACGACCCTGCATGTTGGCTGTTATACCAATACACGCGATGGACGGTGACTTCTCTGCACCCTTTAGTTGCCAATGAACATCGAACGCTTTACTAGATGCTCTATCACCATGTTGTCTGTCAGGACGCATACACTCAAGTATGTCCCAATTCATGATAATCTGTATTACCCAGTTAGCAATCTCTGCTGCAACTTCTGAGCCTGCTGATATAATTAGTATTCTGTGTTTACAGTCATGTATTAACTGCCAAACTGCGAACATGGCAACTATTGTAGACTTCGCCTGTGAACGCTGTGCCTGAATCATTCCGTATTTAACGTCTGATTGTAGGAAACGTCCTATGTCTATTTGAAGTTCTGTACAATTGAAACCCATTAACTCAGTCATACAGTCATACAGAAAGTCTTCAAACAACGCATAGTGTTCACGTAAGGCTTCAATCTCAGCCCAACGCATCACACACTCTTGTTCTATATCAGATAGAGACAGCATATAGTCTCTGTCATTCGCCATTCGTGTGAACTCAGCATCTTCTGGAAGACCCATCTCTGGACGTTCCTGTAATACTGACTCCCACTCGGCATCGGAGTATTCTCCATCGACAGAGCTGTCTATGCTGTCATCTGACCTACGTTCCATGATAGCAGCGGCAATATCTACACCAACCTGTTCTACAAGTTCACTGTAAGATAAGCCGTCTATGTTCATTCTTCACCTACTCTTCGCCTACTACTGCTAGATGCGCTGCATCCTTGGCATTACCTAACCGAGACCGACGTTGTTTATTCGCCAGTGTCTCACGTAGGTTGTTCATTTCAGTGTTGTTCTCAATGTCACAAGTAATCTGGTTGTCTTTCAGAAATTTAATGGCGGCGGCAATAGTAGCAGGGGTGGCAGTATGCACCATTTCCCCTGTACCCACTTCTAAGCCGTCTTCGTCAAATTCCTTAACCTCTGCCTTGTGTTCAATTTGAGCCGTAAGAACAGTGGCTACGGCCCCGTGAAGGGCCGCCAATTTCGATTCTGTTGCTTTACTCATTTCGTTAACACCTGCTTTATTTGTCTACTTATTAACCAACGTAGTCCAAACACTGATGCTACTGTACCGAACAATAACACTTGGTAGTATACAGTGAGTTCTCCTATAAACGCTACCCACGCACTAGCTCGCTCCTCGTCGAACCACGCTAATACTATGGGTGCCCAAATGATTACTAACAGGAACTCATCTTTCAGTGAGAACTTCATGTTCTGTAACGCTATGTTATCGTACGTTGCTTCAATGTTCTTACGTTGTGCATAAGCGTCTGCCTTTGCGACCTGTTCTTTAGCTTTCCGGTCTAACCATGATTTAACTAAACCACCAATTGCTGTGATTGCAGCTATCATACTTTAACCCTCGTTGCTAACTGAACTTTCAAGTCGTTGACCTCATTTCGTAATTTACGTACTTCTTCAATCAGTGAGTTCTGACGATGCAGTTGTGATTCAATATTTGATAGTTGTTTATCTATCTTGAATACTAGTTCGTTAACTCTCATATCGACAGCTTGTTGACTGTTCAATAAGTTGATTTGACTTTGTAGTTCTAGTCGAGTCTTATTATCTTCTGCTTGAACAAAATAAGCAAGACCACCCCACGCAAGTACTACTATGGCGACAATCGTTGCCACCCACTTGTGGAAGGAATCTTGTTTCACTGTGCGTCTCTCGTGTTTTATCATTACACCCACCTGTCAATACTCATAGCAGCTCAGGTTGTACCGTTCCAATCAGGCATATCAGCCTTCTATGACTACGAACGTACCTGTAGTCACTACTGAGATTTCACCGATTGGCGCAACGTATGGCTCGTAGTGCTCACCGCTTGCGATGGGAACTAGCCCACCACCCTTGTTGAACTCTACTGTGCCAGTACCCGTTGTGAATACTATGTAGAAGTACCCACGATTTTGATTAGCAGGCAACGTAGTGTTACCTGTGTACTCTCGTGATGTTAAGTTTCGTTTCATTGCCAATCCTTATTGTTACTAGTTCTACTATAAATAGAATGATATATCAGCCACTACTCGTACATCACCTGTCCCCACTTTGGATACTTTCACATAGAAAGTGGCGTTATTCGCATCTACAGATGTACATGCTACTAACGATGCCTCTACATCAGTGGATGTTGACCGCAGTGAGCCAATCACCTGTGATGGGCTAGTTGGTGGTAATGCTAACGAGTGTGGTACTGTTACAGTTTTAAGTCCTACTGTTGATATATCAACTGCTAATGATTGTGACCTTTGTCTAACTCTAATACCATCTACGTCTGTTACAGTATTTGATGCACCACCTTCATTATCTCGGACTTTCGTTGTTACTGCCCCAGTTATCTTACCGCCTTTCACAGAATTACCACTACTAATGAACCTAACAAACGTAGTAGCATTAAAAGAATTAACATCTGTTACTAACGTATCATTACCGTCCAGTCGGTAAGCTTCCGAACAATCTCGGTCAACATTCCCGTGAAAGTTGCACAGCTCCACACCGGGCCGTGAAGAGTAACCTACAACACAACCTTCAGCTGAATTTAATGCTACCGTAGTCTGAGTATTGGGAATGTTATCCGTAGAGTTTCTATCTACTCTAAATCCGAATACAGCATTTTTTGCAGTGTTCCCGATAACCTTGATTAAGTTACTGTTTACAGCAAATGCTCTGAAATTAGCTATGTTATTACTTTCAACATGGTTACCAATTACCTTAGACATTGTACTACCAAACACTCTACCAGTACCCGCAGGTCTACATCGAATCCCCGTTCTAGCTGCTCCATCTGGTGTTACATCCTCGACGTTAAAAACCGTATTACTCTTGACTATAGCTAGACCTCGGACATCGATCCCAGCTTGGTCACTAAGGTTAGACCTATATCCAAACTTACCGATACGGTTCCTACTGATTATTATATTGAACGTTTCTCCATCAGCAGACCCTCTACCCTTGACGTCAATCCCATCAGCTCCAGTATTGTAAGTTATGTTATCGATCACTCGCAGGTTTTCTACGTTACCCGTCTGTACACCTATAGCATATGATGCTACATCATGTATGATGTTGTCCTCCACTCGGAAGCCAGTGTTAGTGTCATTTCCTATTGTCTTGGATATCTGTAGTATTCCATGGCCCGCACCTGTGATACTATCCCATCCACCTGATATGTCAAAACCTTTCACTCCTGCACCATCAGGTGATATCACCCATATAACGCTCTGGCGTGGTGATTCTGATTGTAGCTTTGCTCGTCCTTGTGAGGATTCAATTTTAACGTTCTCGCGTAGTACTATACAACAACCAGCATTTATATCGTTTGGTGATAATGCTGCCCCGTCGTCATCGAATACTTCCGCTGATTCACTTTGAGCAAACACGTACGCACTCGTATCAAATTCTATAAGTACTTTACCACCGCCTAGATTCTGAACGTAATCAATAGCTGCTTGTAGTGCTTGTGTGTTTTGAATTGGTGTGTTACCAACATCTAATCCCCACGAATTAGCAAGTACATCACCCCTCGGCTCCCACGCTGTTCCAGACCATACGAACTCTGTCCCACCAGCGTTGGCTACATACCCCGATGCTAGCCCGGTTGTACTGAACGTATTCATATCTTGTACAGATGTGAACACACGAACTGTCTGCGACGCTAGTGCCTCTATACCTCCATCTAACTCATCTATTGCACCTTGTGTATTGGTAGCCGTTAACTCAGACGCAGTGTTGTCGTACTGTACAGCAGTAGCAACTACCTGCTCGTACGCTTTTGCTGCAACCTCTGTAACAGCGTTTTGTACGTTACCTGAGCTAAGTGCTGTTCCTATGTTGTCGTATTGTATATTACTTGCATCTGGTGCTAGTGATGGTAGAGGCTTACGCCTCCACTTCTCACCATCCCAGATAAACGTTACTAACCCTACAGTAAACTCATCGTCTACTGCTGGGTTGTTTGGATAATCTGGTATTGCCATCGTATCTCCTTAAGCTTGCTCAGCGTCACCGTTGTCCGTTATCACAACTGTTATGTAGCCTGATGAGTTTGTAGAGCCTGCGCTTTTCGTTACGTTGAACTCTCTACTAGTCCCACTAGGTGTTATAGCTATGCTACCGGTCTGTGCTGAACTCTTTATCCCAGCTACAGTCTCAGCGTAGTACGCTCTACTTATTGACGCCTGAATTACACCGCCTGTGTGCAGTTTATTAAAATCGTCGTCTCTACTAGACGTAAACATTACCGTCACTAACACTGCGCTGTATGCTGACTTTAGTGTGAATCTAATGTCTATTGTACTACCTTCTGTGACAGGGTATGTAATAACTCTTGCACCTCCCCCGTACTTCTCGATAAACCGAGGGTCAGACACTGCTATTGCCTCTGCGTAAATAGTAGTTACCGATAGGAACGCTGTAGACCCAGGTAATGAACTCAAGTGGCTCAGAGGTGCTACTGTCTTGTCTCTCGCTACTACATGCTGTGCGTTAAGGTCTACACCATTATAACTTGATGCACCCCTCGTCATGAATAGCACTCCATCTTCTGCTGTACCAGCCCAACCTTCAAAGTTAACATCTTTTATTAGTAACGGCGCAAAGTGCCTAGTATTACTCGCTTGGTTTGCAGTGTACACTCTAGCAATGTTCCGAACTTTACAGGATAGGTTTATGTTACTCATCCGACAGCCGACTAATGTTGTGTCACTTGCGTACAGTGCGAAACCTACAATGTCTTCTACTATACCTAATGGGTTTTCGCTACTGACTGTTATGTTGTCTACACTACAAGGCACACCTGTGTATGTGTCAGGGTTATTTACAATAAAGCTAACAATGTTAGTTGGTTCTGCACCATTCGCGTAAGTACAATGAACGTCTGTCACTACACCACCTTCTAACATACCTACTTCACTTTGACCGTCAGCTTTCGTAAACGCCTGTGTCCGCTCTACTTCTATGTTGCTCACGGTTGCCCGAGCTACTTGCAACTTCACTGCCCGTTTCTGACAGTCTTTAAAGTAGCAGTTACCAACTCGCGCTTTGAAGCTAGCTCTGCGCCCTACTACTGAACCCTCAGCAGTCACAACTACACCGTCTCCATCGTAATACGGCCCTATATCCTCTACCCGTACCTCGCTTACCGTACTATGCTCGCAGTCAGATACGTACACACCTCTACCAACTGAAGTTAGTTTACCTGTGTTGGTTTTTGTGCTTGTCGAGTTATAGTACTTACCACCTATGACATTACAACTTTCAAAGTAATCCCCAACACCAGACTCAGGGGATACTTGGACACACGCTGCGAAACCGGTAACGGTATCTGTCTGCAATGTGTTCCCTATATCACATCTGATAACATCAATCTTACATGCTGCGTTGTTAGGATTTATCAATAATGCTTTCGCTGCTAAACTACTCGCATTTACCTCTAAGTCCTTGACTATCAAATCCGATATGGTTTTTAGCCTTAGTACATACTGAACATGTGTTAGTCCATTGTACGTAATACTACCATTCGCTATCTCGAATTTATCTTGCAGTGTTGCTGCCACAAAATCTTGGGTGTAAAAATTTAGTCCTTGCAGGTCTAGTTTTGTGTACCCACTGTTAGCTGCTTGTATCCCCGCAAAAAGAACCAACTTATTGTTAAATCCAGTATCGTCTGCGGTTGCACCTATACTTAGTACATTCACTGTCTGCCCTACTAATACCCAAGTTCTACCCGAAGCATCCCGTAGCGATGGTTCACCTAGCTCGTACGGCTCTTTTGACGGACTATCTACTATGTTCGTGAGTTCCCACAACCCGGCACCACCATCACCATTCGCTGAGTACCCTGTAGTGGTAATGACCGTACCCACTGGGTAAGCAACACTACTATTAACAATATCTAGTGTTGTGGTATATAAACTAGGGTCTGGTACTACTTCACTTTGTATTGATTGCCCTATCTCAATCCACTGACTACTGTCTCCATCTACATAGTAAATGAAATAAGCGGGGATTGACGGGTTGTACCAAATAGCGTTCTCAGGTATTACACCAGTTGGTACTGTCTCTTGTGAGTATGTTGGTGCTGAGTTGATAATGTCGTCAATAGACTTATCACTATCAATCGCATGACCTGCACTGTTAAATACAGCAACATTACCAGATACTGCATCAACATCCCTATCCATCTTATTAGTGTTCAACGCACTAATGTCTAGCGCATTGGCTGCAATGTCTAAACGGAACTGGTCGATGTTGTCTAAGTTTGCTTGTATCTGTACTTCTGCTGCATCTAAGTCTGATGTAAGTGTGCTAATACTCGCGTTGTTTGAAGTTAAGTTACCTTGCATAGAAACACGATAACTATCTAACGCATCAATAGCAGCTTGTACATTATCTACTGCTAGTGTTCCACCATTGCGTTCATAGAACACTTGGATAGCATTAATAATGTCACTACCCACTAACTTCTGACCATCTAGGTTAATGTCGTTCTCAACACTAAACTCGCTACCATCTACTAAGAAGTAACCATCAGAGAGTTCTTCTAGAACCATCAATGCCTGTAGGAAAGACGAATCTAAGTTATCTTCTCTGAGTATTGCACCATCTTCGTAATCGTTTGTTAACTGGTCACGTGGTACTACTCTGCGTATGTGAAAGGTGTCACCTGCCGGAACAGGTGCTACCAATTCAATACGCGTATCACTAATCCAGTTATAAGCTAACTGAACTGTATAGTTACTACCTTCTGCATATACATATATATGTTCTTTCTTAATGAAACCTAAATCAAAGGTCACATCATATATAGTAGAGCTCCCGTTACTAACTGTGTCGTTACGCGTCTTTGCCATTCTTTATTCTCCGAATGTATCTACCATCCACGTATGCACCATGTCTGCATAAGCGGTATTACCTAAAGGCACAAGACCTTGTGCGGCTTCAATCTGTTCACGAGAACCCATATCGTTAGTGAGTGTTTCTTTGTAGTCACTCATTAAACCCATTGCTGGTATCTGACCGAACACTTCATCCTTCATACGTTCTAAAGGTTTGTCCGAAGTACCTGCTTGATACGCTCCCATTACGAAGTCTTTCGCGTCAGGGAATATACCAAACTGTGCAATGTACTTGTCTGTCTGCATCATTTTGTAGTTAGGCTCTTGTACGTCACTGTCTGTAAGTGAGGCATAACCTACACCTAACACAGCGAACTTACTGTACCGAACCATCCCAGAGATAGCTGCATTCAGCATAGTCGCTGTCACTGCTTCCTTATCTGCAAACGCCATGTTTCGTCCTAACTGTTTATTATTAGCTACGATAGGCATCTGACGGAATTGGAATACTAGTGACATTAACGGTCTATTCATCCACGGTGGTAACTCTCCAACTTGTGTACGCTGAACCTGTTGGGCCTCATCGCGTAACATTGCAAATTGGAATCTCTCGCGCACGTCATCTGGCCACTTGTCTACATTTAATTTAGTAGGGTACCCGTCACCATCAAACTCAACGTACTTACTTACAACTTCTGACATTCCAGAGTCTGTACCATCAACTTCTGTCAAACCTAAGTCTGCCATTCGTTGATTGCCCATTACCCCTTTCCCAGCCTTAAAATGGCGCATTACGTCAACGGTAAAGCTCATCTGAGCGATTCTTGACTGAGCACGCCTAACTGCATTGAAGCCAGTAGTTTTCCCCAGCAAACGGCTAGCAGGCGCTTTTAGGCTACCGAAAGTGGCCTTATCTGCTAGGTACAAACTTACTTGTCGCATCTTGTTAAGCTTTTGTAGTTCAGCTTGGTCTAAGTGTACGGACTGTCTATCCAACCATTCAATATCATCTGTTATGCTACTAATTGATTGTATTTCCCTCATTAGGCTATCTTCACTCTTACTAGCCGTGACGTTGTCAGCAATTACTCGCTTCGCATTACTAGCCGATAAGTTCAGTGCAGACCTTGTTATTACTTGTCCAGTCTCGATTAACTGTGCAGTACCTAGTCCACCCATACGTGTTAGTGCTGTAAGGTCTTTCAACTGACGTAGTTCTGCTGTGAGTCCACCACGAGTAGGTCGTCCAAACATTAGGTTAATAACATCGTCGTAGTACTGTTCATACTTCTTGCTGTCAATACCTTTCTCTTTGGCTTCAGCTATCATGTTCTTCTTGAACAGTTCAATATCCATCTGCGAAGTTAGTGTACCATCAGTTGACTTACTTAAACCTACCCAACCTGCCATACGATTGGAGTACTTCATACCAATACCAGCTACTTCATCATCTAGAATATCCATAATAGATAAACCTTCAAACTCCATAGTTGTATCAATGTCCATACGTTGTTTTGCACGACTATCTTTCACTGGTAGGAATTGGTCAAGTTCTGTCTCATCTGATTCTATAATCCAATCAACTAGTTTGTTTGCTAGTTGGTTCGCTTCACTTACGTCAGCAGGATTAGTTCCACTCTGTATAGCAGACTTGTATGCTCTTCTGAATAACTCGTATACTTTATCCTCACCATGCACTTTCATCATGTGCTTCAGCTTAGCACTTTCCCATATATGTGGGATATAGTGCTTGACTTTACGGTCTTTAGTGAATCCACCTACACCTGCTTCCACTAATGTATTGTGGTTGAAGTCCATGTACTTATCCCACTGGTCGACGAACTCAAGTACAGACTTATGTACATTGATTTCACTCATCCGTCCTTGACGACGTAACTCTTGCACACGGAATACATCACGGTTGAATTGTTTCACAATCTTACTATCAGCACCCGCTTTCTGCTGTGCGTTCATCTTACCTACTGCACCAGCACCGTGAGCAGCAGCGTAATCATCCATAATACGCACGTACTGAGGCATGATTTTCATCATACTCTCTTTATATACACCGTCACGAATTATGCCGCCTGTAGCCTTACGTCTGATGTTACCACCGTAACCACGACCAATTTCAGTTACTCTACTACCAAAGTATTCTAAGGACGTTAACTTACTATTCTGTAACTTAGAGCCAATGTCCTCAGTAATCTTAGCAGCCAGACGACCAACACGGTCTAATGCACCTGTAGGCTTCCTAGCTTTAGCGAATGCATCTTTCTCACCTGAGCGTACAAAGTTACCCATGTTCTCAGAAATCTTCTTACTGGACTCTTCCAACAACTTCTTATAAGCATCTGCTTCTGCATCCTTAATCTGCTGTACTTCCTCTGGTGATTTACCGTGTACTTCTGGTGGTATCGTCTCATCCAGTACATCCAGACTTTGCTCATCTAGTCGTACAGGAGGTGTAGGTTGCTCAACTGACGTAGTGGCCTCTACTTTAGTCTCTGGCTTAGGTTTGTTATTAACGGGCGCTTTAACACGTTTTAGGTTCTCTTCGTTAGCCAGCGCGTGACTAGCTCTGATTACATCCTCGACATTCTGCCATTTACCAGCAGTAACCATACGGTCAAGTACTTTGTCTTTATTCTTAACCATAGCACGAGATATTTGTTCCAAACGGGCTTGAGTTTCCTTACGGTCTTTCTTCCCTTTTATCTCGTACACACCAAGCCTGTTACCAATCTTACGGACGTTAGTTCTCATTGTCTCTAAGTTAGCTTTAGTAGGTGACTTGATTGCTGATGTAGTGACTGTTCTCGTATACGAACGAGGTAGTAAGTCTTGTTCTAAGTTGTCCTTTACAAGCTCAGTAGTCTGGTCTTTATTAGCACTCTCTATGCGCTCACGTAGCATCTGCGCTTGCTGAATCTGACCTTCGTCTGGTTCAGGAATCTTCTGTAGTTTAAGTAGTTCCTGCTTTGCATCATCTAGTGAGTAATACACTTCTGAATCAGGGTCAGACTCTTTACGTAGAGTACCAACTGTGAAGTCATTTAGTTTACCAACTTGATTAACTTCTTCACCTACAGCCTTTCTACCATAAGTACGTAACTCTTTAAGACGTTTCTTATACTCTGCTGTTCTAGGTGTTAAGCCTTCTTCACGTAGTTTCTGCATAATCTCAGTAGCAGACATTTCAACAGACTTACCCCATGATTGCTGGGAGTCTGTGTAACGTCGTCTATCTGCGAACTCAATCTGCTCCATACGTACAGCAACCATACCGTTCAGTTCTTCAACTAACTCAGTAAACGCTGGGTCTGCTTTCTCGACAGCAACCTTGTTCAGTTCAACTACATCTTTCAGGTACGACAGCTCTTTTGGTAATGTGTTTGTAAGTTCAAATATATCATCGCCTTGACTACCAAACTCACGAGTTAGTATGTCTCCTTGATGTTTAAAGAACTCACTGCCACTTAGCGGTTGCACATCATACCCATCCCATAACTCTTCACGGTTACGTAATGTTTCTATGTAAGATGTTAACTCACCAACTTGGTCTGCTGTATCACCCTGTAACAATGTAGCCATAGCGTTCTTACGGGTATAACTCTTTTGGTTGAAAGCTACACCTTCTAACGCTTTACCAATCTCCTTGGGTACTTTACCTGACGGGAATGCAGCAGCTATGTGTAGAATGTCTGAGTTCAGCTTATCTACAATGTCTTTTGCATCAGCATCAGCTTTCTTATTTAAGCCGATGCCCACGTTAAGTAACTTACGCATTGATGAGTTCTTAGGGAACAAGTTGTTAAGTGATTTCACTGCTTTGTTGTACCCATCACTAGACACTTCACCTACAGCACTCCACTCAGGGAACTTGATGCCAGTAGCACGTTTAACCTTAGCTTGTGCCTTTGGTACTTGTGCCTTCTGTTGTACTTCCTCTTTGACTACATCCATTTCTGGATTAACCGAACCTACAACATCTGACTCAGATACACCTTTAGCTTTCGCCTCAGACTCCTGTTCAGCCTTCTGCATAATCTGACTTTGTTCTATCTGCCTAGACTTACGCAACTGCTTCGAGTATTCGATTGTATAAGGTACAGCACTGATAGCTCCGCCTAATGCCACACCGAATGCTGTGTCCATCATTATATCTAACTGATAGTCACGGGCAGTGTATGTGTGGTCGCCTGTCAAACGAGGCGCATTAATGATAGCACCCTCAGTAGCACCAGCGGCTGCATAAGCTGTTAACTTAGCACCGCCAGCACTACCAGCTACTATCTCTTTACCACCGATTACACGAGCTACTTGCCACGCTCTATTGGTGTTAACAATGGCTTGTCCACCCTTTGCTACCATACCTGCTGGTGCAAATGTTAGTGGGTCTGCCACCAGAGACAACGCCCCATAACCGAACTGTGCGTACCACTCCATGTTGTCAAATATCTTGTTGTTCTCAATATCTGACTGTAACTGGTCGCGAAGTACTAACGCTGCTGTGTCGTTGTACTTCTCTGACTCTTGAAGTATTAAACTGTGGTACTGGTCAGGTACACCTTTCACTAGTTCTGTTTCTGGTATTTTGGCATCCGCGCCATGGCGTCGTGCGCTCCATAGATTCTCAGTATCTGCTACGTTAGCAACACTACTGAACATACCGAATGAAGCTCCGGCTTTAGTCCAGAATGAAGGTTCCTCTTCTGGTGCATTACTGAACTGTAAATGTCCATTACGTACTGCACGATTGTATTCTCCTACTAACTCAGGCTGGTTCTCCATAGCTATCTTCATGGCACCTGCGAGTGTGTTCGGATTAGAACTGTTCATCTGGAAGTTTCCGCGTACTAATGCGCGTCTGTACTTCATAACCTTTTGAGGGTCGCCGTACAACTCCGCTGTTACGCTATCCAGTTGTTCTTGCGTAGCTTCTCCTTCCTTGAAGTCGCGATACGTCTTACTGAACTTCTGTTGTAATACCGTTATTTCTTCCATTTCTTCTTTACTAGGTAACTCTTCACTTGTTCCTAGTTGATAGGGTACTAGACGGCTGTAGTACTCCTTATATTGGTCATGCTTCATAGGGTCAGGGTGTTCACCGTACTTGGTATAGTAAGTAGACATTTGTTGGTCTAGTGCCACTAAACCATAGTCTACTTCTGTACCGTTGATGTTACGTGTCACACCACTCAAGTTACGGCCAAATGTACCTTTACCATAACTATCTACTGTTACTTCTGAACCTACAGGCATTACATCTTTAGCGAAGTCAGATGCTACTTTACCTTCCTCAGTATTCCGGTCTTCATCTGGATGTACTGATTCAGGAGTATTGATACCACTTACACGTAAGGTGTCATTACCTGTTGTAAATGTGTCGCCATCAACTACGTCTTTAATTGTACCCTTCGACTGTACCTGTGATTTATCAGCCGAGGGTTCTGGAAAATTTACAATAGCCTCTGATGCTGCTTCTAGTCGTCTAGTAACACCATCATCACCTTGCTTCTTCCGTTCGTTGTATTCTTTATGATTCAACAACTCTTTAGATGCTTCTTCATAATTACCTTCGTTGAACATCTTACGTGCAGTAGGCGACTGTTGTAAGTCACCTCTGTATGCTAGTTGTATGAACTCTGCTTGTAGTTCTTCTGGTAGATTGTCGAAGCCTTGTATAGACTCCGCTGCATACTTCCGATGTTCGTCAAATGTCTCGGTGAAGGACATATCACGATACTTACCTGTTTGTCCAACACCTGATGTAGAGATACCTTTATCATCTTTGTACTCTCCATCTACGTAGCCTTCTTCCTCAGCTACTCTGCGTTCTGCTAAACTAAGAGGACGACCTAAGTCAGCCTCCAGTTTATTAACTGCTTCTTGTCCGTGATATGTCTTAGCCATATTCATTCCTATTGTAAATGTATTTTGCCAGTGCTACGAAGTTGTTCTTGTTCTTCATACCATCTGTCAAATGATTCGCCGTGTGCTTCTTCTTCCAGTTCTTTAAACTGTTTACGTTGGTCTAGTACAGCAGCCCATGCTTTCATAGTATCACTCGATACACGGATTGGTTGCTGAAACTCATTTGAGTCTACAAAGAAACCATCAGTACCATCTACTGTGAAGAAGTTCATGTTCTTCGCTAAATCGCCCATAGGATTGTCGTCATCTACTTGTAAACCACCAGCCATTAAGATTGGTGTGATTAAAGATGTCTGTCCTACTTGACTTGATGCACCATCCATTAACTGTTCAAAGTTATAGTTAGTTACGTTGTTCAAGTGTTTACCATTGACGATTGTTCGACCTCTATAGTTTAAGCTACCGTTGATAAGTGAAGTACGTAGATATTTCTCCGCTGCTTTCATATCACCTTGATAAACTACTAGACCTCTGTCTAACTCTTCCTGAGCATAAGCTAATGATGCACTGTTAGGCGCACTACCTGTGAACTTACGATATAAGTCTGTTACTCGGTCACGCTTTGACTCGTCACCTTTAAGGTTCCAGTCTATTGCATAAGCATCCCGATTACCTTTATTACGTGCATAAGAATCAATGTCTTTATTAATCATCTCTACAGTTTGTCCTACAGACATTCCGCGTCTAATGATCTCATACTTATCAAAGTTAGCTGAACCGATAGTTGCTTTGAATGTATCATCGTTCTGTGCGAACTGACTAATGGATTGCATTGCTACAATACCTTTCTCATTCAACTGCCCGTTCTCATCAATCATCCCATGGAAACCGTTCAGGAATGTCTCAGTCACACGCTTAACTAATGGTGACTCTACCTGACGACCACGTAACCTAGCTGCTATAGATTTAGCTACAGCCGGATTCTCAATCATAGCTTTAACTGCTGCTGACTCAGTTAGTGGTTTATCTGATGCTGTTAAACGAGTTACATCCTCAACGATTGTTAAGTCCATCACCTCTTCTAACTCAGACTTCTTAGGTTTAAGCTCGCTTATACTTCCCGCTCTTGCTACTGGGTCGTCTTGTCTAAGGGCAAGTTTGATTCCGTCGATTCGTTCTTGCTTTGCTTGTTTCTCCAGTGCTGATTCATACGCCTTCTTCGCAATGCGTTTAGCTTCTTCTTCTGCACTATTGATACCCTTCTGAGCTTTGGTTTGTGCACGAGCTATTGCTAACTCTGCTCGGTCTGTTCCACTTGAGCGCTCTCGTAATTGAGACACTTCCTGTTTAACGTTCTGGTATATACCTGCGGCAACTTCTAAGTTATTAGCTTCTTCTGCTGCTAGTTCGGCATTCTCATATGTTAACTGTACGTCTTGAGTAAAGTCAGTGTCGTATGCACTAATCGCTTGGTCTAGTGCAACACGCTCTTTACTAGACATACCGTCTAAGAACCCATTAGCTTTAGCTGCGTTATATGCACCGATGTTACCGTTACGTAGAGAAGTGTTCAACGCCTCATTGATAGTTCCTCGCCAAGCAATGTCCGACATACCATTAGGTCGAGTAGCCCCACGAAAGAACTTCTGAATACCTGCCATGAAACCTTGAGTCTCTTGAGGCGATGATAATAAAGTCTTATCTACATTCCATTGGTCAAACGTTTGTAGTGTCTGATTGTAGAATGTCTCACGTTGCTGTTGCTGATTGTAGGCGTAATGACTCTCATATTGTTTCGCTGCTAACTTAGCTGATGCTGTGTTGTAAGCATTCGCTACAAGGCCCTTGGTTTCCTCGTCAGAACCGTAAGGCTCTAAGACTTTATCAAGGCCCGATTCTAGGCGCTTAGCGTACTGCTCAGGGGTTTCCCCAGCATAGTCATCTAGTTGTGTTGCCTGCTCTAAATAGGCGCTCTGGACGGCATTCTGGGCGGCTCTCTGCTGGGCAGCACGGTATTCTACGTTCTCACCGAACACAGCCTTTTCCCAACCAAGATGTTTCTTAGCTGCATCTACTGTGTTAATCGCATGGTCTTGACCTTGACGTACAGCGGCTTTGTTAGCACGTTGTTCGTTGATGTTGACCGCTTCTTCTGCCATACGTTTCTGTAAGGCGTTACCTACACTGTTAGCAAATGCTTCTAGTCCCGGCTGTTCTCTTACTTGTACTTTCTGTGTGCCTACTGTACGTGCTGTACTCTGCTTAGAGGGTGGATAAACCACACCCTCGTTCGCATCCTTAGTGGCACTACGTTGGGGTTGTCCAAACATAGTTACGCTTCTCCTCCTGACCATGCAGCAAATGCTTCACCAATCCTAGCATCATCTAGTTCAAAGCTAGACACTGCACCTAACAGGTTATCAATGTAACTGATTTCTGGTAAGTCGTCGTTTACTGCTAATAAGCTACTCATACCTGAACCAATCTGTGCTAGTTGACTCTCAATAGATTGTTCAGCTCTGCGGTTAGCACTGTTGATAGCTAGTGACTCATTCTTCTCGGTCTCGTAGATAATGTCATCTACAGAACCCCCTTCAACACCTGCTGTTGCTGCTGCTACTTTAGCTGCTGCTTCTGCCTCGTCCTGCTTCATGCCAATCATAGTATTAGTTAATACTTTATCTTGGCGTACCGCAGTTACATTCAACTCTGCTGCGTGCATTGCATTACGGATGTTAGCTCGTTGTGCTTCTGCTGCATATGTAACGTTGTATGCTTGGTCATAGGCTTGGTCTGCTTTTATACCAGCTAATGCTTCAATACCAGACGTTACTGCTGTTGCATAAATACTCATTACATTCTTCCTTTACTCTGGAAGTACTGACCTTCCCAACTAATGCCTGAGATTGTACACCCTAACCAGTTGTCACAGTAGAACTCTACATCAGCAAGTCTTGCGTCTTGTGAGAATGAGAACTTGTGGTCTCCTGTAAAGTACGGCACTGAACCTAATGTGTTCTGTAACCCACCTACAAACCGGCTGTTAAATACTTGGTCTGGGTAATCGTAGTAGTCCGACTTGATATGCATCTTAATTTCATTAGTGTCTGAAAGATTAAGTATGTATCGTCCTACACGGATTCTGTCAGTAGTGATTGCTACACCGTTCTCATCGTACTTGAACGGGCGTGTTGGTTGGTAACGAGACTCGAAAGGTCGTCCTACATACACTAGACCAACACCTATATTCTCATCGAATGTAAGTGTTCTCCCACTGATTGTGAAGCCGACTTTGAACAACTCATTCTGTGTACCATCACCGCGAACACAGATAGTATTCTCGTCTAATGGATAACCTACAGGAACTGTTACATTATCTCCTGTTGTGGTTGTTTGGTATAAGTCGTCTAAGTATATCTCTTCAAGTCCAGTAGTCGCTCGCGTGTACATACTAATAGGTTTAGAATAGAGTTTGCTACCCTCTACCATTAAGACTGACAACTTATCGTTTTTAAACTGTAAATCTACAATCTCGCCATCACCTGCAAATGTCCATTCACTCCACGCTTGGTTGCGCCGTTTACCAGTTGTGTCTGTGTACTGCTCATACACGAAAATCTGGTTTCGAGCTGCATTCTCTGTGGTCATAGCAAGCATCTCTAGGTTAGGTGATGAAGTTAACATCTTTGCCTTACCTTGCATGTAGCCTACTATGTGTTGTGTTAGTGGTGCTGCGAAGTCCTGTCCAGTATCCTTCTCACCAGTGTATTCTTGAAGACCTGTTGAGGCCCCATAGTCAATTGGGAAGAAGACTGAGTTACCCATTGTTGTGGGTGCTACAGTTGTTTGACACTCGTATTTTGTAGTCAGCGCCATACTAATAGTCTCAGGTGTTACACCTCGCGAACCATCAATCTTGAACTGACCATTTGATGCTATGAACAACAAGTCCCTGTTATGAGGTAATATGAACTGTAACTTGTCGATACCTACAGCAGAAGATGAAACCTCTACTCTGTCACTAACTAGTAACTTAGCTGCTGATTGCCGCCAGAAGTTTAACTCGTCATCAGTCTCTGACATTACTGCATAGTTCTCAGTCAAAAATACTAACCGTTTCTGGAAGTATCCTACATCAGTGATTGTCTTTCCTACAAACTTCGGTCTAGGTACGGAGTCATCATCACCAGCTTGTCTCTCTTTCCAGTCAGGTAGCTTCATAGTGAAACTACTACCAGTGAACTCACAAACTCTTGGTAATGTTAATGTGTCCACGCTATACTCTTGCTCAGGGTTTCTGTTCTCTGCCCATACAACCTCTTCCATATCCTCACCACTAGCACTGTCTGCTGTTCGTTCAGCTTGTAGATAGTAAGTGCCTTTGTCGGATGTTGGGTTAGGTCGTACTTTAATCCTTGTACCAACTACTGCGTACTTAGGAATACCTTCTATATTCTCTACAGTCTGGTTGAACACTACGATGGACTTATCACCTTGCCCTGTCTCTACTTCTAACTCTACCCAGTTGGCTCTACCTACTTCCCACACAGAAACAGTCGAACCTAAGCTACGCGCTTCAATCCCAACCTTCGCATTAATGAATCCTGCGAACTTCTCAGCAACATTAGCTGTCGCCCGCGCTTTGTCAGCAGTGTCGTAGTCTGGTGGGTCATTAGGATTAGCTGGGTCATACAAGTCAGGTACAGAGAATGAGTAAGTAGTACGCGTACCGTTACTTTCTATCAGTGTTACTTTAACAGTCTCTCCATATGCAAGTGCAGTAGTCACATTCATATGACTCACACGTTCGATTGTGTTCTCGTCCGTTACCGGTAACATTTTTACTACTGTATCTTTGTTTAGTATGTACGTCTTATGGTCTATAGTCTGCGCTACTAGGTTAGGCCCGAAGCTTGCGCTTAAGTCACCACCCATCGTTACTGCTTGATTATCTACGAAGCCGTACATAGCCCCGTTAGATTTATCCACAATAATCGTATATGTGCTGCCATCACGCTCGTAGGAGTGGTGAAAAACATCAGCGGCTGCTATCCCATCGACTAAAAGAGAACTCCCCGTGTAGGCCAGCGAGGGCCGTCTGGTGAGGCGCTGAATCGGGTCAGAACGGAAATTCTTCTGTAATCCAGCTTGCCCTTGTAGTCTATTCCTTGGAGGTAACGTACTCACACCAAGTACAGGAGTTGGGTACGAATCTTCTATACGCATACATCCTCCTTACGCATCTGGTGTTCCGAAGAAGCGCTGTGTTCCTCGGCTATATGGTGATACACCAGCACGAGCTTGTAACACTCTCCGTTTGTTAAACATGTTGAACTTACTTTCTTCTAAGTCTTGTTGACGAATATCAATCAGAACTTGCGTTGCTGACTGTTGAAGGTTGGCCTCTTTCTGAGGGTCTTCTAACTCATCACGAATAAACTGACTACCTGCGAAGTAAGCACAGTATTCTTGTACTGATTGTGGTAGCTCATCCCAATCAAGAGTATTAACAGCACGTTCTATAATGACCGGCTGATACATCTTGTTAGTCTGTTCTATCTTGTTGTATACATATTTACCACGTTTGATTAAGCTACTGTCCTGAAATATTACTGTGCTATAAGTGCTAGGTAATTTAATCTCATCGTTACTATCCGGATTCATTGTGATTTTATAATCTACGTTAAACCACCAACCTTTACGTTGGAACTGTTTACGAATCCTATCCAGTGTGACTTTAGCGTTCGCTGCATCAGGGTGAGGTGTACTCAAGCTGTTTACAGGTGACGAACCAATCAATCGTAGCAACATGTTCATTGCTTCTAGTTCTGTCATACGTTCTTTTCCTTTGCAAAGAAAAAACATATATGGAGGAACCCACATATGTTCAGTACCAATAGTACTTATAAAGCACACTACACTACGTAATGTGCTTGAAAGTATTACTAGCTATTACTAACTAATTAAGCTGTAGTCGGGGTCGATGTATATATACCGCCAGCCATTTCAGCTCGGTTCGGAGTAACACCATACGCAAGGTATGAGTCAATGAACCACTGTAATTCAATGTCTGAGTAATACACTTTGGAAGTAAGAGGGATAGTCTCACCAGCCAATAGTGCTTTAGGCATCATCAGAAGAACCTTACAGTTCACATCTGCTTGAGTTACATCGTATGCATTACCGTTACCAGCGTTAGACAGGTAATGGGTCTGACCCACGTCAGCCTGCTTAGGGAAACGGTTAGTAACTTGTAGACGAACACCGTTCGCTTTAAGTACTTTACCTTGAGCGTAATCACCATTCATAGATGAGAAGTCTTTATCCAGCAACTTATCGTTCTTCAACAGAGTGTAGTACTGGGCAGGACGCATCAATAACACTGCATCAGTGATATCAACGTCTTTCTCTTCGATGGTTTGGCATAAGTCTTGAATAGCCAGTTCTAACAGGTCAGGGTCTTCTTCATCCCCTGCTGCATTTAGTACTACTACAGTACCACCTTGGAACCCTTCTGGTGCTGTACGAACAACATTAGATGGTACTACTGCGGCACTAGGGTTAACTGCGTCTTCCCAACCACCGGTAGAGTTACCCGCTGGGTCTACGTTAGTAATCTGTGATGCTTTGATAGCCTGTACGATGAATGACTCATCGAAGAATTTACCGATTTCTTTACCGTGTTCAATACCTACTTCTTTACGAACATCAATGTGAGATAGGAAGTCGTCAAGTAGGAACTGGTTAGTACGTGCTAGAACGATAGTGTCTACTTTAACAGAGATGTTATCAAAGGTAGGGCTTGAGTCATTCGGGCGAACACCACGAGATACTTTCTGTAGTGCCGTATGACCCATCCGGTCATTAGTAATTGTGTCTGTACCACGTACTGATTTGAACTTGAAGAACTGACGCATAAAGCTGTCTTTCAAGAACCGATGTTCAACTTCACCGCCATACTGTTCGATGTACAGTGGGTTGATGTTACCAGTGTCGATGCCACCCTGATGACCAGAACGTACTTGCTGTGTTGCTACTGGTTGTCCAATAATTGACATTTATTATTTCTCCTAGGAAATGTCTTGTTTAAATACCACGTCGTTGACCGGCTACACGTTGACGGTCTAGCTTGTCCATCTCGCTAGATTGTCCGTATACGTGACCTTTCGCTTCGAGTTCGCGTAGTTTAGTTGAGTACTCTTGCTTACTAATAGGTACTAGGCCGTTATCATTAACTGCACTATCACCTGATACTAGGTCTGCATTTTGTACAAATGAGTCTGATGACTTGAAGCGATTAACTAAGTCGTCGAGTGCATACTTGGCAGCAATACCACCTTGTTGCAACAACTTGTTAATCTCCTTACGCTCATCATTAGGGATGTTCTCTTTAGCCCACCCTGAAAGCTCAGTCCACGTCTTCTGTCCATCTTGGTCAGTAACGTCTTTGAATGCTTCCTGTACATGGTCGAATGCTGCTTTGTCACGAGCTTGTGCACGAGACTGAGCTTCTCTATGGAAACTTTGCAACTGGTTAGCTACGAGTGATGCTACTGCGTCACCATGCTTCTCAGACAAAGCTTTCAATGCTTCTGTACTTAGTTTACCGTCTCCTGCCGATACTGCTTTAGCAATATCACTAGGGTCAAGTCCAGCATCTTTAATTAGAGATTCAACTTGTGATACTACAGGAGTGTCTAATAGTCGTTCACCATCAAATTCTTTAGGTGTCTCGCTATCTTGACCTTCTGTTTTATCTTCTGTCTTATCTTCTACTTTACCTGAATCTTCATCCTTATTAGGCTGCTCATTACCTTGAGGTGCCTCGTTAGGAGCTTCTTCTTTTGGATTACCATTCTCGTCTAATCGAGGGTCTTCCTTCCAGTTATCAGTAGGAGTAGGTTGTTGCTGACCTTCTTGTGCAGGAGCGCCACCACCTTGCGGTTGCTCTCCACTGCCTGCCTCTTCCATTAACTTGTGCTTAAAAATAAACATTAATTACCACCTTTACCTTGCTCTACTGCCTTTGCTTCCATACCAGCAGCTTGTGCTTGTGCTTCCATTTTAGCTTTATTCTCAGCTTTGACTGTATCAGCATCTTTCAGGAACTTCTTATAATCAACACCGTGACCTGCGCCTAATGTTGCAATGAAGTCATCCATCTTAATCCATGCTTGTGCTGTCTCGGGTAGTGCTGCTACACCTGCTAAGTCTTGTAGTAAAGCTCGAATGTTGTCTAATTCACTATTCCGACTAAGTGAGTCGAAACCCGTAACTATCGTTGGCTCAATATCTTTGAACGCGGGGTCTATCTTTCTTAGTAGACGTTTTGCTAACGGTAACTGTAACTCACTAGCTAATCTTGAATACACACCACCTAAAGAACTCTCAAGTTCGTGGGCTTGCATTCGGATTTCTTCTGCTGTTACACGCTCCGCATCACGAGTTACCTGACTGTTAAGTAGGAATGCTGATGCTACTCGTCTAGCTACTGAATCAAATCTTTCATTAAGGAACTGACTAGCTTGTGCCATATCCTTAGATGCAGTGTAGGCAAACAAATCCTCTGCTCGACCTTGTACGTACGCTCCTGATGGTGCTTCTGTTAATGCTCGAACATCAGTCATCCCTGTCGGGTTCACTAAGTTCTTAACGTCAGTCACTACAGTTGCATAATCTAGCATTGCCTCTGCTAGTGTACTCAGTGTATGGAAGTCACCTGCGTACTCTTCTACTAATCCAGTGCCGTAGTCTTTACCACGAGCTAGTGTCCATGTTAGAGGAATCCACGGTAACGTGTCCTCTGTATAATAGCCTACTCTCTTGTGGCAATAGCACATATCCTCTAGTTCTTGCCATACCATGAACCGGTCTTTACCTACACGACAGATACCTGTGTACAGGGATACTTCATCCGTTTCATTATATCCTTGAGACATAGCGAGTGCTGCTAGTTCGTCACTTAGTGTATTAACTACCTTAGATTCTTGAATTATAATCTTAGTGGGTGTTCCACGTAAGTCACGCTGAATAACATAGTCGCGTAGTGAGTACACATTTAGCTTATCGTCAGGTGCTATATATAACATAGTGTTACCAGTAACGATTAACTGCTGAACTATCTCAATCATAGATACTCTCGCACCTATCTTATCTAGTTCTCGCATAGCTTCACGTTCTGACTCAGCTAATGATGCATCTACTTGTGCACCTGATATACCATTGTCTACTAATGCTTGACGTTGGTCTTGTGTAAGAGTCATACGAAAGAATGGTTTTGCTGGTTGGAATAAAGCCATCATAATCTTATTACCTAGATTAGTAACTGCTTGTGCGCCAACACTCTGGAAATCGTTCTGCATTTCGTCATACTCTAACAACGGGTCACGAGGGAACAGTCGTGGTAATGTCCACCCTGCGTATCTCTCAGCGTTTGTTAGAATAGTCTCACGTTGACCAGAACCTGATAGGAACTCACCTTTCAGTTTAAACTCACCAGTCAAGTATTTAGATTGTAATGACTTCAACTCCATCATAACTCCTTAAATACTTACGTTAGATTTAGATTCTGCGTCTTCGTCCAACTCATCGTCTACTTCTAGACTCACTTGTCCTAATTGACCTTGACCTTCGCCCTCAGTCTCTGCGAATACTTCTGCTTTACGTGCCTGACTCTCAGCCTCGTATGCATCTAACTTTGCATCTTTCTGAGCTTGTTTCTGAGCATCCCGCTGACGCTTACTAGAGTACAGTGTAGCTCCGGCAGTCACGGCAATTGCTGCTGCAACGAATGACATTATTTATTCTCCAATTGTTTATCCAATGTATTGTAATCAGGAGCTATGAACTCCTTGTATATGTCTGCGTCGGATGTGTTGTCAGTTGGTAGAAATGTTGTCCATACAGTATCTTCAAGTACGTAACCTGCTCGTTTAGTTCCTGCTGGACTAACGAACGTGTGCGGAGCCTCTACTGTTTTCACACCTTCCTCTGTCGCTACACGTATCTTACCTTGTGACACTACATTAATCTGAGCCAGTAGGTGAATCTCACCCACCAGCACAGTTCCTTTCGGTATGAATATTTCACGAGCATACACACCATCTGCTGAGTATACCTTTGGTTCAATATCCACACCTGCGTCACCTTCGAGTTCTTTACATACTCGCCCTAACTCTACAAGTTTATCTCGTCGTTCGGGTACTGTTAAAGTATGCCACTCATCTAGTAACTTTAAGTTCATAATAGTAATCCTTATAAGGTTGCTTTAACCAAAGAAGTAATCAGCATCTAGTATAGACTTAATGTTGTATGTACCTTCTTTCGGTATGGTGTCCATGTTGGCACCTACCTGCTCACCCCAGTCATGTAATGGAGTATAGTTCGAGTACATATACAGGAATGACTTTCTAATGACTTTGAATAACTCTTCTGTATTACCAGCGTGAGTGCCGTAGTCATCGTGAATCATCGCTAAGTCTTCTAGCTTAGTACCATTAATAGTGAGTACCATATGTGAACTATCAATACTATGGACAAAGTTTGGAGCTACACCATTCCGTTGCTCTGACTTCTTAGGTTCACCACGGCTATCTAAGTCTCGTACTTTAAGAAGTATACGTCCGTCAATCTGTGTCTTAACGTCCTGACCTTTCGCATGTTTGTAGTATTGGAATATAGGGAAACCTAGTGGACTGTGCCACTTACAATAACCTTCACCTACGTTCTTCTGCAACCAGTCCATTGCTGCTCTAGCTGCTATCACTACTTCCCCGATAGCTTCCCATAAAATAGGTGTCAGGTAGTTAGCTACTAAGAACTGTTCTTTGTCAGGCAGATTGAACTTACGCCAATTCTCTCGTACATACTCGAAGATATACTCACGAGCAGACGTTCTTGTAGCACCGTAAGGCAAAGTCATTACTGGTCGTTTTGCACACTTACGGTTTATACCCACACGCAACCATACTGCTGCGTACTCGTTCTCAGGCTCATTAACTAACTTCTTCAACTTCTTAGTTGTTAGGTCAGCTACTTCCTGATAGATATCTTCTGGCTTTGGCACGTCAATTAAGTTAGTTGCCTTAGCACCTACTTCATCACGTAACATAGCTGAGAAATGTTGTAGTCCGTTACACGAACCATCAAGCCCTACTGGTAAATGTCCCATTGCTTCTGGGTTCTTACCATAGTTAGACCTTGCCCACTCATAACAGAATGCTAAGAACTGATACGGTTTGTCTGCACTTCCCCACCACTCACGTGAATTGATTGGGTCTTCTACAACTTGTCGTATATTTGGTTCTTGTGACTTAATCCACTGCACTCGGTCTTGATAGGTTAGCTTATCTTCACCAAAGGTATTCGCCCCTTGGATAGCAAGCCATTTAAGGCCGCTGTGTCCCAGTCTGACGGGCTTTTGGAATCTAAGCAGACCCTTAGCCGTGTCAGCACCTTGAGGCGACAGGCCGGCTGTGGCGCAGTATATCCGACCACGGAAATCACAGGAGTAAGCAAAATAGAACTTGTTCCATTGTCTAAGTTCTTTGGCTAACTTGTGTGACTGCATGAATGCTAGGACTTGCCCTTTACGTTGTCGTTCCCGACCATACGAGGACTTAGCTTGCATCTTCCAATCACGGACTTCAAGCTTCTGTTCATCAGTTAAGTCTTCCTTCTCAATCTCCCGTAGATGTTCAGGGAATGGAGGACGTTCGATAATCCGATTACTCGGCATACCAATACCTAGACCTTTCTGGTATATCTCTTCTTGTACTTTTAATACATCCTCGTTTATCTGCCAAGCTGTACGTTGCATCTTATTAACAGCGTCCATATGTTGCTTAGGCATACTTTCCTCTACGAACTGACGATGGTCACGACCTTTGGTCTTAATGAATCGCATACGTAGACTAGGGTGATAGTAACCTCCTGTTACATTATCTTCCCACGCACGAGGTGGAACTTTAAGTGGTAGGTACATTGGGTACAATAAACCACGCTCCTTCTCGAACTCAGCAGCCCAATCATCAAACTGCGCTGTAGTTTCAAGAATGTATATTGTCTTGTTACGTCGGTACTCCTTGTGCATAAACACAACGTCACCAAACGTATTTAGTATTGCTCGTATTACTCGTGAGCCAATCTGAACCTTCTCTAAGGAAGTCCAATCATCCCACTCTAGCTCGAAGTCACTGAACTTCTTCATCATGACTTTGTGTTTATGTACGTAGTCAGTAACATTCTGCTGAGCGAATGACTTACGTACTACATCAAAATACTCTGGCTTAGTAGCTTCAAACATCTTGCATTTAATATCTGCTTCAATGCGTGAGCCAATGTCCAGTGTAACTTTCATTAGCGAGTTCTTCTCAGGGATTTGTATACCTTTGAGTACTGACTTCAATCCTAGATAAGCTAGTACTAAGTAGTCTCCCTGTGCAGCAACTCTGATTACTCGATTGTATTTAGCATTACGTCCAACTGAGTTGTCCTCTACTAAATCTTTTAAGTAATCTGCTGTATCTTGTAAACGTTCTTGGATAAGGTGCGACATAACATCCGTTGTATCGCCTGCACCTTGTTCCCGTAACCTATCTTGGTTAGCGTAGTAACGTTCTGAGCCTCGTTTGAGACATTCTTTTTCCCATGCTATTTGCTGGTCTAACATTACTTTGCTCTCTTTGCTGCCCTTAACTTACGCGCTTTCTTGTTCCGTTCGATACGCTTCTCGTCCTCGGTTTTATGTGTTGGGTGGAGTAGCTGAAAGTGAGGTTTACTATGGGACTCTAGGTACTTACCTAAACCAATGAGGTAGTCATACGCACCAACCCCACGGTGTCCTAAACGTCCTTTAGTTTTCACTCTTCCTTCTGCTTGGTTGCAAGACCTATGCACTGCTCCTCGAATAAACCCTGTGTCATGGCAATGGTCAACAACTGCGTCGTCCTTTGCTGTGAATGGTTTACTACAGATTGTACAACGGTTCTTTTGCTTTGTTACCAACTGCTTTCGTACTGATGCCAACTCAGATACTTTTAGTCTTCTCGCCACTGTTCATTCCTCAATATTCTGCTTAACTGCCTCACACACCTTTTGGAACATTGATTTAGCCAAGTTCATGCACCTCTTTGTCATGACGTATAGCTAGGAACCTAGGTTCGCGATAGGAACCGTCCTTCAACTTCTTCATGGCCTTAATCTCTACTACACTTTCTACAATAGAGAATGGGTCTTTCATGATTGCTTCACGTTGTTCGTGTTTCATCATACCCAAACCAATCTCGTGTTTCTGGTTGACTTCATCAATACATAGCAACTTGCCTGCCATATGACTGTGTTCACCTTGTCCACGAATTACTTCAAGTACCTTCATTTCAACGGTTACTTCTTCCTTAATTTTAAGGAGTGAACCATTACGTTTGTCTGGGTAGTATGGAGCATTAATATCTTTCAGTACTACACCTTCACCACCATCAGACCAGATATCGAATGCAGCTTCTTTCCAATGCTCCACTTCGGTACTAACTGCTATAACAGGAGCAATAACTACTTCGTGCATATCAATTCGTTTTACAATCTCTTGTGCAAATGCGAATCGGGTCTTGAATGGTACTACGAACTTCCAGTCAGGAATGTAGTCATGCACGATGATGTAGGCACCATCTGCCTGCTCGTACTTACGGTTTAGAATACCATTCAATTCACTGAATGAGTTCTTCTCTAAACCATCAATCATAATCTCGAAGATTAACCTGCCACGAGTCGTCGGACTGTTCGTTCTAATCGCATCGGATAGTTCACGAAGAGCGGGTATTTCGCGTAAGGCACGTGAGTGTATGACACAACTAGGAAAATCCAGATACCCATACCAACCATCGTACTTTTCAAATATTGCATACTTCTTTCCTACAAATGCTGGTTTCTTCTTCTCTGCTTCTAAGTGCAGATGTTTTGCTTTCTGAGGTTTAATGTTTAAGCTCATCGCGGAACTCCTGTAAACACCCACTTAATACGTTGCCCGACACTAGCTTCATGTAGGTCTTTTAACTGAGTGCGTAGATTATCTCTTACGTTTCTATTTGTACGTAGGTATTCTTTCAGTGTGCGTACTTCTGCATCCCACCGCTCCTTAATACCCTCTACTAAGTCTGGGCCACGGAATAGTGCTAGTTCTTCCTTAACACGTGGGTCTATAGCTAGGTAGGTATCTAATGTTTCATTACCATGTCTTCTTCTGAAGTGTGTTATACGACAAGGGATAGCTGTCTGTATAACTTCCGGTTCGCCGGCAACACCTACTCGTTGCCACTCGTCATCTGCACTCGCTATATTGAAGAATTCTGCACCATGCGCACAAGTTACTTCTCTTACATCTACTGTTACTAATCTTACTGTTCTCATATTACACACCATCCTGCTATCTCTGCTATCGCACTACAGGCGAAGAACGCACCAATTAATACAGCAATGATAGTACACACATTGGCTTCTTCTTTATTGGGTTCCATACATCACTCACTTCTTGTTTGGGAAGTACTCTTTGATAATACGTTTATGTTGTCGTACAGGGATTCCCCACTCCTTCAACACTACTCGGAACTTACGTTTGGCTACTCGTTCAGATACTTCACC
>CEOE01004027.1_pt1 | contig 44268 bp, 36 predicted proteins | sample 530211 | NCBI WGS metagenome assembly CEOE01 (sample SAMEA2619779, study PRJEB7988) | marine metagenome | isolation source: saline water (ENVO:00002010), including
TCTTCTCCCCCACTGCCTATTCTTCCCCCATGTCTTTCGGACTCGGACACGGCAAACCTCTCGACCCGGCGCTCGGCGTCGTCGGGATCTCGCGCGAAGAGCTCCCCGAGCTGCCGGACTCGATCATCGACGACCCGGAATCGGGCCGCCTCGACATCCGCGAATGGTTCGAGCACCCCGATCGGCGCTTCGAGCTCGAGATCGGCTCGGGCAAGGGCGCGTTCCTCGTCCAACAGGCCGACCTCCAACCCGACACCAACTTCCTCGGCATCGAGTGGGCGGGCGAGTTCGCGGCCTACATCGCGGACCGGATCCGTCGTCGGCGCGAGAACGAGAACACGCACACCAATGTCCGCGTGCTGCACACCGACGCGGCCCAGCTCCTGCAATGGCGCTGCCCCGACGCGATCATCGATGTCGTGCACCTCTACTTCTCCGACCCCTGGCCCAAGAACAAACACCACAAGAAGCGCGTGATCCAGCACCAGACCCTCTTCGACATCTGGCGCTGCCTCAAACCGGGCGGCGAGCTCCGCGTCGTCACCGACCACGACGAGCTGTGGGCATGGGACCTGGCGCACTTCGATCATTGGGCAAAGGGTTCGTCCGCCGCCGAAGAACAGTTCAAACGCCCGAGCATCCCCGCACCCCCCCCGAAGGTCCGCGCCTTCCTCGACGCGTGCGAAACCCTCCCTTTCGAGTACACCACCTTCGACAAGCCCGAATCCGCGGGCGAGGGCGAACTCGTCGGCACCAACTTCGAACGCAAGTTCCGGCGCGAAGGTCGGAGTTTCAACGCGGGTGTGCTGAAGAAGGTGTGACGCTCACTTCACCTTCACCACAACATCCCGCCACTCGCCGGCGGACTTGTTCTGGCACCCAAGCCCCCAGTTGCCATCGAGGTTGATCCCCGCGACATCGATCATCACGGGGCGTTCGCGGTTGATCTTGATGATCAGGCGGCTGCGGCGTTTGGAGATCTTGAAGTCCACCCACTCGCCCATCTCAAGGGATTTGAGTTCCTGGTTCTTGAGGCGGATCCATCGCGACTTCTGGTCGCCCTGCGCGTAACGACGATCGAAAACCGTCACCCCGAAGCTCGGACCGAGCGCCACGGAGACGAACCCCTCGTCCGTCCGCCCGAGCAGGATGTTGAGCTGCGCCTTGTCGCGCTTGTAGATCTTGACCGACCCGGTCATCTCCCAATCCCCGTCGCCGAGCTCCTGACGGTTCCAGCAGTACGCGTTGTTGCTGTCCCACGCGGTGTGCAGCCACACATCGCCGTGCGTCGTCAGGGATCGATAGGTCTCGTTCCACTCGGGCTCGAACGCATCAATCCAGGTGCGGAAGGTGAGCTCGGGCGAGTCCACCCCCGCGTTCTTGATCGCGTCGAGCGTTGCCTGCTTCAACCGCTCCTCGTATGTGCTCCCGCCTCCCAGTCGACGCGCCTCGTTGATCATCTCATCGAACGCTTCGATATCGATCAGCCACCCGATGAACGCGTCACGCGCTGATGCGAGACGCCCCCTTGAGATGTCCTCTTCCTCGCCGTCGAGGATCGACATGACATCGTAATTGGGCTTGTCCTCGAACAGGCGCCGGATCGTGTGGATCTCCTCGGAGGTCCACGGCTCGCTCTCGAGCTCGCCCATGATCCCCAGCTCACGCAGCGCGACACTCCCGAGGTGCCCCGCGAGCCCCTGCCGGAGCCACTCGGGATGGGATGCGCTGTTGTTGAACGCGCGATCGGTGCAGAGGTACACGCTGACCTCCGCGATCATGAGCTTGGTCTGCAGGGGGATCCCCACCTCACGCAGGACCGAATACTCGAGCGGCGGCTGGAGCGCGACATGCCCCTGCTTGACCCCGAAGTTCGCGAACGACCAGTTCCTCCGGAACGCCCCGTCGTTCAGCTCGCGATCGACCCGCTCGTAGTCCTTGTACTGCATATGCAGCTCGATCGACGCGTTGTCCACGATCGAGGCGACATCGACCCCGAAGAACTCCGAGCAGGTCTGCTCCACCTGCGCCACGATCGCGCGGATCTCGTCCTGCTGCTCGGGGGGAAACTCCCCGACGCGGACCTCGATATCGGCGCGGACCAACCCCGCGCACACGCACAACACCACCATCATCCAACGAACAAGCATCCGAAACCTCCAGCGAAATCTGCGTACAAAGAAAGCGGATTGTACGCGATGCGCACAACCCGCTTGCATGAGTTATGGGTATGAATCCGCAAAGACTTACATCATTGCCTTCAGTTTCCGCATCTTCGCGAGCACCTTGTCGGATCGGATCGCGTCGCCGGCTTTGATCCGCGAGGCCTGCATCTCACGCCGCGCCTGACGGATTTCTTCCTTCGTCGGGTCGATCGGGATCAGCGCCGTCGCGAGCCAGGTCCGCACGCGTTTGCGGGGCGAGTGCGTTGTGACCCAGTACATCAGGGCCGAGATGATGACGATAATCGCGCCGCCCGCGGCGAACAGGGGCGTGTTGCTCCCGCTGCGCTGCATGGACCAGACCCCGAGCACCGCAAGAGCCGAGATCGAGATCGCGATCAGCATCATCACCCAAGGCTTGATCCGCTCGAAGGGGTCCTCGTCGTAGATCCGTGCGAACGAGAAGAGGGTGTGGCGGATCATCTCCTCGCGATCCTCGCCCTCGAGCTTGCCCGATTGCAAAGCTTGTTCCATCGCGACGCATGCTTTGATCCGCGATTGGACGATCGGCAGCATCGCCGGCTCGTACGAACCGGCGTTTTTGGGATCGGGGAGGATCTCGATCGGGCGTTCCTCCGCGGGTCGTTCGCACTTGCACCCGCACACAAAGCAGGTCAACTCATGATGAGGGTGACCCTCGCGACCCTGATCGAAGCAGAGGAAGTATCGTTTCCGCTCCGCCTGAGCGAGGTGGAAACGGCGCTCCTGTCGGCAGACAGGACAGTAATCGGAAGTGACGCCGATGGGGCGGATACACAGCACCCTCGCGTTGAGCAAAGAGAGTGGCATACCCTATCTTAACGGATTTTGGCATGCCGTGTTGCACGAAATCCATCCGAACTCGCCATAACCTTCTGACATGCCGAAAGTTGCGATGCAACCACTTTCTCAGAACAACCCGGGTGTCGTGCTCCTCTCCGGCGGGCTCGACTCCACCACGGTCCTCGCGATCGCCCAGAATCAGGGCTATACCTGCCATACGCTCGCATTCGACTATGGGCAGCGTCACCGTTACGAGCTCGATGCCTGCGCCCGCATCGCCGATTCGCTCGGGGCGGCGTCGCACCGGGTGTTTGAGCTCAACATCGGACAGTTCGGCGGCAGCGCACTGACCAACTCCGAGCTTGAGGTCCCCAAGGATCGGGACGAATCGAGCATGGACGACATCCCCGTGACCTATGTGCCCGCTCGGAACCTCGTCTTCCTCTCGATCGCGCTGGGATACGCGGAAACGCTTGGCGCGACAGACCTGTTCATCGGCGTGAACGCGATCGACTACTCGGGCTACCCGGACTGCCGACCCGCGTTCATCGATTCGTTCACACAGACCGCGAACCTTGCGACGAAGCTCGGCGTGGACGGGAGCGCGATTCGGGTCCATACGCCGCTGATCGATCTGACCAAGGCACAGATCGTTGCGAGGGGCACCGAGCTCGGTGTGGATTACGCGATGACCCATTCCTGCTACGACCCCGATGAGACCGGCGGCGCGTGCGGACGCTGCGATTCGTGCGTGCTCCGGCGCAACGGATTCATCGAAGCGGGTATCGAGGATCCCACGCGGTACTCCACAACAAACGCATGAGCGACACACTCCCCATCTCGGAAACCTTTGTGTCCGTTCAGGGCGAGGGCAAACTCACGGGTACCCCGAGCTGGTTCTGCCGATTGTCGGGGTGCAACCTGCGGTGTACCTGGTGCGATACGCCGTATGCGAGCTGGGCCCCGGAGAAGACCGATCGGCCGATCAATTCGCTGGTTGAGGAAGCGATCGCTTCGGGCGTGAAGCATGCCGTGCTGACCGGCGGCGAGCCGATGATCTTCAAGGGGCTTGTCCCCCTGAGCAACGAGCTTGCGAAACGCGGGATGCACATCACGATCGAAACCGCGGGGACCGTCACCCTGCCGGGCGTGTCGTGCCACCTGCTGAGTCTGTCGCCCAAGCTCGCGAACTCGACCCCGAACGACGATCCGCGCGACCCCGACGGCGTGTGGGCCCATCGCCACGAGCAGCGCCGCCTGAACTATGAATCCCTCAACACGCTGATTGCCTCCACCCCCGATCGACAGATGAAGTTCGTCGTTGCCGGGCCCGACGATCTCCCCGAGATCGAGTCGGTCCTCGCCCAGATCCGCGGCTACCAGCCCCACGATGTGATGCTGATGCCCGAGGGGGTCTCGGTGCCGGAGAACGACTCGATCCAATGGATCATCGACGAGTGCGTCAAGTGCGGGTGGAGCTATTGCCCGAGGGTGCACATCCAGCTCTTCGGCGATACACGCGGGACTTAACACCCGTCCGCGAATGATGTCATGAACACCATGACATCGTTCATGTTGAGTGTCCCATTCCCATCGACATCCGCAGCCGCCCGATCGGCCAAGTAGAGCCGGATGTACAACGAAACATCATCGAAACTAATCACGCCGTCGAGTGTCGTGTCCGCGAGGCACCCATCCCCAAAGTCATTCATGAACCACACGCGGCTCGGCGGCGTGGAGGTAAACGCCTCGATATCAAGATCGCCGTCACCATCCACATCGCGAGGCTGAGTTTTGTACAAACCAAGATAGAAGGACGAATCCGCGTGAAACTCCCCAAAGCCTGTATTTGTCAAGATCTGCGCGCGGGTTGAGCTGGTGCATAGCACATCGAGATCCCCATCCTGATCCATATCGACCGCCCGGATCCTGAAGCTGTAGTTGTTGAATGAGGTGAGATTGATCTTCTGACTCTGCACCCCGAACCCCCCGGCTCCCATGTTCATGCAGACCATGATCTTTGAGGCCCCGAGGACAACGAGATCTTGGTCGTCGTCCCCGTCGACATCTCCACGGCAGAGTGAGAACCCCGAGTACGGAAGATTGATGACTGAGTGAAACTCGAAGGTATCGCTCCCAGAGTTCTGGAAGAGCCTAACCTCTTGATCATCGAGCGCTGCGATATCCAGATCGCCATCACTATCGAAATCGATGAGGGACAACACATCATCGCGCGTGATGATGTCTTGGTAAGTGAGCAACTCCAACGCCCTATCACCATCATTCCGAAGCACGAAGAATGTGCTGCTGTTCCGAAAACTGATCACCAAGTCCGGACGACCATTCGAATCGATGTCTTCAACTTCAACCCGGCTTGTCGAGCTGCCAGGACCAACATACGAGAAACTCGAACCGAACGCATCGGTCTCATCGTTCCAGAGCACGCTGAGAGTCGCCGTGTCTGAATCTGTGACCACAAGCTCCGGCAGTCCATCCTCGTTGAGATCGACAGGGACCGGAACACCATACCGAACCGGCACAAAGAGGCGTTGCTCGTGCGCGTATACCCCCGGTTCGATTGCGTACCGGATATACATTGAGTCGTGATCATTCCAAACGATGTCATCGAGCCCATCCGCGTTCAGGTCTTCGACGAGTGGGAGCGCACGAGCGGGGAAAACCGTCACACGATCTGGCCCTCGGAACTGCCCATCACCCGCGTTCAGGTTGAGTTGGACATTTTCACTCCCGCCGGTCGTCACTGTGGTTAACAGATCCACGCGGCCGTCGGTATTGACATCCTCGAAATCGACCCAGTTTGGGTCTCGGACCGTGTGCAATCGTTGCATGATCTGAAGCCCGTCCTCCGGATCTTGCTTGAGTACTTGCACCTCGAAGCGTGCCCAGACCGTTACAGCAAGTTCTGAGATTCCATCGCCATCGGCATCTGCAGCCGCAAGCTTGTTGAATCGACTCCCCCGCTCGTGTGTCGATTCCAATGCGAAGATGCCGCGATCCCCAAGATACATATGAACCGCCCCATCAAAGGCATCCGAGTGCGTCACAACCGCGAGATCGAGTTCATCATCCCCGTTCATATCCTGCACGAGCAGATCGTCAACATACCCCGGTATCGCGAGAAAGGACACAACATCCCAACGCTCATGGGATCTTTGTTTCAGGACATAGAGCCTTGCGTCGGTGCTCCCCGCGACAACCAGTTCGTCCGTTCCGTCGTGATCGAGATCGCCCGAGACCACATGCGTGGGTGTTGCAACGGACCCGATCGATGCTTGGAGATTGAGTTCGCCGTTTGCCCCAGCGCTATACACCGCGACCGTGTCGGTACTGGGCGACACGACGATAACCTCTACAAACCCATCGCGATCCAGATCCTCGACCAGCAGGTCCTTGGGTCCGACGGGTGTGTCGTAGGAGTTCACTTCATGAAATCGTCCATCCCCATCGTTCAGGAACACATGCACCTTAGACTTCACATCGTTGAGTGTAACGATGTCCGGATACCCGTCCCGATTCAGATCCCCGTTCGCGACGCGTCTGAATCGGCTCCCGATCCTATGCGATTGCGAAGCCTCATATCCGTTGTTATCCGTTGCGAGCAGGACCGTGAGTCTCCCGTACCGGTGGGTGAAGACCATGTCTTTTCGCCCGTCGAGATTCACATCCACAATCGTTCGCCCGGTAACCGAATGATCTAGATCGAACTTCTCGTTGTTAAACACCGATACCCTCGCTTCGAGCGATGTGCTTGTGCGCTGCGCCGCTGCGTGGTACCCAAGAAAACATGTCGAAGCGAATACAATCACTCGAGCAACTTTGATATATGATGCGTTGTACATAACTATTCGATCGGTGCACGGACGGGAACTCGTCCACATTTCTTCCCGGGCACTCCCGACCTACAATCTCCTCTCATGATCTATCGCGTCTGCAAATCCTTTGAGATCGAGAACGGGCACATGCTGTCCAAGCACCCCGGGCGGTGTCGGCTTCCGCATGGGCATTCGCGCCGGGTTGATCTGGTGATCAGCGCGGATCGGTTGGATGAGAATGACATGGTCTGCGACTTCAAGGCGCTGAAACTGGCCGTCGAGGACTATCTTGACCAGTACGACCATGCCCTGATGGTGAACTCTGATGATCAGATCCTTGATTCACTCAAGGAGCAATACCGGGACCGGTTGATCGTTCTGGAATCGACGGATCCGACGACGGAAGTGCTCGCGGAGCGCATCTTCAGATTCGTCGAGCGTCAGATCAAGGACGGGGGTGCCCTTACGGACCCCAAAACGGGGAACTCGTACACGCTCCCGACCTATCTGACGCTTGAACGGGTCCGGGTGACGGAAACGAGTTCGAGTTGGGCGGAATACGGGACCGGTTAATCCCATTCATTCCTCTGGCACGGCTCGGGTCTCGCGCCCAAAGCACAATATGCATCGAACCCCGTCAGTGGGCCGATCGTTCTGTGTGTGATCGTGTGTAGGAGGCAAATGATGCACAGCAACAAGACAATCCTCATCCCAGCCATCGCGTTGATCGCGGGTTCTGCGGCGATCTACTCGTCTCAGACGCTCGCGAACGCGGGTGATCTCGAGACAACCAGCGTGCTCGTCGAGCCGGACGCTGAACAGCGTCATGCGATGTCGATGGCGTTCAATATCTCCGAGGCGTTCTCATACGCCGCGGAACAGATCGAGCCGTCCGTTGTCCATATCACGACGCGTACCAATACCCGGCGCGGCACAGTCAACGGCGGGCTGGGGTCGGGGGTCATCGTTGACGAGTCGGGGCACATCGTCACGAATAACCATGTGATCGAGAATGGGAACTCGATCATGGTTCGTCTTTATGACGGCCGAGAGCTCAATGCGGAGTTGATCGGAACCTTCGCGGAGACGGACATCGCGGTGCTCAAGGTCGAGGCTGACGATCTGAAGCCGGCCCGTTTCGCGGATTCCGAGGCGCTCAAGGTTGGGCAGTGGGTGCTGGCGGTGGGATCGCCGTTCGGCTATGACCAGACCGTGACCGCGGGAATTGTGAGCGCGAAGGGGCGAAGCGGTTTCGGGCCCGACGCGGAGAATATCGGGTCGCGGGGTCTGCAGGAGTTCATCCAGACGGACGCGGCGATCAACCCGGGCAACTCGGGCGGGCCGCTGGTCGATCTGAATGGGAACATCGTGGGCATCAACACCGCGATCATCTCTCGCAGTGGCGCGAGCAATGGCTTGGGGTTCGCGATTCCCTCTGATATCGCCCAGTCCGTCGCAGAGCAGATCATCGAAACGGGTGATGTCGAGCGTGGCTGGCTTGGGATCGAGATGGCGGCGCTGGACCCGGCGGTCGCTCATGAGATGGGCATCGATGGCGGCGTGGTGATCGGACGGATCCTTGAGGACGGGCCCGCGGAGAAAGCGGAACTGCGACCGCGGGACATCATCACCAAGATCGGCGGACGAACGACAGAGAACCTTGTTCGTCTGAGTAACGCGATCATGCTCATCAAGCCGAACGAGCCGGCGGAGATCACCTATATCCGCAACGGCGATTTGCGTACGACTTCCGCGATCCTCTCCGATCGTGACCGGGAGCAGATCCAGAACGCCGGCGGGGCCTTTATTGATGAGCTCGGGATCGGTGTGATTCCTCGCCCGCTCGCCGAACGCATCAGTCCGACCCGACGGCGCACTATTGATGCCTACCAGATCGTCAACATCGAGGCGGGTTCCGTGGGTGATGAGATGGGCCTGGAACCCGGCGATTTCATTGTCGAGATCGACGGGCAGAGCATACCAAACGCGGAGCGGCTGGAGAACTATTTCCGCAACGCGTTGCGTGGGATGCCCATCCGGCTGAGCATTGTCCGCGACGGAGAAGCGTTGACCGCGACCGTGACACCTGAGTGATTCGAACGCTCAGTTTGCGTGCGCTTCCTTGTCAAGGAACGCGATCTCCGGATCGGGGATGTTGGGGTTCTTGCGCTCCAGATCGAGATTGCCCGTCCATGCAACACGGATCGTGTGGAGGATGTCGTCGAAGATCAGCAGGAGGCTGGGCAGCACGAGCAGGATGATGAAGGTCGCGCTCATAAGCCCGAAGGCGATGGTGATGGCCATCGGGATCAGGAACTTGGCCTGGAAGCTGGTCTCGAGCATGAGCGGCGTGATGCCGAGCACGGTGGTGATGGTGGTGAGCATGATGGCGCGGAAGCGTGCTTTGCCGGTGGCGACGCCGGCATCGAACACATCGAGCCCCTCGCGGCGCCGCTCGTTGAAGAACTGCATGAAGATGAGCGAATCGTTCACCACGATGCCCGCGAGCGCGATGAAACCGATCATGGAGAGGAAGGTCATGGATGAGCCCATGATGATGTGTCCCCAGACCATGCCGATCATGGCGAACGGGATCGCGAGCATCACGACGATTGGCTGGATGAAGCTGGCGAAGAGCCACGCGAGGACGACATAGATCAGCCCCGAGGCGACCAGCATCCCGACCGGGAGCGATTTCATCGAGTCGGCGAAGTCTTTCTGGCGTCCGCGTTGGACCATCGATACGCCGTGGAGGTCGGCGATTTCGGCTTCGAGGATCGGGCGGAGCTCGCGGGCGAGTTGATCGGGGTTCTGGAGTTCGCGGAACACATCGGCCTGCACGGATATGGCGCGTTTGCGGTCAAGACGCCGGATGGTGGCGTAGGCCTGGGATTCCTCGATGGTCGCGACTTCGGTGAGCGGCACAGGGGTCCCGTCGGGGGTAAACACATACATATTTTCAATCTGTGCGCTGGAGCGTCGGACTCGTGGCGGCACCGTGACGCGGACATCGATGTCCTCTCGGTTGCCGGCGAATGTGAACGCCTCTAGACCGAAGACAGCGGCCTGGATCTGGCGTCCCAGGTCGGCACGAGTAAAGCCGAGTTCGCTGGCGCCGTCACGGAGCGTGAATCGCAGCTCGCGTTGCCCCCGATCGGAGTCGTCGCTGATGGCATAGACGGCTTCGTAGTCATCGAGGGTGTCTTTGATTCGGGCGACAGCGGTGTCGAGTGTTTCGATCGAGTCGCCGACGACGGTGAAGGTGAGGGCTGGACCCGATGGGCCGCCGCTCATCCCTTCCATGCGAACATTTTTCACGCTTGGAATGTCGCCCACGCGCTCGCGGATCTCGTCCTGGATTGCGACGCTGGTGCGATCGCGGTCTTCGGCGCTCTTGAGTTCGAGGATCAGCTGTCCGACATGCGATGAAGAAGAATCGCCACCAGCGCCTTCCAGATCGCTGACGGCTCCGGCCATGGCGAAGGTGGAGTTGATCTCGGGGATGTCGAGGCAGACCTGCTCGTAGCGTTTGACGATCTCGGCGGTCTTTTCGAGGGGTGTGCCGATGGGCATGGTGATGGTGATGTTGACTGTTTCGGCGTCGTCCGTTTCGAAGAGGATGAACTGCAGGCGTCCGGAGGCGACCATGCCCAGCGAAACAATCAGAATCGAGGTGACAACCGCGAGCGTGATGTAACGGAACTTGACGGATGCGCGGAGCAGGCGTTCGTATGCGGGCAGGATCTTGTGCGTGACGGTGTGATCGCGCCATTCGTCGTAGCGTTGCTCGAGTTTGGAGACCTTTCGGAAAAGGGCGAATCGGTGCTCCTTGCGACCGTTCTGGCGGATCTGGTCTACTTTTCGGAGCGAGTGCCCCATGTGTACCGGGAGGATGAAGAGCGATTCGATCAGCGAGACACCGAGCGCGCAACCGACCACCCAGGGCATGACATTCATGAAGTCGCCGATCTGTCCATCCATCAGACCGAGAGGGAGAAAGGCGAAGACCGTGGTGAGGACGGTTGAGACGACGGGCCATGCGACCTGGTCGGCGCCGTGGACGGCCGCGACGAGCGCGGGTTCGCCCTTCTCGTGTCGCGTGGTGATGTTTTCCGCGACGACGATGGCGTCGTCGACGAGGATGCCGATGACGATGATCAGGCCGAACATCGTGAGGAAGTTGAGTGAGATGCCCATCGCGGCCATGAGTGTCAGTGTGCCGAGCAGCGACACCACCAGCCCGGCGGCAACCCAGAACGAGATGCGCCAGTTGAGCAGCAGGACCAGCGTGATGAAGACGAGTGCGCCACCCTGCAGCGCGTTGCGGAGCAGCAGATCCAACCGGCCCTCGACGAATCGTGCGAGGTCGGTGGTTGTCATGAGTGTGCCGGGGGGGGCCGCGACGCTGTAGCGTTCGTTTCCCATTTCCCATGCTGTCTGCAGCCCGGGCTTGGTGGCACCGAACGGGTTGGGCTCGCCGTTGCGGCCGGCGACATACGCCTTGACCTGGTTGGCGATTTTGATGACATCCTGATCGCCCACACGGAAGATGGTGAGGGTCATGGTGGGCTCGCCCTCGTAGCGTGTCACGAGGTCGGTATCGACGAATCCATCGAAGACCTCGGCGACATCGCGCACGCGCACGACCCCGCCGTCGCCGGTGGCCTTGACGATGATGTCGCGGACTGTGTCCGCCCCCTCCTCGACACCGACTGAGCGCACTGAGATCGTGCTGGTGTCGGTTTTGACGGTGCCCCCGGGCAGCTCGATCATGGCGGCGCGGATCCGATCCGCGATGGTCGGCAGCGAGATCCCATGCTCGATTGCCCTCTCGGGTGACACTTCAACACGCAGCTCATCGCTTCGGTAGCCGCCGGGTTGCACATCGGTGATCTCGGGGAGCGTGAGCAGATCGTCGCGTGTCTCGATGATGAAGTTCTTCATCGTGCGTTCGTCGGCATCGCCGTAGAGCGCGACGATGATCGCGGGCATGTTTGGCTCGAGGATGTCCACGACGATGTTGTCGACATCGTCGGGGAGGTCCTGGATTGCGTCCATCTCGCGTTTGACTTCGAGCAGGGCTTGCTGGATCGGGTAGCCCTCGTTGAACTCGACGGTTACGCTCGCGGCGCCTTCTGCGACGACCGAGTTGATCTCTTTGATCCCTGTGAGATCTGAAACGCGATCCTCGATCTTGGTGGCGAGCGCGTCTTCGACCTCTTCGGGTGCGGCGCCGGGGTATGGCGCGCTGATGGTGATGATGCGGGATTCAACGAACGGGAAGAACTCTCGGCGCAGCCCGACGCCAAAGATGATCCCTGCGCCGATGATTGTCAGCATCACCAGGTTTGCGACGACGGGCTTGCGTACACCGAATCGTGCGAGACTCACGGCTCACCCCCCTCGTCACGGGGTGTTTCGTTCCCGACCGGCGTGATCTCGGCACTCGGGGTGGATTCCAGCGCCGGATCGCGATCGAGGCGGACACGCATGCCTGTGACGATCTGGTCGAGCAGGGAAACCACGATGTGTGAGCCCTGAACGGGTTCTTGCCCGAGTTCGAGGGCCACCCACTCTCGCTCGTTTGGATCGATCTCTGGGCGGCGTCCCTCGAAGCTGTATGCGATTCGTACGGGCACCTTTTCGATCAGTCGGTAGCCGTCCTGCATGGGGCCGGCGACATAGACAGTGTTGGACTGGACCGCGCGGCGGGGGAGAATCACGCGGTCGTGCTCGTCGTGGGTGAGCACACGCCCGTGGACAAACTGCCCGGGGAGCAGGCGATGCGCGTCGGTTGGGTCCTGCTTGACTTCCGCGTAGACGGTGATGGTCCTGCTTGATGCATCGGCTTCCGGTGCTACGCGGACAATCTCGCCCTTCCAATCGGGCGTGCCCACGGGATCGCGTACCCAGAACTGGACCTCGTCGCCCAGCCGCACCCACGACGATGACGACGCGGGGAGTTTCAGGGGGATCTCGAGACGAGAAAGGTCAACGACGCGAGCGACGCTGGTGCCCAGTGCGACCCAGTCGCCCTCGCGGGGGGTCACGCTCTGAAGCTCGGCATCGAACGGTGCCCGGATCGACGAGCGCTCGACATTCTGCTGGGCTACGCGGGCGTTGGCCCGCTGTGACGAGAGCTGAGCCTGCAGATTGAGTCGACGCGAAGGGATGAGATCGAGCTGCTGACGCAGCGTGGCGAGCTGCCGCTGGGTGCGGAGCAGTGCGGCGTAGACGGCGTCGCGTTCACCGGCGTTCGCTGCGCCGGCGTCGATCGCCTCGTCGATGCGCTGCAGATCGCGTTTGGCGGCTTCGATCTCTTCGCTGGCGTATTGCACCTGCAACTGCGTTTGTTCTTCTTCAACATCGAGCCCTTCGATCTGGGCCTCGATCGCCTTGACCGCTTGCTGCGCGGAATCGAGTGCGTTGATGTAGTCGGCGTCTTCGAGTCGTACGATCAGATCGCCTCGCTGCACTCTGGAGCCGGCCTCGACGGCGTCGGGGCGTTCGATGACGCGCCCGCCGACCTCTGCGACCAGCTCGGCGCTGCGCATGGTTCGGGCTGTGCCGTAGCCGGACCAGATCCGATCTGTGGGGTGGTGCTGCGAATCGATCGCGTGGACAACGACCGACGCGACCTCTGGCGGGCGTTTTTCGGACTTGCCCCGTGTCACGATGAGCAGCGCAACAATCCCGGTCGCGATCGCGAGCAGCACGATGACCGCCAGCGCTCGTGGCAGGATGACCAAAAACAGCTTTGCTGACGAATCGCCTTTTTTCTGACTTTGCACGCTCGCGCCCCTGTGCTCGTGGTTTCGGCTCAACGCGTCCTCCTGGCGTCGATGACACCCGCGTTTCGCGACCGTCATACTAGGCATTCGCTGATTGTAACTGGCCGGATTCGCTCCGCATCGCCGATGCAAAGCCCGTGATCAAGTATCTGGGCTCAAAGCGGCTGTTGGTGGAGCGAATTGTCTCGCTCTGTGAGACTCTGCGCCCTCATTCGGGAACGGTCCTGGACCTTTTCTCAGGGACTTCTCGCGTGGGCCACGCCCTGAAGCGGGCGGGTTTCGGGGTCTACGCGAACGATCACAACAGCTACGCCCACACCCTTGCGATGTGCTATGTGCAAGCGCACGCCCCGCGTGTGGAGCGGGACGCGACCCGGATCATCGATGAGCTTAACGCACTCCCCGCTCGTGAGGGGGTGTTTACGGAGAACTATTGCCGGGCATCGCGTTACTTCACGCCGGAGAACGGCGGGCGGATCGAGGCGATGCGTGAGCACCTCGAGACGCTCGATCTGGGCCCGGAGCTCCGCGCCGTTGTGCTCACCAGCCTCATCGAGGCCGCCGATCGTGTGGACTCGACGACCGGGGTGCAGATGGCGTATTTGAAATCCTGGGCTCCGCGGGCGCTCAAGCCCATCGAGCTCCGACTGCCCCGTATTCTTCCCCACCCCGACGAGCATCCATGCCGAGCGTTTAACCTCGATGCGTTGGATGCTGCACACGGGATCAGCGCCGATATCGCGTACCTTGACCCACCGTATAACCAGCATTCATATCTGGGCAACTACCATGTGTGGGAAACCCTGGTGCGCTGGGACCACCCGGAGACCTACGGCGTGGCGTGCAAGCGGATCGACTGCAAGGAACGCAAGAGTGCGTTCAACTCGAAGGTGAAAATCGAGGATGCGCTGCGCTCCGTTATTGATGCGATCGATGCCAAGACACTGATCGTCTCGTTCAATGATGAGGGGTATTTGGGTCGCGAGCAGATCGAGTCGATGCTCTCGCCGATCGGGCCTGTTGCCATCATTGATCATGACCACCCCCGCTATGTGGGGTGCAAGATCGGCATCCACAACCAGCGTGGCGAGAAGGTCGGGCGTGTGGGAAAGGTCCGCAACACGGAGCACTTCTTCATCGCGGGAGAGGGTGCTGAGATGTTCATCGAAGACGCCGAATCGCGCTCGGTCGTGACTGCCGGGTAATGCCTACTCGGTCTCTGCACCCAGCTCACGCCAGCGAACGACGCGGACGCCCTGCGACTGTGGCGTGAACGCGCTGGCGGGGATGACCTCTTCGAACTGATCGCTGGGGCCTTCCCAGGTGAGGAACAGACCCGCGTCCGAGTAGCCCTCCATGAACTCGAGCACGAGCTCATGCTCACCCGCTTCGAGCGCAATTTCGCCGCCCTTCCAGCGGAATGAGTGGCCGCTTGAGTCATCTACGACGGTGGAGCCGTTGATCATCAGACGGGCGTACTGATCTGAGCCGACACGGAAGATCCATGTGCCGGTTTCGGGCACATTGAGGGTCGCGGTGATCCTCAAGGCGAAGTAGTCTGCGGGGACGCCCGATGTGAAGGCCGAGCGGGTTTTGTTCCAGCTGACTCGTGCTTCGGTGGTGGTTTTGGCCGGCGATTCCCATGGGAACGAGTCCATGCCGTACCCACGCGTATCGCTGAACCATTCTGTGGCCAGCGCCGCTTCGCCGTCGTCGAAGACCGGGTCGGTCTCGTAGGCATCGAAGGCGCTGGCGGGGATGATCTCCTCGTAGGTGTCATTCGGGCCCTGCCATGTGACATGCAGCCCCGCGTCCGAGTAGCCCTCCCAGTATCGCACCTCGAACTTGTGCTCGCCGGGCGAGAGATTGATGGTTCCTGATTTCCAGCGGTAGGAATGTCCGCTGGCATCAACGACCACGGGCTCATCGTCGATCAGCAGGATCGCGCTCTGGTCGCTCCCGAGGCGGAAGGTCCACTGCCCGCCCTCGTCTTCCGGGATGGTGAGGCGCGAGATCAGTCGCAGCCCGAAGTAATCTGTGGGGCCGTCGGTGAAGAACGCCCCTTTGGTTTTCTGCCATGACACATTGTCGACGATGGTGGTGCTGGAATGCTCAGCGTAGTCGATCTGACCCGCGTTGCCGGCGTGGCGTGCGTTGCTCGTCCAGTACGCGCGCAGGCCCCCGCCGGTTGCCGTGGGTGTTTCTGTCTCTCGGAGAAACAGCGCTGTGCGGGGAACGATGATCTCTGCGGGAACGGTGGGTCCGGACCAGCTCAGGTGCAGCCCCGCGTCGGAGTATCCCTCCCAGAAGCGGACCTCGATGTCGTGCTTGCCGGCGCCCAGTTGCACACTGCCGTGCTTCCAGCGGTACGAATGCCCGCTGGTATCGACCACGACGGGCTCGCCGTCGATCAGGAGCATCGCGGACTGATCGCTGCCAAGCCCGAAGGTCCATGATCCGCTCGTGGGGATATCGATCTGCCCGAGGACGCGCAGCCCGAAGTAGTCGCTGGGTGTCTGGTCGTCGAACGCGTCCCGTGTCTTCCGGTACGCGATGTTCTGGATGGTCGTGGCGTGATCGTGGCGATCCCAATCGATCTGGCCCGCGTTGCTCGCGTGGCGTGCGTTCGTGGTCCAGTATGCGCGGACGCCCCCCCCGCCCGCGTCGTAGGGTGTCTCGATCTCGCTGTGTGAGAAGGCGCTGGAAGGGATGACCTCTTCCACGCCGCCGGGCGGGGTCCAACTCACCAGCAGCCCCGCGTCGGAGTAGCCCTCCCAGTATCGCACCTCGAACTCGTGCAGACCCGCTTCAAGTTCGAGCGAGCCGGATCGCCAGCGGAAGGAATGCCCGCTCAGGTCGTTGACGACGAGCTGCCCATCGATAAACAGCTGCGCAGACTGATCGCTGCCGAGTCCGAAGGTCCAGACGCCGTCGGAAGGGATCTGGATGAGCCCCTCGGCGCGGAGCCCGAAGTAATCGGTCTGTGTGCCGCCCTGCGATGTCGAAACGCCCTCGTCGTTTGTGATCGTGGTCCCCTGGAAGGCGCTGCGGGTGAGTTCCCAGGCGATGTTGGATTCGAAGGTCATGCGGTCGTAGTTCTGCCAGTCGATGTGTCCGGCGTGCTGCGCATGACGCGCGTTATCCACCCAATACACGCGGAGCCCCTCACCACCGACATTGATGAGGGGATCGGTCTCGTTCTGCGAGAGTGCGCTGGAGGGGATGACTTCCTGGAAGTCGTCGCCCGGGCCCTGCCAAGTCACGGCGAGGCCCGCGTCGGAGTAGCCCTCCCAGTACTGGACTTCGATATCGTGCAAGCCGGCCGCCAGGGATTTGCTCCCGTACTTCCAGCGGTATGAGTGACCGCTGGCGTCGTTGATGACCGAGACGCCGTCGATGTACAGGCGTGCGGACTGGTCGCTGCCGAGCCCGAATGTCCATGTTCCGGATGCTGGGATGTTGACCTTACCGACATAGCGTTTGGCGAAGTAATCGCTGGGGCCGCCGGTCTCGAAGCTGCCTCTAGTCTTTGGGTAGTAGATGTTCTGGACGGTGTCGACCGAGTCGTAATCGCCCCAGTCGACCTGGCCGACATTGCTGGCGTGGCGGGCGTTGTCATGGTTGTAGACCCGCAGCCCGCCCGCGGAGCTTGGGTTAGTTGCCCCGACGCCGGGCCGGAACGCGCTGGGCGGGATGAGCGTTGCGTATGTTTCGCTGGGCGCTTTCCATGCCACCCCGAGCCCCGCGTCGGAATAGCCCTCCCAGTATCGCACCTCGATTGTGTGCTCGCCGATTCCGAGTGTCTTGGTGCCTGACCGCCAGCGGTAGGAGTGACCATCGTCATCGACCACGACCGGGTCGCCGTCGATGAAGAGGATCGCGGATTGGTCGCTGCCGAGCTCGAATCGCCATTCGCCCTCTTCTTCGATCTCGATCACGCCCATGAAGCGGGCGGCGAAGTAGTCTGTGGGGCCGCCCACGCGGAATGCGCCGCGCGTCTTGGGATAACTGATTTTCTGGACCGTTTCGACCAGTTCTGCCTGGGTCCAATCGATGTGGCCGACATTGCTCGCGTGTCTGGCGTTGTCGAACCAGTATGCCCAGAGCCCGTCGCCCGGGCTCTCGAAGCTTGGCTCCTCGGCGGGTGAGGAGAAGGCGCTGGCAGGGACCACCTCGCGCCCATCGCTGCCCGGACCGTCCCATTCCAGCACGAGCCCGTTGCTTGAGTAGCCCTGGAAGTAGCGGACTTCGATATCATGCTCGCCGGCGTCGAGGGTCATGAAGTTTGTGCGGGTGCGGAAGGACTGCTGGTAGGGCTGCTCGATGAGCACCTCGCCGTCGATGATGAGGACGCTGCCGTCGTCGCTGCCGAGGTAGAAACTCCAAACGCCCGATGACGGGATGTCGATTTTGCCCACGAAGCGTGCACCGAAGTATGTTGTCGGTCCGTCTTCGTAGAATGCCCTGCCCGACGCCACGGGCCAGTTGAGCTGGTCGACCTGCACGAGCTGGTCGTACGCTGCCCAATCGACATGGCCGATGTGGCTCACCCCCGAAGTGTTGCTCACGAAGTAGGCGCGCAGCCCGGGTGTGGAACCGTCATCCACCGGGTCGGAGCTTGCTCTGGACACGGAGTGCGCCATGGTGAGGACGCAAACAAACGCGAGCGTGAAGAGTGATGCGAAGCGTTGTGAGCAGTTCATGCATCGGACATCGCCCGATATGACGGCGGGGTTCAGGAGGTGATCCATCCCGAGGCTCTGTGGGGTGCGAGCGTTCCATCTGGGCGCGTTGGGGTATACCCAAATGCGATCAGGGTTCCGATAACGCAGTCCCGGTCTCAACAGGTGTGTCCGGCGATGCATCGAGACCGAGCAGCGGCGTCGCCCCAAGCCAGACGATCAGTGTGATGATCACAATCGCGATCAGGTTGAGCCCGAAGCCGACCTTGGCCATCTGCCTGATCGAGACCTTTCCAGACGCGAAGACGATCGCGTTGGGCGGCGTGGCGACGGGCAGCATGAACGCGCACGACGCGCCGAGCGTGGCGACGAGGACGAGCTTCATCGGCGCGACGCCCAGACCGTCGGCCAGCGCGGTAAAAACAGGGAGCATGGTGCTGGTCGTCGCGGTGTTCGATGTCATCTCTGTCAGGAACACGATGAGGGTGCAAACGCCGCCGAGCAACGGGAGATCGCCCGGGTTGCCCAGACCCGCGACCTGGTTGCCGATCCAGACATCGAGTTGGGTGTTGGACACGCCCGATGCGAGCGCGAGACCGCCGCCGAAGAGCAACAGGATCCCCCACGGGATCGTCTGCGCGTGCTCCCACGCGATGATGCGTCGTGGGTTTTGCTTTCCGCTGGGGATGATGAACATCAATAACGCTCCGAAGATCGCGATCGACGCGTCGTGGACTTTGGGCAACCCCAGCGCGTCCTCGATCCACCCGTGCGTCACCCAGAGCAACGCCGTGAGCGCGAAGATCAACACCGCGAGCAGTTCGGGTTGCGACATGGGCCCGAGCTCACGAAGCATCCCGCGAATCTGCTGCGGGCCGCCGTGCACCTTGCCCACGCGAACTGGGAGTGCAACAAACACCATGTAGGCCCAGCACAGCGGGAGGAGGACCAGCGTGATCGGTACCCCGATGCGCAACCAACGCGCATAACTCATCGTGATCCCGAGCTCCTGTTCCACGAACCCGGCCATGAACCCGTTTGGAGGCGTCCCCATCAGTGTCGCAACACCACCGATCGAGCAACCGTACGCGAGCGCGAGCAAGAGACAGGTATGGAAGCGAGCTTTGTGTCCGCCCTCATCCTCCTCGATCGCCCCGGTCGTCAGCGACGCGATCGACGCGACGATGGGGAGCATCATCATCGCCGTCGCGGTGTTGCTGACAAAGGCGCTGAGCACTGCGCCGCACAACAGCACGCTCGCAACAACCCGCTTGGGGCTTGTACCTACGACTCGGATGATGATCAGGGCCAGGCGCTTGTGCGCCCCCCACTGCTCCAATCCCTTCCCGAGCATCAACCCGCCCATGAACAGGAAGATCAGCGGGTGCCCGTAGGACTGCGTCGTCTCACCGACGGGGAGGATCTCCAGGAAAGGGAAAACCACGACGGGCACCAGCGCCGTGGCCGCGAGCGGGACCGCTTCCGTCACCCACCAGCAGGCCATCAGGATCGCCACCGCGGCGAGCCGGCGTCCGGACTCGGACAAGTCTCCCGCGTTCGCGAGCAGCACATACACCACGATCGCGCCCACGAGTCCGATCACCAGACCACCCACCCGGATGTGCTCGTCCCGGCGTGAGATGTGGTGGGTGTCCTCGTTCATGTGTTATTGCCCCTGCGCTTCGTCCGCCTTGAGCGATTGCGCGATGCCGATCTCCTGCAATCGCACGCTCGCGCGATCGAGCGCATCCTTCGCGGCGTAGAACGCGTTGGGATCGACGCTCGTCCAATCGTCCTCACCCTTGGTGACGAACGAACGGAGCGTATCGAGCGCTTGTGAAAGGGTGGTGTGCTCTTCGGGTTCGAGGAGATCGCCAAACTTCTCGAAGCGCTCGCTGATCCACTTGATATCGAGCTTGGAGTTGGTGATCAGGTCCACAACACGGTGCCGGTTCATGTCCTCCTTGGCGTGCGTGAAGCTTTCCTGCTCGATGCGGTCCACCTCGTCGCGTGAGAGTCCGTGATTGGGCACGATCTGGATCTGGGCCCGCTTGCCCGAGCGTTCCTCGATCGCCGACACGCTCAAGACCCCGTTCGCATCGATCAAGAACTCCACAACCAGCTTGGGCACCCCCGCGGGCATCGGCGGGATCCCGCGTAGATCGAACACGCCGAGCGATCGGCAGTCCTCCACCATTTCACGCTCGCCCTGCACGACATGGATCTTGACATTGACCTGCCCGTCGACGCTCGTGCTGAAGCGCTCGACCGCCCGCGCGGGCACGCTGGAGTTGCGCATGATGAGCTTGGCCATCGCGCCGCCCGCGGTTTCGATGCCCAGCGACAACGGGATCACATCGACAAGAAGCGAGGATGAGCCCTCGCCGCGTTTGGCGCCCGCGATGATCGATGCCTGCATGGCCGCGCCCAGCGCGACAACACGATCGGGGTCGAGGGCGGTGTAGGGCTGGACCTTGAAGAACTCGCCCACACGCTCACGCACGAGCGGGATCCGTGTGCTCCCCCCCACCATCACGACGGAGTCGATCTGCACGGGCTCGTTGCCGTTGGCTTTCTTCGCGTCTCGCTTGGCGCGGCTGCACGCGTCGAGCGATCGCTGGACCCAGTCGGCGATCATGGATTCGAACTCGTCGCGGGTGATGGTGCGTGCGTAGGACTTGCCGTTGCCCAGATCGATCGCGATCTGCGCCGAATCATCTTCGCTGAGCTTGTGCTTGATCGCCCGCGCGAATCCGACGAGTGCGCGTCGGGTGGACGCGTCGAAGCTGTCCATCGGCTGGGCCTCGTCCAGCCCGAGCTGGTCGGCGATCTCGCCTGTGAACAACTTGACGAGCATGTGATCAACATCGTCGCCGCCGAGATGGGTATCGCCCGCGGTGGAGAGCACCTGGAAGAAGTCGGTCTCCCCCTCTGATTCACCCGGCACGAGACGCAGGATCGAGATATCGAAGGTCCCGCCCCCGAGGTCGTAAACGGCGATGGTCTGCGATTGCCCCTCGCCGCGGGTCCCGATGCCATACGCGAGCGCGGCAGCGGTCGGCTCATTGACGATCCGCACCACCTCGAGCCCCGCGAGTCGCCCGGCGTCGCGGGTCGCCTGCCGCTGGGCGTCGTCGAAATACGCCGGGACCGTGACGACGGCCTTCTCGACAGATTCCCCTAACGCCGACTCGGCACGCTGCTTGAGCTCACGCAGGATTACTGCGCTGATTTCCTGCGGCGAGTACACCTTCTTGCCGGCGTCGGTCTCGATCTGGACTCGGGCGGTGTCGTGCTCGCCCTCGACGACCTGATAGCCGAGGTACGCGGCGTCCGCCTGTGCATCACGGATCGATCGCCCCATCAGACGCTTCACGGAGTTGATCGTCCGCTCGGGCAGCTCGACCATGCGATCGGCCGCCGCTTGGCCGACGACGAACGATCCATCGCGCTCGACCCGCACCACCGAGGGCATGACCTGCTCGCCATCGTCACCCAGCACGCGCGGCCCGTGCGCATCCACAATCGCGACGAGCGAGTTCGTCGTCCCGAGGTCGATGCCAACGATCGTTGAAGTATCACTCATATCAAAGGAAGCGTAGACCTACGCCCCCTGGTTCTCAGTCCGTTACCCATGCGAGAGACGCCAGTTCGCGTGTCAGGGTTTGGATGGACCGGGTGTCCGCGGCCGTGCTCCAGGCGCTGAACGACACATCGGATCGGATCTCCATCAGGTACCCACGATTCGACCCCATCTCCGTATGGAACTGCTCGGGTGCCTGGACGAGACGCCAATCGTCGCCGTCGAGATCCATCGATCGCACCCGATCCCAGATCGCGTCGAGGGTCGAATCGTCCACCCGGCGGGTCATCGGGGGATAGGTCAGCCCGTCGGAGCCCTCACCGAAGGAAGCCCGGAGGGTGCCGTCGGGCTCGATGATGTACCTCGCAGATCGCGTCTCGATCGTTTCGGCGTCCGGATCGCCGAAGACAACGATCCCGAGTGTGAAATCGCTCGGTCGTTGCTCGGGCAGTTCGATTGGATCGCGCTCGCTGCTCGTCGAGCACGACGCGAGAAGGACGCCCAGCAGCATCAACACGCAGGTTCGGATCGTGTGCATCATCTATAGAGTCTATCAGGTGCCGCACTTACGGGCATCACCCGGCTATCCTTTGCTCCCATGGATATTTCACTGCGTTGGCTCAATCAGTACCTCACCCCCGGCGATGTGACCGCAGATCAGGTCGATCACATCATGACCCAGGCGGGGATGCCCATCGAAGAGCACAAGCCCGGGCTCGACGGCGACACCATCCTCGATGTCGAAGTCACGAGCAACCGCGGGGATTGCCTCGGGCATGTGGGCATCGCGCGAGAGATCGCCGCCGCCCGCTACGCGGACAAGCCCCGTGTGCTGACCATGCCGCAGATCAACCAATCGCCCCTCGGCGCGCCCATCGGCGACGAGCTCACGCTCGAGAACCGGGTTCCGGACCGCTGCCCGCTGTTCACGGCCCGCCTGATCCGGGATGTGAAGATCGGCCCGTCTCCGGAGTGGCTGCGAGAGGCGCTCGAATCCTTCGGGCAGAAATCGATCAACAATGTCGTCGATGTCACCAACTACATCACGCTCGAGCTGGGCAACCCGTGCCATGTGTTCGATTACGACAAGCTCGCGGGCGGGAAGCTGATCGTCCGTGAGGCGACGCCGGGCGAGAAAGTCAAGACCCTCTACGCGGGCGAGCACGAGCTCCGCGCGTCCGATTTGGTCGTCGCCGACGCGGATCGCCCCCAATCGCTGGCGGGGATCATCGGCGGGCACGACTCGCAGGTCGACGACAACACCACTACCGTCGTCTTCGAGATGGCAACATGGGACACCGTCTCCGTCCGCAACACCGGTCGGCGCCTGCAGATCCGAACGGACGCGGCGTTCCGGTTCGAACGCGGGATCGACCCGCGATCCATCGATTTCGCGGCCCAGCGAGCCGTCGCGCTCATCTGCGAAGTGTCCGGCGGGCAGCTCGCGGAGGGCGTTCTGTCCGAGGGTGCACCGCTGCCCGAAGACAAAGCGATCTCGCTGCGCCCCGATCGCTGCGACCTGCTGCTGGGCGTGAAAACCGAGCCATCCGAGATGGCCGATCTGCTCAATGCGCTGTCATTCAAGACCACGATCGAATCCGACGGCACACTCAGATGCATCATCCCGCCTCACCGCTCGCACGATGTCACCCGTGAGATCGACCTGATCGAGGAGGTCGCCCGCGCCCGCTCGCTGGCGGTTATCCCCGTGCAGGAGACCTTGCCCGTGCGAGCGCGTGAGCCGCAGACGAGCGAACGCGCGATGAGCACGATCGCCCGTGCCCTCACCGGGCTTGGGTTCTACGAGACGATCACTTTCTCGTTCACCGCCCCCAAGAAGGGCGAGCTGTTCCAGCGCACGGGGACCGATCTGGTCGCGGTGGACGACGATCGACGCAAGGCCGAGCCAACGCTGCGTCCGAGCGTGCTGCTCGGGCTGCTCGCGACGCGCCACGCCAACCAGAGCGCTCGCACCTCGACGCCCGGCGGGATCCGCCTGTACGAGCACGCCCAGTGCTTCGCGCAGAAATCGGGGACCCGCGAGACCCAGGAGCACCGATCACTCGCGCTGCTGATTGATGTGCCGTTCGAAGGCAAAAAGCCCAAGCACGACGACATGCAGGGCGCCATCCGCGTCATGCGAGGCTCGATCGATACGATCGTGCAATCCGTGTTCGGGCCCAACGCGACGACGATCGTCGAACCCGCCAAGCCCGAGCACAAGGGATACGACGCGGACGCGTACGCACGCATCAGTGTCCGTCATGACGACACCACCACCCTCATCGGTGGGTTCGGGCTGATCTCAGACGCGGCGCTCAACGCACACGAGCTTGAGCACCCGCTCGTCGGCGCGGAGCTCACCCTCGCGACCCTCATCGACGCGTACCCACCCAAATCGCACGCGGAGATGCTCCCCCAGTTTCCCGGGATCGAGCGCGACCTGTCCCTGATCGTCCCCGAATCGACCCGCTGGGCAGCGATCGAGTCACTCGCGTCCGAGCTCGCGCTCGACAAATGCGTGGGTTGGGAGCTCGTGGGGATCTTCCGAGGCAAGCAGCTTGGCGACGGCAAGAAGTCCGTCACCCTCCGGCTGCGATTCCGCGATGACGAGCGCACCCTCCGCCACGAAGAGGTCGATCCGCAGGTCGATCTGTTCACGGAGAAAGCGAAATCAGCGCTGGGCGCGGAGATCCGCACCGCGGGGTAATCTCAGATTCCCGCGAACCTGACGAGTTCGGGCATCGTTTTGATCGATGCAAAGCACGATTTCTGCAAGAAGCAAGCGTTTTCGTGAACGATCGCGCCGGTTTCGGAGGCAGATCGGAACATTTCGTCTCAGGGTGCGGTATACGATCCGGCCGATAAAAGAACTCTACACCCTGTTTGTTTGGAACACATACGGGTGATCTTGACGGGTTGCGCGTGTTTGAGAAGCCGCGAATCCGTGGAAAAGCTAGAATACATACCGCTCAACGGAGTGCGTACATCATGGAGGACAACATGACATCGATGACCAGCGCCCCGTCGGCTTCGACCGACACAACCCCGATTGCGGATCAGACGGATCGCGCCCGTGAACCCATGATCTGGGTGAACGGGAAGATGCTTCCCAAGTCGGAAGCCTCCGTCTCCGTCTTCGATCACGGCCTGCTCTACGGCGACGGGATCTTCGAAGGGATCCGCATCTACAACGGCAAGATCTTCAAGCTGGGCCAGCACATGGACCGGCTCTACGAGTGTGCGGACAAGATCTTCCTCGATATCGGCGTGTCCCGTGAAGAGATGATCGACATCCAGCGTCGCTGCGTCGAAACCAACGGGATCAAGAACGGGTACATTCGTCTCGTGGTGACACGCGGGGAGGGCTCGCTGGGGCTCAACCCGTACCAGTGCCCCAAGGCCGGGGTGATCTGCATCGCGGACACGATCGCGCTGTTCCCGCCTGAGATGTACGAGTCCGGGATGCGTGTCGCGTTGGCGAATCGTCCGAAGACTCCGATCGCGTGCCTGGATCCGCGCGTGAAGACGCTGAACTACCTGAACAACATCATGGCCAAGTGCGAGGCCATCCACCTGAGCCAGAAGCTCGGGATCACCGATCCCAAGGACCAGCTCCTTGAGGTCATCATGCTCTCCACCGAGGGCAAGGTGTCCGAGGGATCGGGCGACAACATCTTCGTCATCAAGGACGGCAAGATCTTTACGCCGCCCAGCGAGGTCGGGATTCTTGAAGGCATCACCCGCCGATTCGTGAAGGATGAGCTCTGCCCCATGCTCGGCATGCAGGTCGAAGAGAAACTGTTCGGGATCGAAGAGGTCTACGACGCCGATGAGGTGTTCCTCACCGGTTCGGCTGCTGAGATGATCGCGGTCCGCGAGATCCTCACGCACGAAAACCTCGAAGTGACGGGCACCCACACGATCTCCGAGGGCGAGGGCCCGATCACCAAGGCGCTGCGGACCAAGTTCCGCGAGATCGTCACTTCGGACAATGTGCCCGAAGACTAATCCGAGATCGACAATCTTCTGAATACCAGGCAACGCCCGCAACTTGCGGGCGTTGTTGTTCATATGTTCATGCATGCAACTTACACACCGGATTGTCTTGATGTTTGTCGGCACCTCACTCGCGATCGCGGGGTGCGCCGGCTCCCGGAGCACGCAGAGCCAGCTGCCCGAGGGTGAGACACACGCTGAAGATCAGCACGAGCAGTCCGCGCTGCACAATCTGCACGCCCTGACGCCTGAACTGTATTCGGCCGCGGAGCCCGTTGGCGAACTCGCCTATGACGAGCTGGCGGCGCTGGGGATCCGGACCGTTATTTCCGTCGACGGCGTTGCGCCCGACAAGGAACTTGCGCAACGCTATGGGATCCGTGTTGTGCACATCCCCACCACCTACGACGGGATCAGCGAGAAACAATCCAAAGAACTCGCGTACGCCATGGCGACCATGCCCCGCCCGATCTTTGTCAACTGCCATCACGGGAAGCATCGCGGGCCTGCTGCGATCTGTGTGGGTGCGATCGGCTCGGGCGACATCACCAACGAGCAAGCACTGGAGTTCATGACGATCGCGAAGACCTCTCCCAAATATAAAGGGCTGTGGAAGGCTGCAGAATCAGCCCGGGCGTTGAACGCGTCCGAGCTCCATGACGACTCGATCGTGCTTGTTGAGGCGGCCGTGATCGATGATTTCGTCGAGGGCATGGCCGAGCTGTCACGGCTGAGCGACCTGATCAACGACTGCGCGGATTATGGGTTTGAGGCCCCCGAGAACCATCCGGACCTGGCTCCGATCTCGCTCGCCGGGCAGATGCACAACCTGTTCCGTGATATGGAGGACGATCAGGAGACCGTCGAGGGCGGGCCCGAGTTCCTGCAGCTGCTCATTCAGTCCCGAGATCTCGCGTCGTTGCTTGAAACGCAGATCGAGCGTGACGACATCGATGGGGCGTACCGGTCGCTGCAGCTGCTGATGGAGTCGTGCAGCGATTGCCACAATCAGTTCGGGCGGAATGGGTGAGATCAGAACTCGATCTTCTCCGGCGGGCGACGCTTTCGGATGCGGATGTCGCTGAAATCGACATACCCGTCGTTGATGCGGAATGCCCCGAGACCGACCCGGATGATTTCCGGCTCGCGATCTGGCTTCCAGTTCGGGATTTCTCCCTCGCCGACAAGCTGCCCGTTGATATATCCACTGACTCGATCACCCTGCAGCTTGAGTCGGATCCGGTAGGTCCCGTCCGCGTTGGCTGGTGGGAGCTCGGACTTGATATCCTTGCCGGCATAATGCCATCCGAATGTGCCGAGTTGCTCGTTGGGCCGAACGGAGAGGAAACGCATCTGATCCCATCCATCTGACTGTCGATGACCGCGACAGAAGTTGATCCCGAATGAAAGATGCGGCTCGAGTGCTCCCTCGTGCTGGACGGTGGCTTCCATCTCATACCAATAGCCAGTGATGAGATCCGCGACGAGCAATAACTCGTTGTCGGAACCCTTCATCGTTCCCCGTACAGTTTTGTTATCGATCCGCGCCCAATCACCCTCGTGTGTAATCCAGCCGCTCATCTGCTCATCGAAGCGCATGTCGATCCAGCCGGAACGCTCGTCGTAGACGGACCTCCACCGGAGCCCCTGCAGGCGATCTCTGAGCGCATCGGCGGCTTCGATATCATCAATCTCCACGAGTTCTGTGTACACCTCGTTCCAGACATCGATCGCGAGGTCGAGATTGCCCGCCTGTTCGTGCGCAACCGCTTCCAACGCCTTTGGCTTTGTCTGCTCCACGCTCAGTGGCAGTGTGATCGCGACGAGATTCAGGTCATCGAATCGCATCTTGCGCCGTGCGTAGGCATTGATCCCATTCTCGCACGCGCGGAGATGCATCGCCGTTTTTTCCAGGTCTCCGTTGTACCGGTACTCCAGGAAGGCGAGGATCGAGTGCTCGTAGTCCAGATCAGAATCCCAGCCAAGCTCGATGCGACGCTCGAACGAACGCATCACCGCTTCGATCGCGTCCCCCTCTTCCTCCCAGAACCAATCCGCGTCGCCGTAATCAACGCCGTAGGTCCACCATGAGCGTTCCAAACTCAGGAGCGCCTGGAGCCCAACCCCGTATCCTGCCAGATCGAGCCGCGCGCACCACTGAGCAAACTCGGCACGGGATGTGAGATCGCCGTGCCACTTGTCCTGGGTGATGTGGCGCATCGAGTCGTACACCGGGCCGTAGTCGATACAGCCGATCAGCGTCCGCCCGAACCATGTCCACCCTTCGCTCTGCCACATCGAGCCTCTGGGATAGACGCTCTGCACGAGGAAGGCCGGCGCCTGTGGGCAGAGGGGATCGATCTCGTAGGCTTTCTTGAGGTGCTTGATCGACTCGTCGAGATGATGGTGGAACGCATTGAACTCCTCACCGCTGACGGTGTACGCGTACCCACCGCCACGCTTGATCCAGGCGATCCGCTCCTGATTCACTCCGCGGACCATATGAAGAAACCAGGGATCGATGCCTTCGGTGTTTTCGAATGTGTTGTAGACCGCACCCCGGAGTCCCTCGTCCTTCACATCGATGTACGGGTCGACGAACTTATCGAAGAGGTATACCCGGGCCTTTGTGTCAAGCTCGATCGTGCTGAGCATGAACGCGACCTGCTCCATCATGAACTGATCGTCCGCGATATGGTCGTTCTCATCTTCGGCACGCTTGCGGTAGTCCGCGGAGGCGCCGCTCACACGGATCGGGGAGTAGCCTTGCGCTCGCATCTCCAGAATGTTGAGTCGCATCGTTTCCAGCAGGTCCTCTCGCGAGGTGTCCTGATCGAACGCCTTGAGGATCGCGTTATGGCGGAGGTACAGATCCTCGCTATCGAGCGTGCAACGGGCTTTGAATGTCTCGTACAGCTCGGCGTCGAACTTGCCGCCGCCGAGATAGCCCACGAACATGACTATGTCGGGGAACTGTGCGCGGACTTCTTCTTCGCTGAGCCCGAGCCGGCTTTGATATGATTCGAAGAGCGCTCGCTGCTCGACCTCGCACCCGCGCCGTTTGAGATCCGTCGTGGTGACGAACTCCCCCTTCTCAATGAAGGCTTCGAGCTCGGGCATGTGTGGAACCGGACCCGCGAAGCCGACCGAGCACAACACTACAAGAACCATGCATGCAATATATTTCATGCATGGAGTGTATCCGATCCTGTAGTGGCCGCCAGTATTTTCAGCTGTTCAGGTTCATGAGCACCTTGATTCCCTCGCCGGAGATCATGGTCTCGAACGCTTGCTCGAACTGTTCGATCGGGAACTCGTGGGTGATGATGTCGTCGAGCTCGAGACGCCCGGAGAGCAGAAGTTTTTCCATCTGGTACCAGGTGTCCCACATCCTGCGTCCGTTGATGCCCAGCACCGTGCATCCCTTGAAGATGATGTGCTTGTTGAAGTCGAAGTCGACCGTCCGCGCGGGGAGCCCGAGAAGGGCGGCCGTGCCGCCGTTGCGGAGCGCTCGGAACCCCTGGTCCATCGCGGCGGGTGCGCCGGACATCTCGAGAAGCACATCGACCCCCTCGTAGGTTTCCTTGCGGACGCGTTCGATCCATGAATCATCGCGAGCGTCGAATGCTTCGGTCGCGCCGAGCTTCTTGGCCAGCTCGAGACGCGGGGGGTTGATGTCGGTGCAATAAATCCGGCTCGCGCCGGCGGCCCGTGCGACCGTCACGGCCATGAGCCCGATGATCCCGACTCCCGAGATCAGGACCGTCTTCGTGCTGACCCCCGCCGCCATCACCGTGTGGACGGCATTGCCCAAGGGGTCGAGGACCGCGGCGTGTTTATCCGAGATGTCCGGGTGCAGTGGCCAGACATTGTCCTCCGGGACGACGATGTAATCCGCGAAGCATCCATCCCGATCGATCCCGAAGATGGTGGTGTCGCTCGCGATGTGTGCGTTGCCGGTGCGGGAGTTGTAATCGACGCCATCGGTGAGGTGCCCCTCGGCGCTGACGCGTTGCCCGATTTTGTATTTCGTGACGGCTGCCCCGACCTTGTCGATCACCCCGACAAACTCATGCCCGGTGATGATGCCGACGGGTATGCGGTTGGACGCCCATTCGTCCCATTCCCAGATGTGACGATCGGTGCCGCAGATCCCGACCTTGGAAACCTTGATGCGGACCTCCCGCGGTCCCGTTGAGGGGACGGGGCGGTCCTCTCGGAACTCAAGCCCCGTGCCGGCGTGGTGTTTGATCAACGAACGCATGGTTTCGCGTGTTGAGGAGTCGGCGGTGGAGTTCTCAGTCGTGGGCATCGTGGTCATGCATGATCTCGTGGGTGGGAGAGAGGGTACAGATCGCCGCGGATGGGCGTCTGATATTGTCCCGCCTGTGCCCGTTGGGATCAATGAGCGGGCAGAAGATCACACTTGATCAAGGTCTTTCGTGCATCATGATTGCCTGATGGTCGTTGAGCGTGCAAGTTGGGGTGTTTCTGCACTTATCCTGTCGCTGATCGTACAATGATCGGCGTCAAACGATGGATTGACCCGATAAACCCTGTTTCGGGACCCGAATAGCCCAATTCCAGATCTGATTCATGAGCCGAGCCGCGAGCACATCCCGTTCCTTCTTTTATCTCGCCAATAAGTCGAGCGGTGGTAAATCTATGGGAATCCGCAATGCCCGCTCTGAGCGTGCGCTTGCGGAGATCCTCAAGAAAGACAAGCAGACCCTCGTTCGCACCTGGAAACTCCCCGATTGGGCGGGTTCCGAGGTCGAGATGTCGCTCAAGGATCACGCGGCCTTCGATGCTCAGATCGCCCAGTTGGTCTCGCGGGGCGTCACGCTGACCGAAGCGCTCGAAGTCGCGGCCGGGGTTGTCTCGAAGCCCAACCGAGATCGGATCGATCGTCTGCGTCATCTCGTGTCGCAGGGTACGAGTTTCGCCGATGCGTGCAAGCAGGTCGGGAGTTTCGATACGGTCACGATCGCGACCTATCGGGCCGCGGAGAAGACGGGCGATCTTGCGGGCGCGTGCGATTCACTCGCCAAGAGTGCGCGGCGACAGCTCGAGGTTTCTGGCAAAGCCGCAACCCTGGTGATCTACCCCGCGATCGTGCTGATCCTCGCACTGGCCGCGGCCTTGGTGATGATCGTCGTCGTCGTCCCGATGATCGGCAACTCGCTGATCCGGGCGGGGCTCGAACTTCCCGCCGTCACACGCGTGCTGCTCGGGCTGGGCAACTTCCTGCAGGCGAACATCATCCCCAGCGCCGTGGGGCTGGTGCTGCTCATCATCTTCGCGTTCCTGTTCCGCTCGGCGCTGGTTAAGCTGGGGATCCAGCTGACCCGGCGTGCTCCGTTTGTACGCGATGTGGTGATGGAGCAGGAGCTTACGCGTTTCTTCGCGGTCATGTCCTCCATGTCGCGCTCGGGCATCCCGCTGGGCGATGCCCTCCATGTATCCAGCGCCGCCATCACCCACCCGGACCTGAATCGCGATCTTCAGCGGATGCGGCTTCGGTTGATTGAGGGCGGGGTGTTCCGCAACCTTGTCATGAAGGTCAACTCGCTGCCCGAATCGACCCGGCGTCTGCTTGTCGCCGCGGATCAGGGAGGCGACCTTGAAGACGCGTTCAACGCGCTCGCGGAAGACCATGCCGCGGAGGTGGATAAGAAGACTGCCCGTCTCATGGCGGTGCTCGAGCCGCTGCTTATCGTCCTGCTGTTCCTGATCGTGGGCACGATCATCCTCGCGATCATGATGCCCATGTTCTCGATGGCGGGCGGGGCACTCTGAGCCAACATATGTGAACCGACGCCCCACGCGGGCGGTAGAATGCAAGATATAGAACACTCAAGCGTTATGCACGCAATGACTTACGGGAGAATCGGATGACCACGACGAACACAAACAGCTCGCTCGATCAACGCATCGATGCCACGATCATGCGATCCTATAAAACGGCCCGCCCGGGCTTCTCGCTCATCGAGCTGACCGCCGTGCTTGTGATCATTGGGCTCCTGATGGCGGGTGCTGCGATCGCGGTACCAGGCTACCTGTCGCGTGCCCGCACCCGCGTCACGAAGACCTCGATGACCACGATCAAGACCGCGATCACCTCATATATGGCTGAGAACGCCGGCACCCCCCCGCAGAATATCAGCACGCTGATTCCGAGCTTCATCGAGGAAGGAACAGAGCTCGATGCGTGGGATCAGCCGTTCTATTACAGCCCAACGCACCAGAGCCAGCCGTTTACGCTGATCAGCTCGGGCCCGGATAAGGAAATCCAGACTTCCGACGATATCGATCTCTGGACGATGGATGTGAACGCGTCGCAGTAAGCGTTAAGCCCCGGCGAGGACCATGACCCACCCGCAGCGCCATCTCGCATTCCGCGCACGCCGATACCACACACGGCGCGGGGTCACCTTCCTCGAAGCAATGCTGGCGAGCGTGCTGCTGGCGATGGTGGCCTCCACCCTCGCCGGTGGCGTGTCGTTCATGAGCCAGTCGCAGCGCCGGATGGATCAGCGTCTCGGGGCCGCGGAACTCGCGAACCGGTTGATCCTTCAGCACATCGATGATCGCGATTCCCTCCCGGATCGGTCGCTCCCCATCGAATACGACATCGATCTCTACCGTTGGAGCATCGAGGAAGCGCCCGTTGAGTTTGTCTTCGACAACATGCAGGACGACACCGACGACGGGATCGGATCGGGGGCGAACCTCTCGCGGATCAAGCTCATCAAGATCCGAGTCTGGCTCGGGGCGGAATCCGGCGGATCACGCTCGTATACCACCGAGGTTCCCAACTGTGAAATCACACGCCTGATCGACCCGCTCGCCTTCAACAACCCCGATTCGCTCAAGACCCTTCTCGAGCAACCCGGTGGGATCGAGCGGCTCTTCGAATCGATGATGGAGGACCTCGGCGGATGACACGCCCACGCACCTCCAATCGCGCCCGCGGCTTCACCCTCATCGAGGTGACCCTCGCGCTCGTCCTTTCAGGGTTGGTGCTGGCCGGCTGTCTGAGCGTGTTCATCGCGTTGCGGAATGCTGAGCGGGTTTTCGCGACCCGATTCGAACGGACCAACGAGCTCAGCATCGCGCACACCTCGCTGTCGCGAGCAATGCTGAGTCTGCAGATGAAAGAAGCGGACACCAGCACCGTGGTGCGTGCGGGCAGCGAAGAAGATCAAGCCGACGACGAGGAAGTCACGGAGCGCGATCGACTGATTCTGGAAACCGATTACACGGTCGAGCCCGACTCCTCTGGCTGGCAGCCGCAACGCCTCGAAGTCGTTTGCGCGACTCCTCCTGTGCCGCCGGGGCTTGCGTCCAACGCAGCGGAGTGGTACACGGCTCAATCGAAAGAAGAATCGCTCGATTTCTCCGCCCTGGACGGGTCTCAGGGCATCACCCGTGGCGTGTTCGAGCTTCGCCCCTCCGGTGAACGCGAATACATCATGGCCCAGCTCGGCCTCTCGAACTCCGGCATCGAGAGCATGAACGAGAATCTGCCCGAGCAAAGCCAGCTCCAGGAGCCCGAAATCCCCAGCTGGACCCTGTGGTGGCGTCCGATTCTGACTTATGAGTCCGAGCAGCTGCTGGAGGGCTACGGGCCGTTGCCCGACACCGTTGGGACCGAGGATGAGATCCGCGAGCGCCTGTCGGGCGCGGTGCCCCTGCTCCGCGAGATCGAACGCTGCGTGTGGGAGTTCTATAAAGAGGATGAGTTCATCACCGAGCACGCGGGGCTGGAGATGGATGATCTCCCGGCGTATGTGCAGTTCGAGGTGATCCTGACGAATCAGCAGTACGCGTCGTGGATGTTCGAGGTCGACTGGGTCCTCGGCGATGATCCCCTCGATGTCGCCACAGCCGCGTCGAGTTCCGAGACCGACACCGTTGACACCGGCGATGTCAACACGAACACCGGCAACACAAATGGCGGTGGCGGCGGCGGCAATGGCGGTCGCCCCGGCAATGGGAACAACAACGGCAACACCGGCCCGGGCGGGAACCGGTTCGATTTCTCAGACGATTCATGAACCACCCGAGCGACACATCCCGATCTGACCGACGCGCATTCGCGTTTGTGATGGTGATTCTGCTCCTGCTCGTGGTCTCGATGGGGATCGGGTTCGCGATGATGCGATTCAGCGCCCAGTCCAAGACCGTTGCCCGCCAGGTCAGCAAGTATCAGGAGCACCATCTCGGACGCGGGCTTCAGGAAGCGATCGGCGCGTGGCTGCGACAGCAGAACGGGCGTGATCTGTACGAGGTGCTCGAGCCCGAGACCGGGCACGCGATGGATATCATTCTCGCGGATGGGTCCGAGGTTGCGGTTTTCCTCCTTGATGCGCAGGGAGCGGCGCTCTCGAACCTGACCAATCAGAGCGACACGGTCATCGAGGAAGGCGGACTGATCCTCCGCAACCTCGCGGCGAGCACGACCGAAGAGGAGTACCTGCGTGAGACGCGCCCCTTCGGACCGTTCACGATCAGTATCGCGTCCGCGAGCGATGTGGTCCTGGATGCCGCGGCCCGTGTTGTGGCTGGCTCTCAGGCGGACCGGTTTATCTCCGAGCTGTTTTCGCTCCGAGACAACCCGGAATCGATCTCGCGAACAGAACTCACCCAGGTCGCAACCTCCGCCGGGCTCGATTCGCAGCAGCGAGCAGCGATCTTTCGGGTTTTCGCCACAGATATTGAGCTCTGGGCCGTCGTCATCGAGGTCCGCGCCGGTGGCGGGGTCCGTCAAGGGCAACTGATCGCCCGATACGGCGGGGTGACAAACCTAAGAAGCAGTAGCAGCAGTCAATCAGGCAATCCAACGGAGATCGGTGCGTTCATCACCTGGAGAGAGCTCGACCTCGATGAGCAGTATGATCTCTCCGAGCTCTACTGAGCACACCCCGTGCGGGTCACCTAGACTCCCGCTGTTGCCGGGGAACGCCCGATCCTGATCGGGCACGGCATTCGAAATCCCGACACGAAACAGGGGTGGATAGTGGAATCCGCCCGAGGCATCAGCCGATAAAAAGCGTACAGAGACGACCAAGACCCGATTCGAGATGAAGACATGAGCAACCCACTCACACGATCCCAAGCAAAGACATGGACCATCGGCGCTCAGGCGGGCGCCCTGATCTTTGTGCTCGGGGGTGTCGCGGTTGGCATGGGCTTCGTCGGCCCGTCCGAGCATGAGCAGGGGACGACGCTGCAGATCATCCGCGCCAAGGAGTTGCCCTCGGGCGGCGACACGGCGGGCAAGAACGATGAACAACGCGAGATCGATCCGAATCGCTCGATCGATGTCGACACGATCGGGCTTGCGGAGCGGCTTTCGCTGCTCGACAACGCACCCCAGATCACACCCAAACCGATCGAACCGACAACTGAAGTCCCTGATGACGGGGGAGACGAGAACAAGCCTACGGTCGATGACGCGAATCTCATCCGGCGTGTGAAGTACATCGGGTTCATCAACTCGAGCAAGTCCCAGCACGCGTTCATCCGTATCGATGGCAAGCAGCGCATTGTTTCCGTTGGGGACACCGCCAAGGCGGGCGATGATCAGTTTGAGGATGTGAAGATCTTGCGCGTTACGCCGGACTACATCCGTGTCGGCGATGATGTGGGCAACGCGGTGATCGAACTCGCTGACAAATCGGGCCCGGCCGTCACGATGGTTAACGGGACAGAGCTCGAGGTTGTCGAATCGGAGACAAAGAGCGATTCGCTCCTGACCGCTGAGGAAGAGGCGCACATTGCATCGCTCCCCGCTCGTCAGCAGCAGAACGCACGGCGACGACTCGAACGCGAAAAGCGTGGGCTCTCGCCCGAGAATGAGAATCGGCGTCCTACGCCAGAACCACTCGTCCGCATCCGTGGGAACGCCGCGGAGAATAATCAGCCCGCAGAGGTTCGGCGCCGCCAGGATCGACGCAACGATTAAACACCCCATGTACCTGTCCATGATTCACCCAGACGCGAGCGGACCCATCCATTGAGCGATCGCCTTTGCTACATCCGAAGAACTGATCGCGGGATGATCCTGCGTGGTGTCCGGCTCGTCGGCGGCCATACCGACGACTCCTGGGTCGTCGATCCGGGCGCGGACACCGAGCTCATCCTTGAAACAATTCAGGAAGCATCCGAATGGGTGAAGCAGCGGCTCGATATGGGCACGAACAAATCGCTCCATGCGATTGTTCTCGATACCGATGGAGCCGCCTGCACCTGGGTGAAGCCCGAGGACGCGGACCCGCACGCGCTGGACGCGGTGGTCTCTGATGGTCCCATCGAGCACGATCCTGACGATCTCGAACCCATCGAACACAGCGCGCTTGGCGATCGGCTCCCCCGCCTCCCACGCGAGATGGATTTTCAGCCGTTGAGCGAGGACCAGACCTCGACGGGGTCACGACGCGGCGTGCTGGCGATCCCCGATGTGCCCGGACGCTTGCTCAAGGACACGCTCGATGCCGCCGGCATTCGCCCGGGGAAGTTTTCAAGCATCTGGCATGCGCTGTGCACGGCGTGGGACCCGGGGCTGGACTCGTCTGCGAGCGCTCAACGGATCGTCAGCTCCGACGCGCCGGTCTGTGCGGTTGTTGCGATCGACCCCATCGATTCGCGTCTGATCTGGTCGTGGTCCCGCGAGGGCGAGCTGATCTGCGCCGGCTCGGCGCGGCTCCGGCGGGTGCACGGCGAGCACGAACCACGCGTCATGGTCTGGAAATCCGATGTCGCCCGACTGGCGTCCGATTGGCTCGGCTGGTCATCCCAGCTGGGCGTGAGCCCGTCGCGTGTGATCGTGATCGGGGAACCGGTGTGCCCACCGGTATCACCGGATGACGAATCCTCATCGCTGGAGATGCCCTACGACGCGGCCCAGCTCGGCGCGGCGTTGACCCAGCGTTGGCCGGACGCCACGCTCGATCTGATGGGCGAGCCCGACCCTGTGGGCGCGACACTGCAACGAATCGCGCAGCGCGAGATGTCCGCTTCGCTCGCATCCATCGAGGGGCTCGTCTCTCGTCCGACGCGGGCGCACCGGTCCATGTTCCGTTGGGTGGGGCTGGCGCTGACCGCCGCCGCGTTCGTTGTGTTCCTGCTCTCGTGGCAGTTCATGTCGCGTGCCAATGCGATCAAGGCCGACACCAAGATCATCAGCAGCGATAAACGAACGATGCTCGGCGACTTTGATTCGAACCTCACCCTGTCCCGTGCCCCCGTCCTCGATTTGGAATCACGCCTCATCGAGATGACCCGCGCTCAGGCACCCGTCGAGCTCCCGCTGCCCAAACCGATGCTCGAAGCGATCGAGACGGTGTCGTTCGTCATCGGCACGCCCGACATTGATGTGACGAAAATCACGGTCAATACTCGGACCGTCACCCTCGCGATCAATGTCACGGACATCGCTCAAGCGGAGCAGATCCTGGGCAACCTCCAGTCGATCGATGACGACCTGCTCAACTGGCGTTCGACGCTCTCCCCCACGCCGCGTGGAGGAAACATCCAGGTCACGCTTCTCGCGGATTGGACCGATGGGGAGGAAGCAGAATGAGCACACTCGACGCACGCCAAACCCGCCTGAGCGCCGATGATCGCTACGAGCTCGCATCCCGTGCGCAGAATCAGCAACGACTCAACGCGCCCAAGCATCTGATCGTGTTGGGCACGCTGTTGCTCATTGTGTCGCTGATCACGCTTATTGTCGCGTGGCAGACCCAGGCCGCCGCTGCGGACAGCAACCAGCGTACGGCTCGTGAGATGATCCGGATCGAAAACCTGATCATGGACATCACACGCCTGCAAGCGACGCAGAGCACAAACCCGGACGGCGGCTTGCTCGATCCGTTGCCCGACATCCTCTCAACACTCGACAACCTGGGCAAGCGTGCCGGGCTTGAATCCGGGATCGGGCTGCCGCGCAATCAGAGCGCTAGACCCGAGGGGGACGCGATCCTGCGCTCGTACCCGTACAGAAACATCCGTGACGCTTCGCTTGAGGATCTGCTCAACTGGGTGCGTCTCGCGGAACAGGAGATCCCCGGGATGCATGTCCGCGAGATCTCGATCGAACCCCGGACGACGGCGTGGTCCATGGATGTGGTGCTCGCGCGATACGAACGCAAGCCCTAAGGAGAACCGACGCGATGAACGCGATGAAATACCCCATGAACACTCGTATTACCCGCTCGATGCTCGGCGTGTGTCTGATCGGCGCGGGGCTCACGCTCAGCGCGTGCTCAAGCAGCGCACCCAAGCGTGATCGCTCGTCGAACCTCGAAGAGATCGATCCGTCGATGCAGGTCCTGCGCCAGAACCGTGCAAAGGCACGCGAGCACTACGCGACCGCGACCAAGCTCTACAAAGAGGGCAAGCACGACGAGGCGCTCGAGGAGTATCGCAACGCGCTCGAACTCGACGACCAGCTCTACGCGGCGTGGAACAACATGGGCCAGCTGCTCATGGAACAGAACAACTACGCCGACGCGGTCAGCGCGTTTCAGATTGCAGCCCGCATCGAGCCCACAGACCCACGCCCGCTCTATAACACCGGCTTGGCCTACCAGCGTGTGGGCTGGGCCGCCGATGCGTTCGAGAGCTACCAGAAAGCGCTCCAGCGCGATCAGTACTACCTCCCCGCGATGCGCGGGCTCGCACGCAGCGCCGAGATGCTCGGCAGAGGCGATCGGGCACTGCTCGAAACCATCAAGCAGGCGCAGCTTCGCGAGACAAACGAACTGTGGCGCGACTATTTCCGGGTGCAGTACAACCGCATCGAAACGCTGGTTGAAAACCGCTGATATCGGATCCGATTCGTGGGTTACAGTCGCTCGGCCGCGAGGCTCGCGAGGGTACTGCGCTCAGACTTCTGGAGCGTGATGTGGCCGACGATCCCCAAGCCGCGCATCTTCTCGACCGTGTAGCTCAGCCCGTTCGATGACGAATCGAGGTATGGGTGATCGATCTGCCCGATGTCGCCCGTGAGAATCAGCTTGGTCCCCTCACCGATACGCGAGACGATTGTCTTCACCTCGTGCGGTGTCAGGTTCTGCGCCTCGTCCACGATCATGAACTGGTGCGGGATGCTGCGCCCGCGGATGTAGGTCAGGGGCTCGAGCACCAACCGCCCGTCCGCGACGAGCTTATCGATGCGCTGTTCGGTGGTTTTGCTCTCCGCGTTCTGGTTCGGTGCGCCGCGAGTGGACATCAGGTAGGTGAGGTTGTCGAAGATCGGCTGCATCCACGCGCCGAGCTTCTCGTCCTTGTCACCGGGCAGGTATCCGATGTCGCGTCCCATGGGCATGATGGGGCGTGCGACCAACAGCTTGTCGTAGCGTTCCTCCTGGAACACCTTGCACATCCCCGCGGCGATCGCCAGCAGGGTCTTGCCCGTGCCGGCGCTGCCGAGCAGGGTCACCAGCTTGATCTCGTCGTCGAGCAGCAGGTCCAGCGCCATCGTCTGCTGCACATTGCGTGCAACGATCCCGAAGGTGGGCTTCTTCTGCGAGGCGACGGGGATCAGGTGCTCCGTATCAGCGAGGCGTCGCGCGAGACCCGAGTGCGCCTCGTCCTCGACATCACCGAGCACGACATACTGGTTCGGGGTGAGTTCGCGAGTGTACACCTCGCCGTCCGCGTTTTTGACCTGCAGATACTCCTCGAGGTCTTCGACCGCGAGCATGCGGTCGCGGTAGAGCGTGTCGATCTCGGCGCTGGACGATTTGAGCTCGATGAACCCTGTGTACAGCTTGTCCGCGTCGACCTGCTGGTTGAGGAAGTCCTCCGACCGGATCCCGAGCGAATCGGACTTGATCCGTGCCGCGAGATCCTTGGAGACAAATGTGACACGCTTTTTCTCGTGCTTGAGAGCCCATGCCGCGGCGATGATCCGGTTGTCTGGCTTGTCTGCCGACAGGATCGCGGGTCGCTCGTGATCGTTGATATCGATCGAGAGCGTTCCCGTTGCGCCCCCGGCCTGGCTGCCCAGTTTGGAGAGCGGCACACCCTCGGTGAGCTTCCCAAATCTGCGAAGCCGATCGAGCGAGCGGATCGCGGAGCGTGCCGAACGCCCAACATCGTCCTCGCGGCGCTTCATCGCGTCGAGTTCCTCAAGGACGGGATAGGGGATCACGACATGGTTTTCCTGAAACACAAAGAGCGCGCCGGGATTGTGCAGGAGGACATTGGTATCGAGCACATAGAACTTGGGTTCCTTGTTGCTCGGGTTGCTCTGCTGCTCGGGTGCCGGCGCGGGGCTGTCAGGCATGTCGTTCGTATTCCTCAAAGATGAATGGATCTCTCTGGGCGCAGTATATCGCGGCCCGATCGTTTATGTGCGATGATTAGACGAATGCGGCGATGACGAAGAACAAACCCGCGCCGATCGCGAGCCCGATTTTGATAAAGATCGAGATCGTCCGCCCGATCGCGGCACCCGATCCCGATTTCATGGAGTCCTTCCATGTCATCTGCACGATCGAGCGTTCAACCATGAGCGCCCCGGCGCCCGCGCCGAGGATTCCCCCCAGGATCGTGCCCAGGATCGGGATGGGAATGAAGACGGTCCCGAAAAGCGCTCCGAGCATGGTCCCCACGATGGCGCCCATGGCACCGCGCTTGGACCCGCCGAACTTCTTCGCGCCAGCCGCGGACGCGACGATCTCCATCGCTTCGGAGACGATACCGATGATCGCGAGGGTGATGACGGCCTTGCCGGAGATGATCCCGGGTTGCCACCACCAGCACACCCCGGCGCACAGAACCATGAACCAGATCCCCGGAAGCGCGAGCACGATCATCACCAGACCCGAAAGCCCGGACAAGAACGCGATCGTCGCGATGACCCACATCTCCCAGCTCATGTGAGCCCCTCCGCCCGGGATAGGTTACGCGTTGCTTGAATCGTCGTCTTCACTCGTTTCTTGAGGTTCGTTGGGCGCATCTTCACCTTCTTGGGAGGGGAAGGCCTGCTCTTCCATCGCGAGGACCCAGTCCTCGATCAGGAGACGCTGGTAGGTATCGATCTTGACCTCTTGCCCGCCGAGGTTGGGGTGCGTGTCTTTGATTTTCAGGAACACGATGAACTTGTCCCACTTGCGTTTATCGACCTCTTCGAGATCATCAGGCGTGATGCTCGCCCCTCCCGGGAGGGTGAGTGTCATCGTGGAGTGTTCAAAGGTGTACTTCCGCGACGCGACTCGCATCATGTGCACGACCATGATGAGCGTTACGGTGTAGCACACCCCCATGATCAGCCATTGCGACATGAGATCGAATGCGCTGAGCGGCTTGGGATTCGTGGAACTCGCGGACCATTTCTCACGCAGCGCATCGAGCTCACGCTGAGGCGATTCGATCGTGGTGTTCTCCGCATCGAGCATCCCGACGATCTCGAGCGCCTCGAGCCATTGCAATCGCGCGTTCTGCATGGAGGCACGCTTTGAGCGGGATGAGCTCGGGTTCCCGGCGTCCTGACGGTTCTGCGCCAAACGCTCGGGCGCGTTGAGCCGTTCGAGCTCGGCGTGCGGGTCCGTCACGGAGGTATCGCGAAGGAAGATCCCGAAGTCTTCCTCGTCGGCCTTCTTGGATTCCTCGAGATATTGCCACTTCGCCCAATCCGCGAACTTCTTGCCCCGGTTCGGATAGACGCTCGTCGCGTCCCAGAGTCCCCAGCATCCGACAAGGAACACGATCAGGGCAATCACCCCGAGTTTGAACCGCCATCTTGGGTTCAGCGGAGCTCTTTGGACATTGGGTTCAGTCGCCGTGGTATCACTCATCGGAACTATCACTCCCGCGTGGATGGGTCGGGTCATTGGTATGCAACGATAGCGGTGTCGCTAACGCCATGATATATGGGACGATATCGGCTCAGCGTGCCCCGAAATGGGACAGAATCGCGGAAATCGACCGGGAATCTCCCTTGATCAGGGATTCATGGGATCACTTGCTGGGGTCATCGACCCGGTTCAGGGCCGCCGCCCACCACATGGCGGCTCGCTTTTCGCCCTCATCGAGTTTCATCAACCCCGTGTACCCCCCACGATCGACACGCTTGGCAGGGATGCGCGGGTATCGACGCCCCGAGAGAAGCGCAAGGGTAAGGAAGCGCGAGTGCTCGGCTCGAAACCGAGTGCCCGCGTCGAGAACTTTTTTTCGTCTGAATCCATTCCAGATCATCGCAAGGTATTATATCTCGGATTGTTGCGTTCGCCACGAAAACCCCGTGGCGTGTCCCCTTGGCGTGGATGGGTGGGCGATCTATGATGCTCGTTCACGACCCGCTCTGGTCGATGCCCGGGCCCGATGCACGGGTGGCCCGTGAACCTGGTCAGGGCTTGACCGCAGCAGCCATAAGCGGCCGTCATCCGGTGCCGTCGGTGTCCTGGGCATCGACCAAGGCGGGTTGTGTGTTTTCCTCGACAAACTGGCCGGATCCGCGCTCCCGACGCATTCGGCCTCGGGATACACTCATTCCATGGCCTACACCGCCCTTGCCCGCAAGCATCGTTCACGCTCATTCGACGAAGTCGTCGGACAAGCCCCCATCGCCCGCACGCTCAAGGCCGCGATCGATTCAGACCGCGTCCATCACGCCTACCTCTTTATTGGGACACGCGGGGTCGGAAAGACCTCGATGGCGAGGATCTTCGCCAACGAGCTCAACAATCCTGAGCACAAGGACGACATCGCCGACGCGATCTTTGCCGGCGGCGACACCGATGTCATCGAGATCGACGCGGCATCCCACAACAAGGTCGAAGAGGCACGCGAGCTGATCGCCAACAGCGCGTACCGCCCGTTGCGGGGTCGATACAAGATCTACATCATCGACGAAGTCCACATGCTGTCCACGGCCGCGTTCAACGCGCTGCTCAAGACGATGGAGGAACCACCCGAGCATGTGAAGTTCATCCTGTGCACCACCGAGGCCCACAAGGTCCCCGCGACGATCCAATCGCGCTGCCAGCGTTTCGACTTCAAGAACATCCCCGCGAGCAACATCGCCGGGCATCTGCGGGCGCTGATCGACTCGGAAGGGTTTACGGCGGACGAGGACCTGATCTTCACACTCGCGCGGCTCGGGAACGGGTCGATGCGCGATGCGCTCTCGCTGCTCGATCGGTTGCTGGCGGCCGGGCAGAAGAACCTCGATGTCAAGCTCCTCGAAGAACTGCTCGGGCTGCCTGAGCGTGAGCTGCTGAGCGACCTCATCGACGCGATCGCCCAAGGGGACCCCGCGACCGTGCTCAAGAACACCGGGGCGCTGCTCTCCACCGGCGTTTCGGGCGATCAGGTGCTCGGGTCGCTGCTCGATCGGTTCCGTGATCTCATGGTCCTCGGCTCGTGCGGCAAGGACACGGACCTCGTTGAGCTCTCCCCCGAATCACGCGAGCAGGAACTCGAGCGTGCGCGTCAGTTCGACGCCGCTGGGCTCGTGCACATGATCGCGCTGTGCGAATCGGTGCAGCGGGCGATCAAGTCGTCCCCCGCGCCGCGGGCGCTGCTCGACGCGTGCATGGTGCGCCTGGCGATGACCGAGAAGATCGCGGATGTCGCGGCCTTCGTGAAAGCGGGCGGGAACGCGACCTCGCAAGGAGCGCCCGCGTTAAAAAAAGCGTGAGGGCGGCTTCGGCGCGGGTGCAGTCGCACCCCGCAACGCCGGCGTCGCCCAGCTTCAATGAAACGCCCAAGCCCGCACCCAACCGGGCGAATCTACCGGGGTTCAAGGACCCTGCGCCATCCGGTAAGCGCCGCGTGGCGCCCGAGCCGGTGGAGTCAAAGCCGACACCGGCACCAGAGCCCCCCAAGCCGCAACCGCGGACACCGACTCCCGAAGAAGTGGAGAACGATCCGCTGGTGAAGACCGTGCTCGATGTTTTCGAGGGCGAGGTCAAACGCGTGCATCCGAAGAACAACTGATTGATCGAAGGGATACCCCATATGTTCGGCGACAAACTCAAAGCCATGCAGGCGCTCGGCTCATTGATGAAGAACAAGGAGCAGTTCGCGGAAGCGGGCGAGCGACTCAAATCCAAGATCGACGCGATGCGTATCGAGGGCGAGGCCGGCGGCGGCGCGTGCCGCGCGGTGGTCAACGGGAAGATGAAGCTGCTGGACCTCACGCTCGACCCGTCCCTGCTCGCGGGGATGGCCGTCGACGAGAAGACGCGTGACCTCGCCACCCAGCTCATCAAGGACGCGATCAACGACGCGACCGACAAGGCCCAGCGCCGCGTGCAGGAAGAGATCTCCAAGGAAGCGGAGGAGCTGGGGCTGGGCGATCTGGGCGGGCAGATCGGCGGGTTCCTGAGCTGATTGATACGAGCCGCGACCGTGAGGGAGCGGTCTTAGTCTTGGAAG
>CEOE01034432.1_pt1 | contig 42419 bp, 39 predicted proteins | sample 530211 | NCBI WGS metagenome assembly CEOE01 (sample SAMEA2619779, study PRJEB7988) | marine metagenome | isolation source: saline water (ENVO:00002010), including
TCGCATCAGTGCTCGTTCACACCGGTGACGGGCGTACGGACTGGGTTGCGTGCGAGGGCACGATGCGTCTGGTCGTGCCGGAGGGGCATGAGCTACGCGCGGGCGATCGCGTCGAACTGATGGGGCGTTTCGGTGCACCCAGCGAACGGCGCAATCCCGGCAACCCGGATTGGGCACGGCTCGCAGCGCAGCGCGGCTTTGTTGGAACGCTGATCGTAGAGCACCCTTCGCACATGCGTCCCATGGAACCCGGCGGGCTGATCGCACGCGCGCGGTCCTCCGTCATGCGACTCCGCGCATTGGTGCGAGACCGGGCCATGCGCAGCGTGGGGATCGACGAGTCGCATCCGAGCGACGAGCGCGTCGCGATGCGGAGCGCCCTGCTGCTCGGCGAACGCGATCCGATGTTCAACGATGTATTCCGCCGGTTCCAGCGCGTAGGTGTCGCGCATGTGCTCGCGATCTCCGGTTTCCACCTTGCGCTGGTTGTGTTCATGTGCACACTGGGCATCCGTTTGCTCGGCGAGCACCCAAGGCTGGAGGGCACGATCATCGTCCTGATCCTGCTGGGTGTCATGGTGCTCATCCCGCTGCGTCCACCGATTATGCGTGCGGCGATCATCGTGGGCGCGATGCTCCTCGCGCACCGCTTCGGGCGTCGCTACGACCGTATCACGATCCTGGCCTGGGTCGGGCTCGGGCTGTTGATGTGGCGGCCGCTGGATGCGACATCGATGGGCTACCAGCTGAGCATGGGCATCACGGCGCTGCTGGTGATACTCAGCGAGGCGCGGACACGCGCCATGCTCGACCGGCATATGGGGTTGCTCACCCCTGTGCCGAACAAGTCGCGGTCGTGGGCATTACTGCGTTGGTGCGGCGAGCTGGTGCGAGTGAATGTCGCGTGCTGGATCGTGGCGCTGCCGACAATCGCGTATCACGCGGGCGTGGTGGGTGTGCTTGCGCCGATCGCGTCGATCGTGCTGGTGCCGATGATCGGGCTGATGATGGCGCTGGGATACCTCCAGATCCTGATCGGGATCCTTTCACCGGGGATTGCGAAGCACACGGCCTGGATCATGGATGCGCCAAGCGCCTGGACACTTGATCTGGCGGCATGGTTCGAGGGACTGCCAGTCGCGTGGGCCTGGGTGCCCAGCGTGAGCGCGTTGTGGGCGATGATCGCGACGCTGGTGCTCGCACTGATCTTGACGCAACCGCGTCGTCTGCGTCGGTGGACGATGGTCGCGGCTGTCGTCGTCGTTGGGATATGGGGGTGGGCGCAGCCGACGCTTCATCGATCCGATGCGCTCGTGCGCGTCGTGATGTTTGATGTCGGAGACGGCTCTTGCGTTCTGGTTCAATCGGGCACGCACGGCGTGCTCTGGGACTGCGGCTCACTCGATCGACGCGTAGGTGATTCGATCGCGCGATCACTGCGTGCGCTGGGCGTGACGACGCTCGACGCGGTGGTGATCACCCACGACAATCTCGATCACTACAACGGCATCCCTGCTATCGCGGACCATATCCCAATCTCGGGCGTGTACATCACACATCGATTGGATCAGGACCCGAGCGACGCGTTCACGCGCGTTCGAACGCATCTCGAGTCCCGCGGGCTTCGGTTCACGAACATCACGCAGGGCGATACGATCACGGTTGGCGGGCACACCATGGACATCCTCTGGCCGGGGCCAAACATCGCGCCGACCCTCGACGACAATGACACTTCGATCGTGGCGTTGCTGGATGTACCGCTCGGCGGTTCGGTCTTGCTCACGGGCGATATCGAAGGTGCGGCGATGGATCGGCTCCGGATAACCTATCCGGAACTCCCGAGCATGCTGGGGCAGGGTGTGCTTGAACTCCCGCACCACGGGAGCGCAAGAGCCAAGGCGTACGCGTTCATTGACTGGCTCAACCCGGGTGTGGTCCTGCAATCAACCGGGCCTTCCCGCCTCAACGACGAACGCTGGAGTGAGCAGCGGGCTGGGCGCTCGTGGTATGCCACCGCCGAGCATGGCGCCATCATTGTTGAGTTTGACCAACGCGGTCGGATCTCACACCGGTATTGGTTTGCTGATTGATTAGCCTGCGGGATATTCGGGCGCTTCACCAGAGAGCACCCGCATGACATCACGCACGACCCAGCTCATCGCTTCCTTTGCCTGGCGTGTTCCTGCCGCGATGTGCGGTGTCAGAATCACATTCCGCAAACCCCACAACGCCGACTCTTCCGGGATCGGCTCCGGGTCGTGGACATCGAGGATGAGGCGTGCTTCGGGATGCGATCGCGCAAACTCCGTCGCGGCGTCGGTATCAAGAACCATTCCGCGTGCGGCATTGATGAGCACAACATCGGGGCGGAGCATCGCGAAGAACGATGAGCCGAAGAGCTTGGCGTTACTCGCCCGCCCGTCGACATGGATCGTGAGTACCTGTGACTGGCGCGCGAGTGCATCAAGATCCATCGGGATCGCGTCGCCGCGGGATCGCTCGTCGATCTCGATCAGGTCGTGATACCCCACGCGCATCCCCAGGGATTCTGCAACACGCGCCACACGCGATCCGATCCGCCCCATGCCCACGATCCCAAGCGAGGATCCAACACATGTTCGCGGCGTGACTGCTTCGTCACGGAATCGTCCCCAGCGAGCGGGCTCGAGTGGCTGATCGAGCGTGGTGATCGGGCGGAGGACTCGGAGCATCATGGAAGTCACGAACTCGACGACGCCCTCGGTGTTGGCGGCTGGGGTGTGCACCACCGGGATGCCGCGCGATCGGCACGCGTCGAGATCGATGTTGTCGAGCCCAACGCCAGCGCGGGCAACAACACGGAGATTGGGGGCTCGATCGAGCAGGGCCTCGTCCACCCGGGTGTATGTCCGCACGACCATCGCCTGTGCGAACTCCAGGTCCGCGTCCGATGGCGCATCGCGATCGAGAACCCGGACCTGCGCCCGAGTGCGTAACCACTCCAGAGGGGATGTCGCGATGGGTTCGGTGATGAGCACGCGGGGGTGAGTCATGGGATGGATGCTATCCGTTTCTGAGCTGCTTGAGACACGCGGTGCACCCTGAGATTGGGGATAAGGCGTGGAGCAATGGGGATAATTCAAGGTTATAGGATGGTGTTTCCGATGCTGGTGTCTGCAATGGGGGCCGTTTCGGAGCCGACACGACACCCGCATACACACTCGAACTCGCAGCATGGAGGCTTCGCGATGAACAAATCTGACCTGATCGAAGCAGTGGCATCGGAGCTCGAGAGCTCCAAGGCCGAGGCAAGCAAAATGATCGAAGCGGTGATCAACGCGATCTCCGAGGGGCTCAAATCCGAAGAAAAAGTCGCGATCAGCGGGTTTGGGACTTTTACCAAGAAGCACCGTTCTGCCCGCGTGGGGATGAATCCGGCAACCAAGGAGCCCATTCAGATCGGTGAGAGCACGACCTGCTCGTTTAAGCCGTCACAGCATCTCAAGGACTCTCTGCACGAGCCAAAGCCTCTTGCGGCCATGTCTCGCTGAGTTCCCGTTTCACCGGAACTGATCAGTCCAACCATTCTGTTCAAGGCACACCTCTGGGAGGGGTGTGTTTTTATACATCTCGATTCTTGAATTTCGCCCATGATTTCAATGTTCTCTCTTGACATGAGATCGATTTGTGCAATTCTTCAGATCTAATCAAAACCGAAGGGCGTTGACAATGAAGAACTTACGACTGTTTTTGCACACTAGTTTGTGTGCCCTTATCATGATGACCGCAAGCACGGCCAAGGCCCAGGAAACGACTGGCGAGCACCGTGTCCTGATGATGGGCGGGTGGGAACTCAACGAGATGCTCCACTCGGATGGCTCGTTTATGGGGTATTGGGCGATCCCGCTGCAGCAACTGAGCGTGGGCAACATCCGGCGGATGTGGTTCGAGCCAATCGCTGGGGATGACTGGGCAGTCACGGCCCACGAGCCCGTCAACGCGCCTGCCTTCCAGCAGTTCTTGATCGACAACGGTCTGAGCGAAGAATCTGCCGGGATCTTTGGTTGGCGAGAATCGATTGCGCACAGCAAGTTCACGAATCAGGATATCGACGGCGGCACGCAAGGCCCTATTGAAAAAGGGTTTATCTCTGGTGATCCGATGTCTGAGACCGCCGGCGCGTTGCCTGACCCAACACCGATGATCGATTTGCTCGCAGAAGTAAGCTATCCGATCGCCCCTGGGATGACGGAACTGATGGTGAGCGGAACGGCTGGCGCGACCGTGAACATGAATCAAGCGACGAAAGAGCTGCTCGATTGTCTCCGATCCACCAGCTCGATTCTGTGCGGGGCTTGCCTGTGTGAAGAAGATGTTGATATCACATACGGCTCCTGGTCGGTTGCCCAATCAGAAGGCGGCCCCCAGTCCGTGATGTGCGATTACACACGCGTGGTGACCTATGCGATCACCAAACAGGGCCAGAATGCGGATTGCACGGACTGTACTGAGCCGCTGGAGACGATTCAGCAGATCGAAACACGCCAGGTGCTCTTCATCGGGGATGAATGCCCCTCTACCCCTTCCGGATAAATAAAGGGCTGGCAACGAAGCCCCCCGTAATAGGTAAACCCGGCTTAACTCCGGCGATCAGGATTGCGATATACTGGGTGCTATGCTCGCGCTCGCGTTCAGAATCACGGCAATCCTGATAGCCGGCTTTCTCCTTTCCTGGGTGATCACTTTCACGGTCCGGGTTGACCCGATGTACCGTTCGATCCACTCTGTTGGAGAGCGCTTCAGCCATATCGTGCCCCGCGGGTATGACAAGGGTTCCCACAACTTTGAGGCGCAGTATGTGCGTGTTGAACCCAGCTCGTACTACAACGACCCCGCCGAGTTGCTTGCCAAGTACGATCTGGATCTGGATCTCAAGCCCAACCCCCGTACCGACATCGCGAAACGCGAGCAGCTCATCGTCCCAGGCGTCGGGATCATGATCGTCATCGCCTCGCTGATCACGATCGTGATCTGTCGAAGAAACTGCATCGAGCGGCTCCGCGGTGGCGGGGATGGCTCATTCACGCGCCTGACCTTGGGTTTGACGGCGATGTGCGTGCTGAGTGTGGGGGCGCTGCTGTGCTTCCGCCTGTTCCTTACCGGTGTCGACGACGGCTTGATCAAGCGCGCAGCAATTGGCAGCGCTCAGGCACAGTCGTACTACGAAGGAAACCTGACTCTCTATGGCTACTACGACGCCAACCTGACCCTCTCGATGAGTTTCACCTCGTTGATGATGGTGTACATCGGGGTTGGCATCACGCTGTATACCGTGCTGACATGGTTCGGCTTGCGGATGTGGACCTCGGCGCACCAGGAATACCCTGAGGTTGAACGGAATGTCGGGTACGCTCGGATGCGAACGCTCCGATGGGCCGGGTACGCGACTCTGGCCTGCACGAGCACGCTGCTGATCCTCGCGCCGTGGACGAACACGATGCTCGGCAAGTTCTTCAGCTGACCCAAGATTTATTCTGTTTCTGAGAACGCGCGGGCGGCCAGATCGATCGCGGCACCCAGCGCTGCCGCCTTGTTCACCGTTTCCTTGAACTCAAGATCGGGCACTGAATCCGCAACAATCCCGCCGGCGGCCTGGATGTGGTATTCCCACGCGCCATCGGGGTTGGATTCATCGAACCGGTCGATTGGGACGACCATGGTCCGCAGCGCGAGCGCGATATCCATCTGCTTATCAAGCGAAACCCAGCCGAGCCCACCCCCGTATGGGCCACGCCGAACATGCTCGAGCTCGTCAATGATCTGCATAGCGCGGACCTTTGGTGCGCCGGAGATCGTGCCAACGGGGAGCGCTGCGCGGAGCGCGTCCCAGCAATCGAGCCCTTCGCGGATAACGCCGGTGACGGTCGAGGAGATGTGCATCACATGCGAGTAGCGCTCGATGGACATGAGCTTGGAGAGCTCGATCGATCCTGGCTGGGCGACCACGCCAACATCGTTGCGCCCCAGATCCACGAGCATCGCGTGCTCCGCGATCTCCTTGGGGTCATTGAGCAGGTCGCGCTCCATCGCGAGATCGTCCTCGGGCGTGCGTCCACGACGGCGAGTCCCCGCGAGCGGGCGATTGGTGACCACCGCGTTGCCGTGCTCGTCGTTGCGGACACGGCAGAGTATCTCGGGGCTCGACGCGACGAGGATGCACCCGCCGGTCTGCATGTACACCATGTACGGCGACGGGTTCACCGCACGCAGCGATCGGTAGACATCGAACGGGTCTGCGTGCGCGCGACGCTCGAAGCGATGCCCAAGGACCACCTGGAAGATGTCGCCCGCTTCGATGTATTCCTTCGCACGCTCGATCATCGACGCGTGCTCATCGCGTGAGATGTTGCAGGGCATCGGCTCGTTCTTCCCCGGCGACTTGGTGTGCACCCGCCCCAGCGAGAGCGGCTTTGAGTGCTCCTGAACCTGCGTCGCAAGGGCGTCCAGCGCACCCATCGCGTCGTCATAGCGCTGCGAAGGGTCCTGATCGGGTGTGATCCGCACGAGCTTGACGAGATGAACGAGCTTCTCGACATGATCGAACACGACGAGCTCGTCGTAGAACCCGAAGCTGACCTCGGGGAGGTTGCGATCGTCCGCAGGGGCGTGGTCAAAGCTGAGCTTCTTGGGCTCAGCGTACCGAACCGAGTCGTACGCGCTATAGCCGAACCACCCGCCGAGTACACAGTCCGGGAGCAGACCGCGATCGATCGCGTCCTGCGGTGCGTGGTAGGACCATCCCGCGCTGAGCTCGCGCAGGTCGGCAAGCGGATCATCCGACGGGGACGAGTTGTCCGTGCCCAGCTCATGATCGACGACGCGGGTCGCGTGGCTTTGGGCGCTGAACTCGATGACGGGGTGAGCGCCGAGGATGGAGTATCGCCCCTGCTGGTTGCCGTTCTCGACGGATTCGAGGAGGAACGATGGGGCGGTTCGCTGATCCCGTGAAACGAGGCGTCGGTATGCGAGGACCGGTGTGAGCTGGTCGGCGAGCACACGGATCGCGACGGGGATCACGATGGTTTCATCCGCGCCTGTTCTGGCGTTGTGAGCGAGCTGTACGAACTGTTCTCGATCGGTGCTGGGCATCGGGGCAAGTCTATGCGGAGAACTTCGTCAGCATCGCGCCCGTAGGATGAGGTATGAGACGAGCGATCCAGAGCGTGTGTGTGTCCGTGTTGTTCCTGTGCGGGGGGCTGTGCGCCGCCCAGGAAGACCGTCCCCCGATCATCCCGACGCCTCAGGGCGTGCCGGATGACCAGAAGAAGACCCACTCGGGTTCGCTCGCGGAGCTCTTTGAGAAGATTAATGAAGCGGACCCGATCCTGCAGGCGGGGCTCAAGGCGGGCTTGCTCCGTCAGGCACAACAATCACTGCCGTTTGTGGTGATTGTCGACAACCCCGGGAGCTATCTGTACGCGATCTCGCAATGGGAATCGATGATCCGTTTTCCAATCCTCTGGGACGATGGGAGCGTGGAATCGCGTGAGCACATCGCCCGGTTTGTGCGCGCCTACAAGCCCGACCGCGTGCTGAAACTTGACGAACGAAACGGCTGGGTGCTCCCGAGAGACTTTGAGGAGCGTTCATCACAGATCGATCGGGCGCTAGGAATGGCGCTGTCCGAGCAGGCCTCGGACTGGCGACCGGTGCTCGAGAGCATCCGCGAACAGGGGATCGTTTCGCCGGGTATTGTGCTGACGGACCCCAGCGAGCAGGCGTGGGCGGGCGGGCTCGCGCTGGCTGCGGGGCGGTTCCAGCCCATCGCGTATATGGAGCGCCCGGCTCGGATTCACGCCCAGCTCGATCCGGAACAAGCCACGCAGATCGAGGTGCAGTTCGAGCTGCTCGCCCGGAGCACGGGTTCGACATGGAACACGCTCGGCGACGAGATCGATGCGATCACCCTCGCGATGAACACGGGGACACAGATCAAAACCGGCGCGGGCCCGCGCGATCGGTTGGCGCTCACCGATCGGCTGGGGCGTCGGGATCATTCTGGCAACGGGCAGCGATGGGCCTACTGCGGACAGCTGATCGGCAATGAATCGCAGAGCGTGTATCGTGCGATGTGCGCGTTGTTTCTAGAAATCGATCAATCGTTCATCTGGGACGGGTACCCTGCGGATCAGCCATGGGGGATGTACGACGGGACCGAAGCGGGCAAATCCCTTGAGGAGATGGGCTTCGAGGTCGAGCTGCACGATCTTCCTCGCAACGGCATCGACCATTGGTACCTGCGTCAGGTCCGCCCGATCGGGACTGCGGACATGTCGCCCGGCTCATCGATGCTGATCCTGATGAACACGAAGGGGACCGCCCACCGCTTCGATCTTGAGGGTGGACGCCAGGAGGAAACATACGCGGGTGATCTCCCGATGATGCAGGTCCCGGGTGTGATGCACATCGTGCACTCCTTCTCAGCGCAGCGCCCCTTCGCGCGCGGCACGATCGCTGGGCGGATGCTTGAGCGGGGGGTCTACGCGTACGCGGGGTCGGTGGACGAGCCCTACCTCAACGGGTTTGTCCCGACACCCGAGGTGGCCCGGCGCTTTGTGGCGGGCGTCCCCTTCGCGGCTTCGGTCCGGTTTACGGAACGCGACAGTTGGAAGATCACCGTGCTCGGCGATCCGTTAATCACCGCTGGCGGTGCGGGTCGGCGGATCGAGGCCTCACTGGACATCGATTCACTCATCGATCTCAATGATCGCGTCAAAGATCGTATAAAGGAAAATGACTTTGCCGGCGCGATCGGAGATCTCGTGCTGCTCGGGCGCGATGAGGACGCGGCGCGCCTCGCCACAGCGCTGCTCAAGGAACGCCCAGAGGACTTCAGCCCCGACGCGGCGATGATCGCCATGCCCGCCCTGCAGCGTACCGGTGAGTTTACCGCGATGGTGGATTGCTTCGAGCATCTCGATACGAGCGGACGCAAGAACGGCATCATGCAGGACCTGCTGTGGCTGGTCTCGCCGTATGTCCTTGCCCGCGCGGAAAACGATCCCTCGTTGCGTGCCCGGGTGGAAGCGCTGCTGCGTTCGAGCCTGCGCAGTAGTCAGAAGATCAACGACGCGGAGCGCGTCGCGATGCAGCTGCGACGCACATCACTGAGCTCTGCGCTGAGCGTGCTCGAATCGCTGCGAGCGGATCTCACTGAGAACCAGCGACGCGAGCTGGATAACGCCATCGCGCGGGTGAAGCGATAAGCACTCGGGCGGGGATCAGACCAAAGAAAAACGCCCCGAAATCTTCGGGGCGTCGATGGTTGATGATCGGTAGAGTTGTCGCTCAGGAGCGTTCAACAAGTTCCGCGAGGAGTCGTGCGCCGAACCCGGTGGGGCCCGCGATCATGTGCGGCTGTTCCTTGTCGGAAGCGTGGGTGCCGGCGATATCGATATGAGCCCACTTGACGCCCTCTTCGACAAAGTGCGAGAGGAACGCTGCCCCTTGGATTGGGTGCGCTTCGCGTACGGGCGCGGAGTTGAGGATATCGGCAACGGGTGACTTCATCATCGCGTTGTATTCCGCATCGTGGGGCAGGCGCCAGCAGCGCTCACCGGTCGCTTCGCCCGCGGCCTCGACGCGTTCACAGAGTTCCTGATCGTCACACCAGAGCCCGGCGAACACCTTGCCCAGCGCCACAACGACGCCGCCGGTGAGGGTGGCCATGTCGACGATGTACTCCGGGTTTTCCTTGTCGCACGCGTAGCAGAGCCCGTCGGCGAGGACGAGTCGCCCCTCGGCGTCCGTGTTGGTGATCTCGACGGTGGTGCCGTTGCGGAACTCGAGGACATCATCGGGGCGGTATGCCTCGTCGGAGATGGAGTTCTCCGCGGAGACGAGGAGCGCCACGACGGGGCGGTTTGGCTTGATGACATTGGCGATGATGTGCATCGCGCCGAAGACGCCGCAGCCGCCGTCCTTGTCGCGCTTCATGCCGCGCATGCCGCCACCGACCTTGATGGAGAGCCCGCCCGAGTCGTAGCTGATGGTCTTGCCGACGAACACGATGGGCTTCTTGGACTTGCCGCGATCGGGTGTGTAGGCGATGCGGATCATGCACGGTTTGTTCTCGGAAGCCTTTCCGACATTGATATGGCCAACGAGCTTTTCGTCTTCGAGCTTCTTGCCCGAGAAGACGGAGACCGAGAGGTTCTTGCTCTTGCGGGCCATCTTCTTGGCCTCGTTGGCGATCCACATGGGCGTCGCGATGTTCGGGGGCGTCTGCGAGAGCGTGCGTGTGATGTTTGCACCCTCGGCGAACCCGAGCCCGCGCTCAAAGCCGTCGTTGTAGGCCTTGCAACAGCCGTGGACGCTGAGCTTGAGCTTCGGCGTGAGCGTTGTCTTCGACCCGCGCAGGTCGTCGTAGCGCCATGAAAGAAGCCCGATCCCCTCGCCCATCATCGCGCCGGCGTTGAACGCGTCGACCGCGTCGGCCTTCTTGAGCTTGCTCAGGGCGGCGACGACCTGCATCTCGACGCTCGTTGCCTTGGCCTTGGCGATCGCACGCCCGACGGCGCCCGCGGCGATGCGGAGCGCACCGGGCTTGAACCCGTCTCTCTTGCCAAGCCCGACGAGCAGTGCACGCTCATATCCGTTGGAGTCATGGATCTCGACGATGCTTCCCAGATCTCCCGAAGCGTCTGAACGCTTGGCGGCCTTGGCGATGGAGCCATCGTTATCGAGTGCTTTGGTCTCGGTTGAGATGGACTCGCCCGAGAAGTGTGCGACCACGAGGATGGTCGGTTTGCCTCGGGTCGCGGTCTTGATCGATTCGAACATGTTGTTCTCCGTGTGATGACGGACCGCGTTCGTGCAGTGCGCAATGAGCGCGCGGCGTCGCGATCTATTGTTCTGATTATTGTGCGTATATGACGAGACCGGCTCGCCGGTTGCACACGGAGAGGTTATCGCCGAGCGAGCTTGCTTTCAATCAGATGCTTCGCTTCGCCGACGACATAGAAAGAACCCGTGACGAGAATCAGGTCCTGTCCGTGGTCGCATACATGGGCTGCTGCGTTGATCGCTTCCTTCACCGTTGGTGCGGATTCGGACATAACACCGTTGTTTCCCAGGCACGCGCTGCGGAGTTCCTCGGGATCCATCGCACGCGGGTTTGAGGTGGCGCGGGTGAAGATCACCTTGTCTGCACCGGTCGAGAGCGCCTCGATCATGCCCGGGATGTCTTTATCGTTCGAGCACCCGAAAACAACGATGAGCGAGTCGTAATCGAGGTGGGCCGCAACGGCTTGGATCGCGCTGCGGACCGAGTCGGGCGTGTGTGCGCCGTCGATGTAGATCCGTGGGCGTTCCATCACGCATTCGAGGCGTCCGCGTGGGTCGATCTGCGTGAGTCCCGCGATCACGCCGCGCTCGGGAAGAATGTGCCCGGACTCACGGAGATGAATCACGATCGCCAGAGCCAGCGCACAGTTTCCGGCCTGATGCATGCCCATCAGTGGGACGGCCACATGCTCAAAACCGCTCTCCTCGTCACCGACACACACCAGGCCCGATGGGCCTGTCTGAATCCCGGACTGGAAGCGCTGGGTATAGATGATGTCGCTGGCGAGCACATTCAGATTCGCGCCGACCTCTTCGGCCTTGGATCGGAAGACACCGATCACTTCTTCTTCCTGCGGCACGGTAATCGCGACGCATCCCGGCTTGATGATCCCGGCTTTCTCGGCGGCGATCTGCTCGATCGTGTCGCCGAGGATCTGCGTGTGCTCGAGTTGGATCTTGGTCAGGCCCACGACCCGGGGCTTGACAATGTTGGTGCAGTCCAGACGCCCACCGAGCCCGGTTTCAAGGACGACAACATCGACCGCCTGCTGCGCAAACACGAGCAGCGCGAGCGCAGTCAGCAGTTCGAAGTAGGTGGCCTTGCCGTGCTCTTTCTCGATTTTGTGCGCGGCGTTGCGGCATTCGGCGAGCGCTTCATCGAACGCTTGCTCCGTGATTGGGAACCCCGCAACACGAATGCGTTCGCGGACATCGACCAGGTGCGGACTCGTGAAGACGCCCGTGGTGTACCCGCACCCTTGAAGCATCCCCTCGAGCATGTTGCATGTCGAGCCCTTCCCCTTGGACCCGGCGATATGCACGATCTCCAGCACATCCTGCGGATCGCCCAGAACGCTCATGAGCGCCCGCATGCGATCGAGCTTCCAGACATCGGAGCTGACTTTGTCCGGGCGAACGCGTTCGATGTTGATCGTGGAGTTCAGGAACTCGATCGCGGCGTCATGATTCACGAATGGGCCGGTCGATCGGGACTTGGTTCGTTTGCGTGTTGAGTTGTTGTTGGATTCGGTAGCCCCGTGCATGGAAAGATCGTAGCCGGATCCAAGGAAAACACAAGGGCTTTCCCGGTGACATTCGTACAGCATTCGAGTTCTTATCGGATCAAGAGCGCGCAGCACTCATCATGAGCGCTTTCATGTCCGCGACAGACTGGCGCAATCCTACAAAGACCGATCGACACACAATCGAGTGGCCGATGTGCAGTTCATCGATACCAGAGAGTGCGGCGATGGGTTGCACATTGTGGTAGTTCAGTGCGTGACCTGCGTTGAATCGCATCCCGGCATCAAGAATATCGCGTCCCGCATCTTCCACAAGTTTGAGTTGCTGGACGAGTTCCTTGCGTCGCATGTCTCCGCCGTGCATCATAAACGCGTGGGCATACGGGCCGGTGTGGACTTCGCACACATCGAAACCCGCTTCGGCACAGGCCTCGACCTGCTTGCGATCGGGATCGATGAACGCGCTCACGATCATGTCGCCTTCTTTCAGGCGTGCGACGACTTCCCGCATCCGATCGAGCTGTCCGGCAACATTCAGTCCGCCCTCGGTCGTGACCTCCTCGCGCCCCTCGGGCACGAGCATGGCGGTATGCGGGCCGGTCTTGCACGCGATGGCGATCATCTCGTCGGTCGCGGCCATCTCGAGGTTGAGCTTCACGCGCACCAGGCGACGCAGCAGTTCCACATCGCGGTCACAGATGTGTCGCCGGTCCTCACGGAGATGCACGGTGATGCCGTCGGCCCCCCCGAGTTCTGCTTCGTGGGCGGCCCGCACCGGGTCGGGCTCGGAGCCCGAGTTCATGGGATCAGGGATGCCGGGGTAGCGGGCCTGACGGAGGGTCGCGACATGATCGATGTTGACGCCGAGCTGAATCATGGGCGATTGTAGTGACGATTGCGCCGTCGGTGGAGCGGGCTCAGTCTGACCAGACGAACTTCACCCAGTCTTCGCTGATCCGCTCCCACTCTTCCTGCGGCGGCTCAACGCCGGGCAGACGCTGGTGCGGGTCATAGATCAGACCCGTCTCGGTAAAGACCCACGGCAACTGCATCGTGAAGCGGACGGTCCCGTCTTCCTGCGCTCGCGCATCGCGGACATAAAACAGACCAATGCGATCGTTGATGGTCATCCAGTCTGTCGAACCGGAACTGAGGATGGCCTGTGCACGCTCTGTGAGGGGGTCGTTGCTCAGCTTCGTGCGGAGGGCGAGATCGAGGTCGGAGTACGCGAGCAGCAGCCCGATGAAGCCGACGATGGGGACCGCAACCCACGCCAAAACGCGGCGAAGGGTCATCCCGAGTCGTTGCGGGCGCGCCCGCACGCGGGCCACGATCTCGAGCAGCGTCATGATGCACCAGAAGAAGGCGATCAAGCCGCCGGCCAACGCGAGCCCCAGGAACCAGAGTGTGTCGATCGCGATGTGTGAAAAAGCGATGACCGCCCCGATCAGCCACGCGACGGAGAACCCCAGCAGCAGAGACCACGGCCAAGCACCCCGGCGGTCTGGCAACTGCTGATTGACGCCTGAAGCGGTCTCACCCATGACGGGTGTACTGGTCTGTGCGATGGATGGTTCACCCGATTTCGACAGCGTGCGCCCGGAGGTCTTCGAGTTCAATGAGCCGCAGCGCCCGCTCGTGCGTCGCGGCAAGCACGACCTTGGGCGCGCAATCCGCGAGCAGCGCCTCGACCCAGCGGATGGCGCACAGGCACCAGCGATCGCCCGGCTTGAGCCCGGGGAAGCCCCAGTCCTCACGCGGCGTGACGAGGTCGTTGCCCTGCGAAACACTGAAGGACAGGAACTCCTCGGTCATCACGCAACACACGGTGTGGTTGCCCGCGTCCTCCGGCCCGGTCGAGCAGCACCCGTTGCGGTAGAAGCCGGTGAGCGAGTCGAGCGAGCAAGCGATGAGCGGGCCGCCCAACACATTGCGATCGCGAACCTCGGGTTGGGTGTTGTCGGCGATCATGCCCCGGAGCATCCGCACGAGGAGGATTCGGGTTTCGCGGAACAGCATGACCCCGCTGCCGGTGCGGATGTGCTGCCCCAGCCCTTGTCGTTCATGAACTGGCGCATCCGCATCCCCAACGCCCAGGCCATCAGGATGACGAACAGAATCGCAAAGATCCCCATGATGCCGAACCCAGAGGCGTGATCGTGGAGATCAGCGGCGCTCGCGATCTGGACGAACCGGGACAGCATTGCGTCGAAGAGGATCCCCGCACACAGCGCGACGGTTGCAATCACGCCGAGGTAGATCACGAGGGCCTTCATGCCCAGGTCTTTGATGATCCAGGACATTGTCGCCACATTGGTCGCCGGTCCTGAAAGGAGCATGACGAGTGCAGCGCCGGGCGAGAGCCCCGCGGCCACGAGCGACCACGCCAACGGGGTCGAGCTGGTGGCGCAGATGTAGAGCGGGATCCCCACGAAGAGCATGACAAACTTCGCACCGATCCCGTCCCCGGCGTATTCCGTGAAGAAGGATTCGGGAACGAAGGCGCCGATTGCCGCGGCGAGTAGAAGGCCGACCGTTAGCCAGACCGCGAGATCGATCGGCATGGTCTTGAACCCGTGCGTCAGCCCGGATCTGACCTTCTGGGCTAGGGTCGATTGCGATGGTGCCGGTGCCGAAGCACAGCACGAACCGGCCGGCTCGGGGGTGTTGCCCGAACAGCACGAGGATACGGGCTCGGGCTTCGGCGCCGAGCAGCAGGACCCGGCGGGCGTGGCGCGGGCCTCGACCGATTCAACGGCCTTGGTGGCGTCATCGGCGTTCGTGATCGAGAGGGAGATCGCTCCGGGATCGGTCGCGGGTTCCGGCTCGGGCTCGGATGATTCGCGTCGATCGGTGAGATCGATCAGGATTCCGGCGATCAGCCCGGTGATCACGGCCACGACGGGGCGGGTGAATGCGTAGACCGGGCCGAAGAGTGCCCAGGTAATCGGGATCGACTCTTCCCCCGTTTGAGGGGTGGAAATTGCGAATGCGGCCGATGCACCCTTGCTCGCGCCCTCTTTTCGGAGCCCTGCGGCAACGGGAATGACCGAGCAGGAGCACAGCGGGAGCGGGATGCCGAGCATCGACGCCTTGGCGATCGGCCAGAACCCGCGTCCGGAGAGGTGCTTGAGCATCCATTCGCGTGGCACGATCGCGTGGATCGCTCCTGCGATTGCGAAACCCAGGATCAGCCAGATTGATGACTCAACGAGGATCATCCAGAGTTCTTGAAAGAAGCGTGTCATAGAGAAAGGTTATGCGGCATCAACCGAAATTACGGTTGCACTTGGGTTTGGATTGAAGATGATGGAGAGAGCAACACTCCATATTACACATTGATCAACATCTGAAGGGGGCTGATTATGCCGACTCGTCGCGAAGTACTCAAAGGAGGGCTCGGTATACTCGCGCTTGGCGCGGGTGGTTCGGTTCTGGGTGCCCAGAGCGCCGTTCAAACGATCGTGGGCTCGGTGGCCCAGCGGGCGGGCGGCATGAGCCCGCTGACGGGCGCGGCGCTCGAAACACTCAAGGCCTCGCGTCCGCTCGGGGCACGAACCTCCGATCCAAAGGCACGCATCATCGATGGGTTCGCGTTTAAATCGTGGTTTGAGGGCGATGATTTCGAGGAAGAGATCCCCTTCCACTCGCAGCAGAATGTCTTCCCGGATGGAGAGCCACCCGCCCCGTCCGAGGAGATCGATGTGGTCGTCATTGGGGGCGGGCTCTCGGGGCTTTCCACGGCGTACGAACTGCGAGCATACAACCCCGTTGTCTTTGAACTCCACGACATCTTCGGCGGCAACGCGCAGGGCGGACGGATAGAGGGAGCACCGTTCTCGCTGGGCAGCGCCTACTTCATCACACCTGACCCGGGCGGCGAGCTGGATCGGTTCTACGGCGAGCTCGGATTACACGATGTGATCCGTGCAGATGAGACCGCATCGCCCGTCGAGATCGACGGGGAGATCAACCCTGATATTTGGACGGGTATGGGTGTCTCCAAGGAAGATATACCGGCGTATGAGGCGTATCGCAAACTCGTTATCCGGATGACCAATGAGTACCCCGATGTGCCGTTCGATCAGCCGTGGATGCTTGAACTCGACAGACTGAGTCTGCGTGAGCACATCGAGCAGGAAATGGGGATGCCCGTGCCCGCCGCACTCGCCGCTGCGATCCAGGCGTACTGCTATTCGTCGTTCACGGCTGGGTGGGAAGAGATTTCCGCGATGCTGGGGTGGAACTTCCTCGCGGCCGAGGAGTTCGGTCGCTGGGTGCTGCCCGGTGGAAACGCGTGGATCGCGGACAAGCTGTGGGAAAAGCTGATCCCGCTCGATCGGATCGATCCGGAACACGCACCGCACCTGCGTCCGGGGCGACATGTCGTAGACACGCGTCAGCAGCCCGACGGGCGTTGGCTCGTGACCTGGAAAGAACCCGACGGCGCGTATCGATCGCTGCTCGCCCGCGAGGTTGTTAACGCGTGCCCCAAGAACATCGCGCGCATGATGATCCCGGGGTTACAGCAGGAGGACGAGGCGCGATACAACGCGATGCGATTGACGCGTCGTGCATATATGGTGGCGAATGTCATCGTCAACAAGCCAATCCCGCTGGATTTCTATGACATCTTCCTGCTCGAGCACCCCGAAGACTTCCCCATGAGCGAGGGTGAAGCCGGGGGGATGTGGCGGTATACCGATGTGCTCAACGGGTCCTTCACCAAGGAGCCCGGGGGAGCACCGCTCCCGATCGAGCCCAGCGTGCTCACGCTGTATTGGCCTCTGGCGTACGAGGATGCCCGGTTCACCCTGTTCCTTGGTGATCCGATCCAGACCTATGCGAAAGCATTGACTTCCAAGCTCCGCGACACCCTTCATCTTGTGGGGATGGACGAATCGGATGTGATGGAGATTCGCCTGGCTCGCTGGGGGCACGCGATGCCTGTTTCCCGTGTTGGCTTTGTCGCAGACGGATCCGCCGGGCTGATTCGATCCGCGTATCGCGAGTCGATGCACTTTGTGAATCAGGACAACTGGGCACTGCCCGCGGTGGAAAACGCGTTCCTCGATGCGTTCGAGGTCGCCAAGACGATTAGGGGGCGATTGGGTTAGCGCTGGAGAGTGCGTCGGCTCGGGTGTCTGAATCGAATTGCGGCTCTACAATGGGGTTGCGATTCTGAACCCGCGAAGCGAGCCATAAGGACGCTGATATGCCATACACACTGACGCCCGACACGGGGATTGACCCCAACGCCGACAACCTGAACTACCTCAAAGATCATGTCGACACGGGCGATCGGTGGGTCCTGAACTTCGGTCCACAGCACCCCGCGACGCACACGACGCTGCGTCTGGTGCTCGAGCTCGACGGCGAGCGGATCGCGCGATGCACGCCCCATATCGGGTACCTGCACTCCGGGTTCGAGAAGCTGGGCGAGCATCTGGACTACAACCAGTATGTGACGATCGTGTCGCGTATGAACTACCTGAGCCCGATCAGCAACGACATCTGCTGGCACGGAGCCGTCGAAAAACTCTTCGGCATCGAGATCACCCAGCGTTGCAAGGTGCTCCGCACGATCATGGCAGAGATGGGACGCATCCAGGACCACCTGCTGTGCGTCGGCGCTGCGGCGCTCGATCTTGGTGCGTTCACCGGGTTCCTCTACGCGTTCAACCCGCGTGAGAAGATCTACGACATCGTCGATTACATCTCGGGTCAGCGCTTCCATCCGGACTGGACCCGCGTCGGGGGGATCATGAAGGAGATCCCCGACGAGGAGAAGTTCAAGCGGATGGTCAAGAACTTCCTGCACGCGGACCTCGAGCAGGCGATCGCGGATCTGGAGAACCTTGTCAATCGCAACCGCATCTTCATGGATCGAACTCAGGGCATCGGCGTGTTGACACACGACGAGGCGATCGCGTTCAGCGCCACGGGTCCGATCGCGCGTGCGTCCGGTGTGCGTCGTGATCTCCGCAAGGACGAGCCGTACCTGTGCTACGCGGACAACTGGGACGGCGAGGGCGCCGAAGCGGTCAAGTTCTCCGTCCCCATCGCGCACGAGGGTGACGCGTACTCACGATTCCTTGTGCGTCTGGAAGAGATCAAGCAGTCCATCAAGATCATCGATCAGCTGATCGACAACATCCCTCAGGGCCCTGTCGATATGTATGTCGATGAGAAGATGACCAAGCCCCCGAAGGAAGAGGTCTACGGTTCGATCGAGGGGCTGATCCAGCACTTCGAACTCATCATGACCAACCGTGGCTGGGAAGCGCCGGTCGCCGAAGCGTACAAGGCCCACGAGACCGCCAACGGCGAGCTCGGGTACTTCATTGTCGCCGACGGCGGCAAGGTCCCGTGGCGCGTGAAGACCCGCCCGCCGAGCTTCATCAACTTCTCGTTGACGCCCAAGATGCTCGAAGGACACATGCTCGCGGACATCGTCGCGGTGGTGGGGTCGCTCAACATCGTGGCGGCCGAGCTGGACCGATAACCGCCTGGCGGTCGGAGTGCTTTCTTTCTGAAACGATAGTTCAGTGATTCTTCCACAGTGAACGCCCGATTACCCGTCTATGGGGAGCCGTTCAATCTGGAACAACCTGAACCCTTTCCGCTGGAGCAAGACCATTCGGCGCGTTCTCCTCGCGTTCATGGCTGTCTTCGCCGTGGGAACATGCGGGTATGTGCAGATCGAGGGCTGGACTCCCTGGCAGGCGTTTTACATGACCCTGATCACCGTGACAACGGTGGGGTATTCAGACTACGACAAATCCGAAGACGCGCAGATGTTTTCGGCGCTGCTCATGCTCGGCGGGATTGGCACCATCTCGTACTGTTTGAGCCAGATCGTTCAATACGCAACTACGAAAGCTACAAATCCGGAGGCGCGCATGCTCAAGCTCGCAAACAAACTCACGAACCACTTCATCATCTGTGGCATGGGCCGTACGGGTGAACGCGTCGCTCGCAAGCTGGCGGGCGAGGGCAAGGACTTTATTGTCATCGATGAAAGCGAGGACCTCGTCGAACAGTTCCGGCGTGATGGGATGATTGCGCTTCGCGGGAATGCGACGGATGACATGACCCTCATGGTTGCGGGAATCGATCGCGCAACGGGGCTCGCGGCGGTGACATCGAATGATGCCGCGAACGCCATGATCTGCCTGACCGCCAAGGCACTCAATCCCGAGCTCCACATCGCGGCACGCGCCGAAACCGATTCCGCCGTCGGGAAGATCACCCGCGCCGGCGCGGATGTCGTCATCAACCCGTGCCGATACGGGGGAGACGGGATTGTTGAGTCATTGGTCCGCCCTGAGGTTTCGTGCTTGTTGTTTTCAAACCCTTCGATCGGCTCCGGTTCTCTGCGGTTTGTGGAATACAAAGTCAGCAACCTCGACACATGCCACCATGTGACCATTGAGTCTTTGCTGCAGGACTATCCGGGAATCGTCTTCATCGCATCGAGACTGCCTGGCGGAGAACTGAAAGTTCGTCCGGATGTGCATCACGAACTCAAGAGTGAAGAATCGCTCGTCTTCGCCGGAACAGCCGAGGATATCGCGACTTTCTCTGGGCGCTATCGCAACGCGGCATGATCGACTACTATCCGGCATGAACCCGATTCGCATCAGCCCTTTGGTCTTACTCTGCCTGGTCTTCTCTGGCTTCGGCTGCGCTCTCAACCCCACCTACACCGTACGGATTGATAATGAGACTGAACGGGCGGTGCAGGTGTCGCTGGAGCGCCGACCAACGATCAATGAGATCATCACGATGGATTCCGTTCGCGTTCGGGGCGAATCCTCCAGACTCCTTGGCCCCAGCGAAGCCAGGCCATTCGAGCGGGTCTACATCGTCGTCGGCGATCGGACCGACCTGCACGCGGTGCCGGAATCACTCGAAATCAATCGCGGGCAATGGATCGTGACGATCGCGGCGGGGTCCATCACAAGCTGGGGAACCTACGAGCTCAAAGTCCGCAAGGCGGACGAGCCATTGGTTCAGCCCGAGGATGCGGGAGAGGACGCCGAGCAGGACTGATCTGGGTCGTACCCTGGCGTGAAGGTTGGGGGCGATGGCGCTATGATCCGCGTGGACATGTACTTCTGATTTCAAAGGGATTCCCAGATGGCCTGGATTACCAAAGACTCCGCGAACACCAAGATCGAGCTGCGTGATGAGCCGTACCTGACGGGCGACATGGAGAAGCAGCTCCGCGAGGTCTACATGCCGCGCTACGAGAAGCCCAAGGGGGCGCTCTTCCCCGCGCTGCACATGATCCAGCACGCGTACGGGTGGGTCCCGCCTCAGGCGATGAAGGAGATCGCGAAGGTCCTCAACATCGCGCCCTCGGAAGTGCTCGATACCGTGAGCTTCTACGAGGAATACTGGGAGCACCCCAAGGGCGAGCACCTGATCTCCGTGTGCCGATCCATCGCGTGCGAGTTCTGCGAAGCCACCGCGTGCACCGAAGCGATCAAGGCCAAGCTCGGGATCGATGTCGGACAAACGACAGACGACGGGAAGTTCACGCTCGTCGAGCTCGAGTGCCTCGGATCATGCGGGACGGCGCCCGTCGCACTCATGGACGAGGACCTGCACGAGAACCTCACACCCGATCGCATCTGCGACATGATCGACCAGGTCCGCGATGGCACCTACACCAAGGGCGGATCCGGCGCGGTGAAGGAAGATCTCTGATCCTTCTGTACTGAAATCATTATCTGGGTGCCACCACTCGCCCGCAGGGCGCAGTGGTGTCTTTGTATCACAAACGTGTTCTAAGAGCACTACTGCGCGTCTTCGACGCGAGTAGTGGCACCCTGAAGCGTACTTAACTCTGATTCATCCGGAGGCAGCTCCGCCAGCACCCTGATCGCGGTCAGGAGTTCTTCGGGTCGTTGCGTTCCGATGGTGCGTTTTTTGTCATTGGCGAGCGTGATGACGATGAACTGATCGCCGTGCGTGTTCATGACATGTCCGTACTTCCTGGTGATCTTGTAGCCCCACCCGCCCAGATCGCCGATCGGTGAGAGCTTGCGTTGCTCGGCGTGTTTGATCGTCGTGAGATCGATCTTCCACCTGGGGAACGGCGGGAACCACACGCGGAGGGTGTGCCCAGCGATCTGGGTGCGCTGACGGATGTTGAGGATGAGCGTGGGCATCACGAGCACACAGATCACCCACGCGATGGTGAGCTGGTGCTGTTGCTGACCGGCGTACTTGAGCGCGAACGCGCTCAGGATCATGGTGAGGATCACCGACTCGCACACGATGATCGTGAGCAGGAACCGGTTTCGAGCAAAGGTCTGGGTCTCGTTGTATGTGATATCGCGTGGGTCGTTCATACTGAAGCTATTGGGAATCGAACATTCCGGTTTGGCACAATGATCCGGAGTCCTCGCCATACACGCTCTGCCAGATGCCTGTGCCACCGGTGTTAGACCTGATCGTAACGGAAACAACGCGTCGTGTGATCGTTGACCATCCCGATGGCCTGCATCATCGCGTACATGGTGGTTGGGCCGACGAATCGGAACCCGCGTTTCTTGAGCGCCTTGCTCAGGTCCTTGGAGATGTCCGTCTGGGCGGGGAGGTCCTTGAGCGAGGTGTACGCGTTGACGACGGGGGTGTTGTCCACGAACGACCAGACGAGTTCGGAGAGGGTCGTGCCCGATTCGTAGAGCTCGAGCGTCGCACGCGCGTTGTTGATCGTGGATTCGATCTTGAGGCGATTGCGGACGATCGATGCGTCCTGCATCAGGCGCTCAAAGTCCTTGTCGTTGAAGCGTGCGACCTTGTGAGGGTCGAAGTTCTTGAACAAACGACGATACCCATCGCGTTTCTTGAGGATCGTCTCCCAGCTCAGACCCGCCTGGGCCCCCTCAAGGGTGAGCATCTCGAACACATGGTGCTCGTCGCGGTTGGGGACGCCCCATTCCGTGTCGTGGTATTCGCGTTCGATCTCGGATCGCGCCCATTCGCATCGGCACTTTGTATCGTCTGTCATGGTGAATCTCGCGTATGATGGGGTGTGGATCAGAAACCGAACAACCCAGAAAAGGATATCTCTATTTCACGCGCGGTGGGACAGTTCTTTGGGCACCTGTGGGGCGCGACGACCAAACCCGTGCCCAAAGACGAGCCCGAGCGCCATGAGGTGAAGCGCGAGACGCAGGAGGCCGACGGCGAGATCGACGGCAAAAAGGTCATCCTGCGCCGGACGACGATCGAAGAGGTTGAGTTCAGAGAGGGTGATCAGGGGTCAGGCCGCGAGCCCTGAGTGGCCGTAATCCGCGTCATGGTCGCTTTCGAGCTCCAGCACGGCCCAGCGGACAACATCACGCAGCGTCACGATCCCGATGCAGTTCTTGTGCGCATCCACGACGGGAAGGCACGAGATACGGTGATCGAGCATCACGCGTGCGGCCGCACGGAGCGAGGTGTTCCTGCGTACCGCGACGAGCTGGCGCGTCATGATCTGATGGGCACGACGCTTGAGGCAGTTGAGATCCGAGGCGCGTTCCTGCATCTTCCCGATGAATGGGGAGATGTTTTTGAGTAGATCACGATCCGAGACCACTCCGGCGCATTCGCCCTGATCGCCGATGACGACGAGGTGGTGGTATTTCGAGTGTTCAAAGACATCGCGAATGTCACCCACGGAGTCGTCCATAGACACCGTCTGAACGGGCGTCGTCATGATGTCAGCAACGATGATCGTGGGCACGGTTCTCTCCTGGTACTGATGGATCCATCGGCGACTCGCGAACTGACCTAGACTCGTTTATGGGAACAGAAGATCGTGATGGTGGGTCTGTGCCGTTTGGGCCGGATGCCCTCTGGGCACCCTGGCGGATGAAGTATCTGGAGGACCTCCACGAGGGTGATCGTGACGACGACTCCCCAGGTTCGGAGCCCGATAAGAAACGCCCCAAGCGCGAGTCATCCGGGAGCTTCCTCCTCGATTACTGGCGCACGCCCGATGACGATGCATCGAACCATGTCATCTTCCGCAACGAGCACGGGATAATCCTGCTCAACAAGTATCCATACACAAACGGGCACCTGCTCGTGGCGCTGGGCGAGGCGCGCCCGTCGTTATCGGATTATGAACCGGCGCAGCGGGGAGAGCTCTGGTTGCTCGTCGAGCGCGCGGTGGCGCTGTGCGAGCGGGCGCTGGAGCCGCAGGGTCTGAACATCGGGATCAACCAGGGAATCGCGGGCGGCGCGGGGGTGCCGAGTCATCTGCATGTGCATGTGATGCCGCGCTGGGTGGGGGACACGAACTTCATCTCGACGGTGGGGGGCGTGCGGGTGATCCCGTCGGCGCTGGAGATGATGTACGAGCGGTATGCGCGAGCTGTGAATTAAATGTTCCCCATCTTCTGCGCCAGCAAGAACCCCAGCTCCAGCGACTGCTGATAGTTCAACCGCGGGTCACAGAGCGAGACATAGTTCTTGCTCAGGTCGTCCTCGGTGATGCCGGACCCGCCACCGATGCATTCGGTGACATCTTCGCCGGTGAGTTCGAAGTGCACGCCGCCGAGATGGGTGCCGGCCTGCTTGTGGCAATCGACAGCCTGTTCGAGCTCGGAGAGAATGTCGTCGAAGGAACGCGTCTTGATGCCGGAGGATGTGGTGATCCCGTTGCCGTGCATCGGGTCGGACATCCAGAGGACATGACGCCCTTCGCTCTTCACCTTGTCGAGCAGGCGCGGGAGTCCGTCGGCAATCTTTGATGCACCCATGCGGGTGATGAGCACGAGCTTGCCCAGCGTGTTGCTCGGGTTGAGCGCGTCGATGAGTTGGATGAGCTCGTCGGGGTCCATGGTGGGTCCGACCTTGACCCCCACGGGGTTCTTGATCCCGCGGAAGAACTCAATGTGCGGCCCGTCGAGGTTCCGGTTGCGTTCACCGATCCAGGGCAGGTGCGTGGACAGGTCGTAGTACCCATCGCGGCGCGGCACGGTGCGGGTCTGCGCTTCCTCGTAGTAGAGGTTGAGCCCCTCGTGGGAGGTGTAGAAATCCACGCGGGTCGCTTCTTCGACGCGCTGCTCGCCCAGGTTCTGCATGAAGGCGATGCCGTCGGCGAGCGTGCGCGACATGTTGAGGTACTGCGCCCGGCGCTGGTCGGACACGCTCGCGTTGTGGAAGAACGAGAGGTCCCAGTACTCGGGGTGGTGCAGGTCGGCGAACCCGCCGTCGAGGAGGGATCGGATGAAGTTGAGGGTCATCGCGGCGTGCATGTACCCCTCCACCAGCAGTGCCGGGTCAGGGGTGCGCGCGGATTCGTTGAAGTCGATGCGGTTCACCAGGTCGCCGAAGTAGCTCGGGAGCGTGCACGCGCTCCCCGCGATGTCCTTGGTTTCGGTGGGTGATGAACGGGGCTTGGCGTACTGACCCGCGAATCGTCCCACGCGGGTCACCGGCATGCGCAGCCCGTGGATGAGCACGAGCGACATCTGGAGCAGGATCTTGAGTTTGTTGGTGATCAGGTCCGATCGGCACAGATCGAGCATTTCGGCACAGTCGCCACCCTGGAGGATAAAGCGTTCGCCGCGTTGGGCTTGGGCGATCTGCTCGCGGAGCTTCTCGATCTCCCAGGAGGTCACAAGCGGAGGGAGGTCCCGTAAACGGGCGCGGGCCGCATCCAACGCACCCGCGTCGGGGTACTGATACTGCGTCTCATTCGCGCCGGGCGTCGAAGACCATGACCCGGGCGTCCAGGGTGCAGTTTGTGTGTCGGGTTGTGCGTTGAGGGGATGATCGGACATGACAGATCCGGGAAACGGGGAAAACGGAGCGAAAGGGCGTGTTGCCCAGTGACAACGCGTCCCCCCATGATAGAGTGCAATCGATGAGCAAGACCCACGACGAAACGCAAACGAACAATGATGGCATCGGTCGATCCGTGACGCTCCCTGTGTTGGAATCCCGTAATTCGGGTGCACCGATGATGGGACGGACCCGGCGGGCCCGCTGGCGGGCCGGGGTGCTCATCCTTATTAATGTATTGATGATCATCCATCTGATCCAGTGGCTGATTCTGGGGATGACCATCTCACCCGTGGAGCCATCCGAAACGATGGAGACCCTTGAGGTCGGGGTCGTCAACGCTGGCGCGATCTTCTTCCTCCTCGCGATCCTCTCGACCGTGTTATTCGGGCGGTTTTTCTGTGGGTGGGGGTGTCATGTCCTGGCGCTTCAAGACCTGTGCGTCTGGATCATGACCAGGATGAAGATCCGCCCCAAGGCCTTCCGATCGCGATTGCTTGTGTACTTTCCGATCGGGCTTGGGTTTTACATGTTCCTCTGGCCCAGCTTCAAGCGTCTGGTCCTTGCGCCGACGCTGGAGGCGCTCTCGATTGATTGGCCATACTGGCTGCGCCCGGTCGAACAGATCCATCAGTTTACCAACGGCTTGGTCGTCGACGATTTCTGGGCAACCTTCCCGGCGTGGTACATCGCGGTTCCGTTCCTGCTGATCTGCGGATTCGCGTGCGTGTATTTTCTGGGCGCGAAGGGGTTCTGTACATACGGCTGCCCCTACGCGGCTTTCTTCAAGCCAATCGATACGGTGTCGCCCACACGCATCCGTGTGAATGACGATTGCCGACAGTGCGGCTATTGCACGAGCGTGTGCACCTCGAATGTCCAGGTGTCGGAGGAAGTCCGGGACTTTGGGATGGTCGTGGACCCGGGGTGTATGAAAACACTCGATTGCATCAGCGCGTGCCCCAACGACGCGCTCTCGCTTGGGTTCGGGAAGATCGCGCTGGGTGCCAAGCCCAAAGCGGACTCGAAGGAATCGCGCAAGGCGGCGCTGAAGAAACGGCGTGGCCGTTACGATCTTGCGCTCTGGGAAGAGCTCGTCGCTGCCGGTCTCATCCTCTGGTTCTTTTACGCTACACGCGGGATGCTCGATGCGATCCCGATGCTCCTCGCGGGAGGAGTCGCGGCGATCTGCACCATGATCCTCGTGCTCGCGATCAAGCTGTTGCATCAGCCCAATGTCCGCCTCTACAAGCTTCAGTTCAAAAAACAGGGTCGCGTCCGCGCGAGCGGCTTCGCATTGATCATGGTTGCGCTGGGCTTCGCGGCAATCAGCGCCTGGTCCGGGAACGCCAAGCTCCTCCGCTGGCGTGGTGACATGCAGTTCAATCAATCAATCGTGCCCGGCGATACGCTGAATCGACCGGAGTACGACCCGTCACCCGAGCAGCGAGATCGGGCGCTGACCGCGATCGAATCGTACCAGCGAGCGGATGCGCCCGAGCTTGGCGGGATCGGGTGGAAACTCAACGCGGAGCACCGACTTCGCCTCGCGTACTTCCTGAGCATGGTCGATCGGCACGCGGACGCCTTCGAGCAGCTCAGGATGGTCATCATGGACGGTGAACCGACCGACGCGCTCGTTCTCCAGGCGGGCCAGGTGCTCATCCGCGCCATGGACGATGCCAAGGGCACGGCAAACGACGGCGAGCACGACGAAGCCAAGCGACTGGCCATTCTCGATCTCTATTCCAAATCGTTACAGGCACATCCGCGGCTGCACGCGATCCGAGGCGAACTCGCCAAGAGCGTCGCCTCCGCGGGGGATGCCAACGGCGCCGAGTTGTACTGGGACATCGAATGGCAGGCCGGGCGTTACAACGAGCTCGCGGACGAATATGAAACGCAGGGGAACGACGAGGACGCGGAGGAAGCACGAGCGATCGCGGATCGTCTCGAGGACTTCATCGAAGATTCTCAGACCGACCCGATGTTCATCCTCGCGCACGCATCGATGCACGGATTCCTCGGCGAGATGAATGAGGCGCTCCGCCTGTTTGAACTCGCCGGCGAAAACACGCACGAGAGCGAGAACCCCGCTGGCGTTCATATCGATATCGGTCGTACGGCTTTACAGTTCGGCCTCGTCGATCTCGCACGAGATCAAGCGACGAAGGCCATCGAATCAGAAGACGCGTCCGTGATGACTTGGGTCGCGGCGGCGGAAATCGCGAGCTTCAGCGGGCAGTTCGATGTGGGTGCCCAACGCGTCGAGCACGCGATGACCATGGATCGGTTCGAGGAACAATCCATGCTGATGGCGCGTGCCGCGAACGCCACGCTTCAGCAGGGCAACCTGGAAACAGGGCGTGATCTGCTCCGCAGGGCGGTCGCGAACACGGACGATCCGTACGAGGCATTCACGATCGCTCGCGGGATCGCCGCGGGTGGCGCTTCGCTCGGGTCGGAATCCATGCTCAACGAGGGACTGGAACTGATCGAGGGCATTATCGAGGAACACCCAAGGATCGCCATCATCCGTGCAGATCTGGGGAGTATCTATTCGCAACTCGGTCGTTGGGAAGCCGCTCAGGAACACCTGGTGAAGGCGGCCGAACTCAGCGCATCGAACCCCACGCTTGCGAGGAAGGTCGCGGATCAGTTTGAAGCGATGGGGCATACGGACGAGGCGCGAGTGTGGTACGAGGAATCGCAGCGCCGTCGCGATGCAATGAAACCCTGATGGGTGAATTGTGCGCGATTCTTGCGCACAAAAGCAAAATCCCGAACTTGGATAGCAAGTTGTGGATGTTTCTTGGTTCACAAAGTTCAGTACGCGCAGATTGCGCGACGATTGAGTACGCACGCAGCGCCGGTGCGCTGTGCCGTGTGTTGCCATCTCAAGTGAGTGGCGGCACAGAACATATCGGTCTCTACGCACACATGTGGGGGCCCAGCACCATTACCGCCCGAGCACTGGGCACACGGAGTCACAATCATGGCTACTCGAACCAAGAAACACCCCGCGAAAAAAACCACCGCGAGGAAAACCACCACACGCAAGACCACGGCACGCAAGGCCGCCACCAAGAAGCCAGCGGCAAAGAAGAGCACCGCTCGCAAGGCGACCACCCGCAAGCCCGCGGCCCGCAAGACCGCGACCAAGAAGACCACCACACGCAAGCCCGCAGCGAAGAAGTCCACCGCGAAGAAGACCGCGACCCGCAAGCCGGCTGCGAAGAAGACCACGACCCGCAAGACCACTGCGAAGAAGTCGACGGCACGCAAGACCACCGCAAAGAAGTCGACGGCACGCAAGACCACCGCAAAGAAGACAACCGCTCGTAAGCCCGCTGCAAAGAAGACCGCTGCTCGCAAGACCACGGCACGCAAGGCAACCACCCGTAAGCCCGCAGCACGCAAGACCACGGCAAAGAAGAGCACGACCGCTCGCAAGAGCCCGGTTCGTAAGACCGCTGCGAAGAAGTCGACGGCACGCAAGACGGCAACTCGTAAGCCCGCTGCGAAGAAGACCACGACCCGCACCACCGCAAAGAAGACAACCGCTCGCAAGACCACTGGTCGCAAGACCGTGGCCCGCAAGCCCGTGGCTCGTAAGAAGGTTGCGAAGAAGACCGCAACCCGCAAGAGCCCCGTTCGCAAGACCGGTGTGAAGAAGTCACCCGCACGCAAGAGCGTCACGAAGAAGAGCGTTGCTCGCAAGAGCCCCGTTCGCAAGACCGGTGTAAAGAAGTCACCCGCACGCAAGAGCGTCGCGAAGAAGAGCGTTGCTCGCAAGAGCCCCGTTCGTAAGACCGGCGTGAAGAAGTCGACCGCACGCAAGAGCGTTGCGGGTCGCATCACCCGCAAGCCCGCCGCACGCAAAACCACCTCGCGTCGCCGCGCGGCCTGATCGGACCACCACACCGATCACGCCTCTCTCTTCTTGTTTGAAACCACACACAACGCCGACCCTCGGGTCGGCGTTGTTGTTTGCGCGAGACACAATGCTGCTCCGCTCCACCGATAACCGCCATCTTGGATGAGCGGAGCATGTTATCGCGCGTCGATGCGGATATAACCGTCACAGACCCACGAAGAACCATGAGCAAATCTCTCCATGCGCTTGCTGTACAACGACTTGCGTGTATGTTCTACTCGTGCTGCGGGTGATCCGCGACAGATAAAACGAGTCAGATACAGGAGAGATGAAAATGAAGACTTCGATTGCCATGTTTGCTGTGTGTGTCGCGACTGGTGTAGCGGCTGCGGATACGGTCGACGCGACCTACAACGGTGTTGCTGGCGGCAGCGGTGCGATGCACCTGAATGTCGCGGGTGGAACCTACTACGCGGGCCACATGAATCACACGATCAACTCGGGTGATCGTACAGGAGAGAACTTCGCTACCTTCTGTATCGACTTCTCCGAAACCGCGAACAGTAACCGGAACACGACATACCAGATCGTTGATATCGCAGACGCCCCGATGCCCGGCACGCCCTACGGCCAGGCCATCGCGGACCAGATCAATGCGGTCGTGGCAAACGCCGAAGCACTCGGGTGGATCGACGCTCAGCTTCAGGCAGACACGAACCAGTCAGACTACCTCGGCAAGATGGGTGCGATCCAGGCAGCGATCTGGGAAGCATTCGGCAGCGATGTGCAGATCGGTCACAGCCGCACGAGCAACTCCCTCGAGCACTACTACAACATTCTGATGGACACCCAGACCTTCGACAGCTCGCTGCGTCTCAACGGGCTCAAGGCCATGGTCGCCGAGAACCAGCAGGACATGCTCTATGTTGTGCCGCTTCCCCCGGCAGCATTCGCAGGGCTGGGCATGCTCGGCGGGATCGCAGGGTTCCGTACCATCCGCCGTCGCAAGTAATCGATCACGATCTGATCATGTAATGACTCGACGCACACGCCGGATACCCCCGGCGTGTGCGTTTTCACATGCTAGGTAAAATGGCCCAATTGCCCCCGATATATGGGGGTATTGGTGCCGAATTTGCCACTTTACGGTCGATAACGCTGTAATTCCCCGTTTTACATTGACTTACCAACACAATCGGATAATTTTGAGTCATCTCGGGTGAGTTTGCCCCGGGCTGGATCGCGTCTGGCACACTGGACCGGCGCGGAGGGAATCCAGAGTAGTGTGCATTGCCGGTTTACGAACGAACCGGCAGGAGAGAGGCCATGAACGGCAAGACTCAATATTCAGCTTTGACGGCACTTGCAGGTGTCGGACTTCTATCAACTATCTGCTCCGCTCAGCTCAGTCACTCCAACGCGTTTGCGATGTCGATCCACGACTCGATGACCCAGTTGGAATCGAGCACCCGAGGGATCGTGATCGATCTAGAAACAACTGAGTTCAACGCTCAGACCGTTTCCTTTGGTGTGCTACTGAACCAGACTGATAGTGGTATCGCGTCCGATTTGGCTGGGCTCGAAAACGACTTCGATTCCGCCCAGCGCGGGCGGCTCCAGAGCGGCATCGATGCCGGTCGATTCGTGCAGCCGAAGGAAGACAACCTGAATGTTGTCCCTCTTCCGAGTGCAGCGATTGCTGGATTCGCGCTTCTTGCAGGATTTGCAGGGATCCGGATCATCCGCAAGTCCCGCTGATTCACGACATCAATCAGACTCACGAAAACCCCGCCTGGTGCGGGGTTTTTCTTCTATGACCCGCCGCTGCGTCCGATAAGCAAACAGCGAGACTCCGAAGTTGCAATTTTTGCATTTTGCCCCATCGAATGGGGTTTTTTCAGTATTAATCCCCAAACTAGGGGGGTATGCTGGTGTCGCGCCGCGAGATGTGTTTAAACGCGGCTGAGTTTCATACGACGCTGAGAGAGGAATAGCGCCATGCTTCGACAGACATGTGTTTTCGCACTCGTTGCCGCAACCGGAATGGCTTCTGCCGCATCGATTGATTTGGATTACCTGGGTATCGTTGGCGGCACAAGCGCCACGCACGCCCGTCTCGATGGGACCACCTACTACGCGGGTCACATGACCCACATGATCAACTCTGGTGATCGTGCCGGCGAGACCTTCAACACCTTCTGCATCGAAGTCGGCGAGTTCGCTTCCAACGGGAGCGCAACATACGAGATCATCGATCTCGCGGATGCTCCCAACCCCGGCACCAGCTACGGGCAGGCACGCGCCGATGCGGTCAACGCGATCGTCGCCAACGCCGTCGCGATGGGCTGGATCGACAACCAGCTTCAGGCGACCAGCTCGAACGCTTCGCTCAACCTTGAGCGCATGGGTGCGATCCAGGCAGCGATCTGGGAAGCATTGGGTCACAACTTCAACGAGAGCCACGGCAGCACCGACTCCGGTCTCGCCGCTCGTTACGCAGAGCTCATGAGCACGAGCACCTTCGACAACTCACGCCGCCTCGCGGGGCTGCGTGCGGTCGTTGCTCAGGGCCAGCAGGACATGCTGTATGTCGTCCCGCTTCCCACCGGAGCACTCGCGGGCCTTGGCCTGCTCGGCGGCATCGCCGGCGTCCGCACGATCCGTCGTCGTCGCTGATCATCGAACTCCATCTCACAGAAACGCCCCGGATCTCCGGGGCGTTTTTTCATGCGCTCTCTGTGCCTTCACCCTTGCTGAGGATCTCGTCGTACGAGTCTCCCTCGATAAAGGCGTCGTTGATCTCAAGGAAGCGGGTCTCGAAGCATCGCGTGCAGTTGCCCAGGCAGCCGATGCATTCGGACCCGGATTCAATGAGCGCATTGCGCTCCGCAAGGGTGCGCGGATTGTTCACGCAGAAGCGGACCTTGATGGGATTGACAGCGTCGGGCATGCTGGAGGATACACACCTGCAACGGCTCGATCATCTCCTTGCGTTGATCTGCAGCATCATCGATTCGAGCCGCTCGAGACGATCGCGGAGTTCGTCGTTCTCGGCTTGAAGCGATTCGATCTGTGCGTCCTTCTCATCGCGGAGTTCCTGTATGGCGTCAACAACCATGGCCTCATAGCCGACCGGGTTGAGGTAGAGGTATCCGTCTTTGCCCTGTCCGACCCACTCGGGCATGATCTGCTGTACTTCCTGAGCAATGAAACCAGGGACCGTGCCCTCGATGTAGGAGAAGTGGTCCTTGTCTTTGTAGTTGAAGGTGACGGGGCGCAGGGCGTCGAGTTTCTCGAGCGAGCCGCCCATGGTGTGGATGTTCTCTTTGAGGCGTGCGTCGGAGAAGACGGACCAGAGCCCGCCGCCGGGCTTGCCCGCGTCGCCGTAGCAGTTGAGTGTGTAAGTGAACGCCTTGGCGCCGCCGATGGTTGCGACGCTTGATACGATGATGTCGTTGCTGACCGTAAGGTCGTCGGCGATCGTCACATCATTGCCCGTAAATACAGCGCCCTCGATGTGCACGCTCGTGCCCGCATCGATATCGACGATCCCGGTCGAGTTGATATCCACGACCGTATCGCTGGAGATATCGATCTCGTTCGCGGCGTCGAGGTTCAGATTGATGCCCGCGTTGAGATCGATTGATGACGCTGCCTCGATGAACGCGTTGCGATCCGCGAAGACAAAGAAGTCCATCGGGCGGAAGGTAAAGTCGAAATCGTTGTTGAAAGTGAAGTTGCTGTCCGCGATGAACTGGCGCGTCGAGAGCATGAGTGATGGGCCGACCCCGATCTCCGCGATCAGCAGCCCGTGATCGGATTCATCGCCGACTTCGATATGGATCGAGGTCTGGGGGGTGGGGGTGCCGACGCCGAGCCACTGAGACATATAGACATTTGAGTTCGCAACGGATGTGTTGTTCGCGCCCAGCGAGAGCCCACCGTTGGCGTTGATACGGAAGCGGGTCTGTCCGTCCTGCTGGACACGGAACGCCGGCTGACCCGGCGCGGTGTTGATGTGGAGGCGATCGGAGGGGCTGTTCTCGCCGATGCCGACGAGCCCGTCGTCGGTCGTGTTGCCCAGGATGATGTCGCCGCCGTCCGCGTTGAGGTTCAGGTCGGACGGGTTCCCGAACGCGCGGGCCGCGATCTCGTTGTCGTCCAAAATCATGCGAGAAGAGTTCGGCCCGATCGTGATGTACCCGCCCGAGCTCCCGTTCAGATCGGTGCCGTTCCAGACATGGAGCGGCGAGGCGGCGGCGTTGGTCGAGCCGATGCTGAGATCCGAGACGGGCACGGACACATCTCCTGTGCCCGCGGCGTTGAACTGGACCCGGCCCGCAGAGACCCTGGAAAGTGAATCCGCGTTGGACTGGATCATGCTCGGGACAATGGCGTTTGAAGGGATGGAGAACGCGGTGCCGCTGAGCGATAGCCCCGTGCCTGCGGTGTATGTGGTGTCATTGTCAACATCGTCGGCAAAGCCAGCGGGGATGTCGTTAAGTCCGAGCCAGCTGGTCGTGCCGGGCGAGCCGACAGGACCCTGTGGCCCTTCGGGCCCGGTTGGCCCCGGATCACCCTGCGGGCCTTGGGGGCCAGTGTCGCCCTGGGGTCTTGCGGACCCGTGTTGCCCTGCGGCCCCTGCGGGCCTTGTGGGCCTTGGTCTCCCTGAATCCCCTGGGGTCCCTGCGGCCCCTCGTTGCCATCGAGCGCGAACTGTGCGACGGGTGCGCTGGCGATGGATGTGTTGGGCGAGAGGATGATATAGGCACCGCCGCTCATCACGGAGCGGACGCCGATCTCGAGGAAGCGGGCTGAACCGTCGAACGCGCTGGGCCCGTAGTCCAGATCGAGCATGAACATGCCCTCGCTGACATCGGCCAGCTGCTGCTGCGTGGTTCCGATCTGGGTGCCCGAGCCGTCGAGCAGGCGGACCTGGAACTCGTACATCCCGTCGGCCGGGCTCCCGGAATCAGACAGGTGTCCCTGATAGGTGAAGGTGGTCGCGGATTGGGCGTATACGGGTGCGACGAGCGCACTGGCAACGCCCGCGGCAACGATGGCGGCGTAGGTCTGAAAGTTCACAGGATTCCCCTCTCACGAGATCAACGCATCTCAGCGTGCGTCTGCATCCCATTATGGCGAAATTTGCTTCTAAAACAAGGGCTACCATGCGCTTATCAACTGCTGAGTGACTGCCTCGCAGATGTGCAAAAATCGCCCCAGGAGTGCTGGGGCGATGTCTCAAAAACCGTTTCGACGAAAGTGCGATCAGCGTCGTCGACGAGCGCACGCCACGCCCGCACAGAGCAATACGCTCAACGCGGATGGTGCAGGAACCATTCTGCCAAAGTACAGGTCGTCGGTGTGCCCTACCTGTCGAGCGTTGTCCGGCGACGCGGTGTCGAGGAGGATCCGAGCGACCCAGGTCGATTCGTCATCGCTGTCGGCGATGTAGCCGACAAACTCAGCGCTCGTCGTGTTCTGATGGGTCGCGAGCAGTTCGCCCGCAGCGTTGAAGAAGCTCGTGGTAGACCCGGTGTTCCAGATGCGGCGCACCGCAGCGCGGCGCTGGACCTCGTCGAACGCGATCTCATACCCGACGCGTGCGTCGTCGCTGCCGAACTGGAACGGCGAGCCGACGAGGGAGTTCCCGAACTCCGCGAAGCGGTGCCTACTCGATACCTCGACATGCTCGGGCCCGAAGGACGAGCCGCTGGTGTTGATGATCGATGCGAATCTCGCGCCAACCCCGAACGGGTCCGCCCCAGGGAGCAGGTTCGTGCCCGCCGGCACCGATTCAAAGTCGAGGTAGGCCTCTCCGGTATCGATGTGCAACTGCTGGAACTCAAGCTCTGCGTACATGCCCGTAGTGAGCCCCGCGTGAGCAATCGTGCCCGTGGCGAGCACCGCGGCAAAGGCTGTCATCTTTGTGTGATTCATAGATCCCCTCCAATATGAAGTGTGCGAAAGTCAAGACGAGTACCCATACACCGCCTCATTCTCAAAGATGGGGCACAACTTATCGGACAACCACCTTTTTCGGATATTTTTGTCTGTTTTTTGATGGTCCATGTTGAACAAAGAGCATGTCTCCGAGATCGCTGGCAACCATGGTGGCGACGCTCTGAATGCTCTCATCATTCCCCTCTCACGAGATCAACGCATCTCAGCGCTGATCTGCGTGCTACTTCAAAGGGAATATCTTCAAACTGCTTGTCGAGTGATCTCACGATGAGCACATATGAAAGGACACAAACGGAGTCATACTTAAATGTGTACAAAGCCATGACACGCGGGAGCATTGCACCACCTGTTTAAGTGGATGGAACAGCAGACTGTCTCCTTCAAAGCCGAAATTGCGCTTTTAATAAGGACTTTGGCCCAAATGTGGAAAATTGGAGGCGGAGTTGAAGCCGCTCAGAGGTACGCTAGCTGGATCGTTTTGATTTCCTATGTTCTTCACAACACGGCTGCATGAATAAGAAGGGGCATCAGCATGTCGAACACTTTACAACTCGTCGCAATTGCCGCGGCACTCGGCTGCGTTTCCATTGCACACGCCGACTCGGTGGATATGGAATACACGGGGGTGAGCGGGGGGATATCGGTGACCGTGACGCCGGGTGGGACTTTCTCCGCCGGTCATATGTCGCACACGATCTATCACGGCGCAACGCCGGCCGGCTCGTTCCAGACATTCTGCATCGAGCTGGGTGAGACCGCGAACAACGGGGTGTCGAACTACCAGATCGTTGATCTCACGAGTGCGCCCGATCCTGATCTGAGCGGGTCTACTTATACGCAGGCGCAGGCCGACGCGGTCATCGATGTGGTGACCAACGCAGTCTCGCTCGGTTGGATTGACATCAACCTGCAGAACGCGGGCGGAACAAGCGAACAGATCTCGGCCGTGCAGGCGGGAATCTGGGCTGCACTCTTCGGGAGCGCGAGTTCATCGAATGCGGGGGTTCAGACCGCGTTGAGTGCCCTCTCAAGCGAATCCGTGAATCAGGGAACACGGGCGCTGATGGCGAGCCGACTTCGTGCTGCTGTTGCGCAGGGTGAGCAAGACATGCTCTATGTCGTGCCGCTACCACCCGCCGCTTGGGCTGGGCTAGGTATGCTCGGTGCCTTTGCCGGCGTCCGCAGCTGCCGCAGACGATAGTCGAACAGTTTGACTCCACAACGAGATGGGATTCCCGCGTCGGCATTGCTCGACGCGGGGATTCTTTTTATATGAATCATCTCTTTGCCGATCGCAAGATGCCCGGCACGCCTTGATCATGAATCACCGAACTGGGTGCGAAGCATGCGTTCGACCTCGATGACATCCTCGATGGCCTGAAACTTGTGGCGTGAAGCGGTGGAGGATGAGGTGCCCGCGCCGCGGGCGCTCTCGAAGGTGAGCGTTCCGGTGCCGTCGGGTTTTTCATGGCGGACGAGATGGATGAGCTCGTCGCCGCGGTAGTCGCGTTCGGTGATGGAGCCGTCCTTATTGACCGTCAGCGCGATTGCTCGTTTGTTTGTGATCGCGTAGATCGTGTTACGGGCTGTGCGTCGCGCGTGTCGAATCATCAACCACCGAGCAACAACACTTCCCAAAGTCATACAAATGCCAAAGCCGATCATGAACCAGTAATCCGGCCTTCTGCTCGGATCGTCACTCATGAGCCCCTTCACGCCCAAGCCGCCCACGGTGAAAAACGCGACGCTGAATAGACTCAGGACGATAACGAGTCCGTAGCCTGCGTCACTCGCGCCTTTGACGAGTACGCGTTCCAACGGCTGCGCGAACCAACGGATTTCCTCGCCCTCGTCGAGTTCGCGGTCGAGGCGGGATTGGTGTTCGGGGGGGAGGGTGGTCATGGGGAATCGTAGGAATACGACTGGATTGATCGACGAAAACACTGGATCACGCCCGCATCCTCGAACCCCATCGCGTGGTGCGCGTTGATCGAGCCCGTGTTATCCGGACGCGCGTCGGATGCGGCTTCCGTGCACCCGTGCTCGCGTCCCCACGCGAAGGCCGCGTCCATCAGCGCTCGCCCGACACCCTTGCCCTGATGCGCCGGATCGACATACCACCCCTCGATGTAAAGGACGGGCGAGGTCATGCACTCCTCCGCGGACGAGCGGATCGTGAGCTCGATGAACCCGATCGGGGTGTCGTCCTCGAACGCGAGGAGGCATTGGAAGGGTTGCGATTTGAGCGTGCTGTCCTTGGCGATCTGACGGACTTCTTCGTCGAGCAGCGCGGGGTCTTCGTCGTCGAAGAGCTTGGCTCGCATGGCGAGCCAGGCGGGGAGGGTGGAGGTGGTGTAGGGGTGGATTTCACCAGTTTGCATTGCTGAGTTATCCTTCGTGATCCGAATCCTGATTCATCCGTGTACGAAGTTCTCTGAGCGCGTCTACACGTTCAGAGAAACCGGCCTTGCCTTTGTCGAGGAGACTCTGTCCGAGGGATTTGAGAATAGCACTCAGACCCTTAGACTCCTCGATAACGGCGATGTCGGAGTGAATGAGATCATCTTTGGATGTAAGTGTGCCAAAGGCCTTTGAAGTGAGAATGAACTTTTCGTAAGCCTCGGCAGGAGGATAGTCATACCCATCAGATATCTGAATAGAGAAGATAGAAGCGATTCCAAAAGTTGGAGGCGGGGTATAGGATTCAACCCTTGCAGTGATTGGTCGTCCAAAGCCGTCCTTTATTACGCCCGACTTTGCGTTGGTCTCGTCAGAGAGACAAAGCTGTTCCCAGCGTAGATGTCCGTCCGCATCAGGCCGTGGCACGGCTCCTTGATTTGGAGCAACGTGTTTGATTCGGTCACCAACTTCAATAAGGGTAATCGCGGTCGTGCCCTCGCGCGGGATGATGTATAGCGCGAGGATCACACCCAAGAGTGCCGCGCCAGTAACAGCACCCAACATTGCACCCCAGAGCCATGTGCGGTCTTTGTGCAATAGCCAACGATAAAACCGAGGGACACTGCGTGCAGTGTGAAAAATGATGCCTGCGTCATCGGTGACAACTGCACCACCACCGGCACCAAGTAAAGCACCGAGAATCACGACTCCCACTGAGGCAAAGATAATGAAGAGAATGGCCGCAATGATGACAAATGGGAGAAAAGCGATCGCACCAGCGGAGAGAAGAGCTCCAGCTGCGACGATTCGTAGTGGGCTAAACAACCCAAGCAATACGACAAAGAGCAGAACGATTAGCCACGGCACAAACAGTTCGGATAGCCTAGAGGGCTGAATCTGTTCCTGATCTTGGATTGTCGATTCTGGAACGGTTTGGGTGGGCGTTCTCTCGGTAGTCATAAGTACAATTTACTCGAATTGACTCACATCCGCGCTTCAGGATTATCGCGGTGCGTCTTAAACCACTCAATCGTCCGCTTGAGCCCTTCCTCGAAGCCGACCTTCGCTTCCCAGTCCATCAGCTCCTTCGCGCGTGACACATCGAGACACCTCCGCGGCTGACCGTCGGGCTTAGTACTGTCCCAGCGGATCTTCTGCTCGATCGTGTCCTCGCTCGCAAAGCCAGTCAGCTTGGCGATCAGGTGCACGAGATCGCGGATCGTGATCTCCATGTTGGTGCCCAGGTTGATGGGGGTCGGATCATCCATCTTCTCGGCGGCGGTCAGGATGCCGTCGGCACAGTCCTCGATGAAGAGGAACTCGCGCGAGGCGCTCCCGGTGCCCCAGACCTCGAGGAAGTTGTCGCCGCGGTCCATGGCTTCGATGCACTTGCGGATGAGCGCGGGGATGACATGCGAGGAGTGGAGGTTGAAGTTGTCCCATGGGCCGTAGAGATTGACGGGGAGCACGAAGGTGGACTTCATGTCGTACTGAAGCTTGTAGGCATCGAGCATCTGCCACGCAGCCTTCTTGGCGACGCCGTAGGGTGCGTTGGTGACCTCCGGGTACCCGTTCCACAGATCGTCTTCTTTGAAGGGCACGGGCGTGAGGTTGGGGTACGCGCAGATCGTTCCGGTCTGTACGAACTTGCCGCCGCGCTCGATGAGCCCGTCGACGCGTGCCTGCTCGATGAGGTGCAGCGCCATGGCCATGTTCGCGTAGAAGTAGCGACCCGGGTTCTCACGGTTGGCGCCGATCCCGCCGACCTCGGCGGCCAGGTGCACGATCAGTGTCGCCTTGTCCTTGCCGAACGCGTCGTTGTAGAGGGACACGACGGCGTCCTTCTCCGTCAGGTCGTACTTGGCCGAGCGGGGGATGACGATCTGATCGTCGCTGACACCCCGTGCGTGGAGGCCCTCGACGATGTGGCGACCCAGGAACCCGGACCCGCCGGTGATGATGATGCGTTGATCGGACCAGTTGAGCGACATAAGCAAACCTCTCTCATGAAAGTACAGCGGTGGACACGATCATAGTTCGGTAGAATCGCGTATATCCGAGAGACCCGCCTATGCCCCGACGATCAAAACAACTCGTGCGACAGGAATTCAAGCCCGGCCCGATCGGGTGGGCACGCCGGCGCGTGCTCCCGCTGCTGGCCAAGGGTTCGGCGCTGATTGGGATCGTGCTGCTGGCGGCCTGGATCACGGGTCGGATGCTCACCGATGAGCACCATTGGTCGCAGTACCTCTACTGGATGCCTCCGATCGTGATGATCGGCGGCGCGTGGTTGATGCTGATCCTCTCCGCGATCTTCGCGGGCCTCGCCCGCCGCCTTGGCGGGTTGATCCTCCGCCCGGTGTTGCTGCTCCTCGTGGTCGGGTGCTCGCTGCATCTGGTGTTCGGCGTGTGGCACTTGCACCGCGCCGTGACCGGCAGCGATTCCAAGGATCAAGACGCGATCCGTGTGCTGCACTGGAATCATGGCGGCAAGGCGATCGATGCTCAGCAGTGGGGCACACGCATCAGGGATCTGGATACCGACATTGTGCTGATCGCCAACGCAAACTGGGGCGATCCCCGCCAGGAGTTGCTCGAACAGTTCGAGTACTTCGCGCCCGATGAGCGGGTGCGCTGGGTGAACTACTCGTATCGGCTGCACGCGGACCCCGCACATTACCGAGTCGAAGACGGCGCGATGATCGCGTCGCGTTATCCCATGACGCGCACGGGCTGGGTGCAGTTCGGCAGCAGTGGTCGCCAGCGCGTCATGAGCCATTCAAGCTCGGGGCTCGGCTGGGTCATGTTCGCAGAGTTCGACCTTGATCCTCAGCGGGTTGACGACTCGCCTTTGGTCATCTGGTTCGTCGATCTGCCCAGCGATCCGACGGCGTGGAAACCGCAGGCGATGCAAACCGTGCGCAGGGCCATTGATGCGTGGGACGGGACCGGCTGGGAAATGGGGCAATATGTCTGGGAGCAGTACGAGGACCAGAACGCCGGCTTCCCAACACCCGACATCGTTATCGGTGACTTCAACACCCCGCGTGGTTCCGACTCGCTCGAAGTCATTGCGCCGGGGTACACCGACGCATTCGAAGAGGCCGGGCACGGTCGCGGGCGATCATTCGTGATCCGGGACGGGGACCCGCTTGAGCGCACAATGTTCCGGGTGATCGACATGCACATCGACCTCACGCTCGTCGCGCCGCGACATCGCGTAACACATTACACATTGCTTCAATCCGGCGGCGCGGACCACACGCCTCAGGTTGTCGATTTTGTGCTCGGTGATTAGTGAACAACTGGTATACTCGATCCTGACTCACAAATACACAGTCAGAAGAGGGATACCACAACAATGAAGCATGCTCTATGTGTAGCCGTCTGCATCACTGCGTCGATGGCCCATGCGCAGGATCACCCGGACGCAACCAGGACCTACGAAGTCCAGTCGGGTGTCGTGACGATGAACGATGGCTCTTTCAACTACCAGGGCTACCTGGAGGTCGACGGCGAGCCCGCTAACGGGATGTACTCGTTCCGATTCGAAGCGTTTGATGATGCGGACGGGTTCGACATCGCCCATGAGCTGTATTTCACTTCGGAGCTTGTGGAGGTTGTCGATGGGCTGTTCGACCTCGATGTTCAAATGGGAGGCGTGGCTTCGGAAGCCCGCCGGTTCTGGCGCGAGATCGGCAATCAGGAGATGTACTTCGAGATCGGGGTCAGCGCGATCGAGGGCGGCCCCTACACGACGCTGAGTACGCTCAGCAAACTGGGGTGGAGCGCCCGCGCTCAGTACGCGGGGATCGCCGAATCGTTGCGATTCCCCTACAGCGAGACCTACATCAACAAGCTTGGCGACCCGGAAACAATGTTGTCGCTCACCAGCGCGTTCGGGGGCACCGTCGCGGAGTTTCGTTCCAACACGGTTTCCGATGAGCCCACGGTGTACATCCGGGGCGAGCGTGTGTTTGGCAGCAGCTTTGGTTTCCAGTCGGGTGCGCTGCTGGTGGATTCAAGAGATGACGAGGTCGGGATCCGCGGCGAGGGTTCCCGTTTCTCGGTCGTGGGGTTTTTCAGCGACGAGTCCACGCTACCCGGCGTCTCGGCGGCCCTGCTGGGCAATGTCGGGTTCACTTCCTCACCCGATGTCATCGCGGTCTGGGCGTATAACAGCCCCGCGGGGACTTCGGCCCAACTGGGCACCGAGAACTACGCCGGCGATTTCTCGGGTGATGTAATTGTCGACGGCAACCTCCGCGTGGAGGGGGAACCGGTGCGAGACTTCGGCAGCAACGAACTCTCGCCGATCGGTCCGATCGCGTATGGGTTCATTACATCATCGGGCAATGTTTCAGGAGCAACCACGAATCTATCTTCGTCATGGGACGCCGCGAACAACCGGTATGTGATCAGTGTCGATGGCGAAGGCCTGATCAATGGCTTGCACACGGCCGTTGTCACGGTGGTGGACTCGGCTGAGCCGCGCCTTGCCACCACCAACGCCAACGGTAATGATCTGCTCGTGACCATCTGGGACCTGAACTCGGGCAACGCGAGAATCCAGGACAACTTCCAGGTTGTCATCTACAAGGCCGATCCCAACGCGTTTCTGATCCAAGGCGCCCCCGACGGCGTTGATCCGGATATGTATTACGAGCAGACAGGCACGGGACCGATCATCGGTACGACGGCTCAGCCCGTACCGGCAAAGGTCACCGAGCGACCGATTCTGGATGAACAAAGGTGAATCCGATTCGTAAGTGCGCAAAGCACCCTCGGCTGAACCCGAGGGTGTTGTGCATCTGAAACAGGTGCATCGATTAGAACTGGAAGTAGATGAACGCGGCGCTCTGCGATGGCCAGCCGTAGAAGAAGAGCATCGCGAGCAGGATGTACAAAGCCGCACGAAGAGCCCAGTGCATGGAGTTCATGCGTTCATCCCATCTGCGAGAGAAGTAGGAACCGAAGTGGAGGATGGAGAAGAGTGCGGCAGCGAGCATCGCCGTAAAGGGATCGCCGCGTCCGAT
>CEOE01057458.1_pt1 | contig 42089 bp, 58 predicted proteins | sample 530211 | NCBI WGS metagenome assembly CEOE01 (sample SAMEA2619779, study PRJEB7988) | marine metagenome | isolation source: saline water (ENVO:00002010), including
CTCCGCGTGATTTTTTAATTCGGTCGTAAACTCCCAAAAGCCTTTTGTGATCCCGGCGCGTCCTAATATTTCAGCATCGACGGGGGGGCTAACTTCACCAACCAGAAGGGCTACCCCTTTAAGGGGTTCTAATAGTTTTTCCTCGCAAAAAGAAAGGAAAAAGTTTGGTAAGATTTGGGGCTGCGCACTTCGCTTGCTAAAGAAATAAAATAAACTAAATAAATTAAATAAATACTTGTATTTAAAGTATAAAAGTTGTATATTGTAGTATATAAATAAGGGGAGCCGTCCAAGCCAAGAAACCCCTGAAATTAATAACCTTATGACTACAAAAGAAAAAGAAATCCGTAGGCAATTAATGCAATGCTGCGGAAGCGAACAAAAGTACTACGACCCACTTTTTAAAGATGTTTTCTATTCTGATGGTGTGCGCGAAATGGCGATACTATGCGAATCACAATGGTTGCTTGTGGATAGCCTTTCCAACATGAAGCTATTGAGAAGGGAACACGATTTTATTGTAAGCAAACTTTACAAGAAGGAAGAAGAATCCAAATGTTACATCGATTATGAAGATGGCAACGGGAACAGAATTAAGCGGGTTAACTATCCTTATACAGACTTTCCCCTATCCAATCAGGACAACGAAGGGAAACTAGAGCCTGCCCTAACTATGTGGTATCAAAACGAAATCCTCTACTTACCACAGGAACATTAAAATAATTACAAGTATTAAAATAAATTAAATAATAACATTAAATCAAATCATCATGGGAATTAGAAACAAAGTGCAACTTATCGGAAATGTTGGCCAAGACCTAAAAGTAATAACCCCCGAAGATGGGAAAAAGTTTGTTGTATGCTCATTGGCAACAAATGAGACTTACAAGAATGCAGACGGTGAGAAGGTCAAAACTACAGATTGGCATAACCTTACTTTCTTTAACAAGGCTGCGGACATTGCAGAGCAATTTATTACCAAAGGAAAAATGATAGCCATTGAAGGAAAGCTAAAGACCCGAAAGTATGAAGATAAAGAAGGTAATACCCGTTATTCCACGGATGTTATAGTAACTGAAATTCTATTGCTTGGGGGTGGTTCCGAAGCGGTAACAGAGTAAAAGAAAAAGAGGTGTCACCGTCCAAAGTTTCACCTCTTTTATTAATAACCTTTATTGAATAAAGATATGGCAAATTTAAAAAGTTTTTTCAGAAGGAAGCGCCGTAAAAAGGCCGAACTAATTAAGCTAGATACCAATATTACAACGGCTTTGGTTCCCACAACGGAGAACATCAAACGAATAGAGGTGTTCGATACCAAAATGATAGACCCTTTAGGGATTACCTTGGAATTGCTCGACGACGAGGAAGAAATAAAATAAACTAAATAATTAAAATAATTTAAGGTATTTCTTTTAGTCTAAGAAGTACCTTAAATTTCTCTCATATGGAAACAGTAAGGATTATACACAAAGGCCAAAAAATGGAGGTTCTAAAGAAGACCATTGAAATGAATTTCAATGTCTCGGAGCATTACGAACATACCGCATGTAAGGTCGGGGAAGGAGGACAAAGGGGTTACGAAACCCTGGAGGAATTTACCGAACTATTGAAACAGGGCAAAATCGATGCCTACGACTTTGACCCAAAATTAGGGCGCAAGTATTATATCGGGAATTTTGGAGAGGATTACGAAGGGCTGCAAAAGGTGATTGAGTTCTGCAAATCTCACGGGATTTCAATAGAGACGCACGAACGGGAGTATAGACCCTAAAACGGGCGCGCCCCTTGTGGGGCGTATTTTTTCGGGTACGGTTTTGTCATACCTTTTGTAAGAAGGACAAAAGTTTCGCCAAAACCCATTATTCGGAAATCGCCCCTTTTCTTTCATGCACTTCCCGTGTGGTTCCGGCACGCCTCTTGTACCAACAGCCGCGCCAGAATCCATCCTTGACATAAAGCCAAGGACATTGGCAGAAAATGGCCTCAATGAGTATTATATGCTTTCCTTAATCAAGCTATCCCTTACCCCTTTATCGACGGCAAAAATACGCCGCACCTGATGGAATCCCTGCAATGCTTTTTTAAAAAACTAACGCTGAGATCTCCGCGTGATTTTTTAATTCGGTCGTAAACTCCCAAAAGCCTTTTGGGGTTCCGGTGCGTCCTAATAGTTCAGCATCGACGGGGGCGATAAGGTCTAGCTTGGGAAACCATGCCTCTAGGGGCTTCTAATCAATTTTTCCGCTTTGCGTCCAAATTAAAAAAATAAATAAAATAAATACTTTAATTAAAATAAACACTTGTTTTCAAAGTAAAAGTTTCGTATCTTGCAGTAAATAAATAAGGGGAGCCGTCCAAGCAAAGAAACCCCTGATTAATAACCTTACATTATGGCACAAGAAAAGATTAAACTGGTAGTGATTGACGAACATACGTTAGGCTACATCTTTCCAGAATTACCCAATTCAGCAGGGATTTTAAGGGCAAGTATTTTACGGGGTTCAAACTTCAATGATATGGGGGGGAGCATTTCACTTCACGGGGCAACGGTAAGACTTGCAAGCGAAAAGGATTTTGACGATTACAGAGTAGTATTTGACGGGTATAAAAATTCTCCAGAATACGAGTATGAAGAAAATTGTATTGTACAAAACAATTAATCATGGGAGAGTATCAAGATAAACCAACGTTGAAATTTTACGGATTGTTCCTATACATCTTCGACCACTTTAACCACAGGCTTTTTAATGACAAGTTGAAAGACGTTGTTATTACCGTTACCAGACAACACAATGTTTTTGGGCACTATATTTTTAAAAACTGGTTTATCGTTGAAGGAAAGAAAGTCTTTAACGATGATGAAACCGTAGGAACCGACGAAATCGCCTTAAACCCCTCTATGTTCACGCGCTTTCCCCTAATCGAAATATGCCAAACGATTGTACATGAAATGTGCCATGCATGGCAGCATCATTACGGGAATCCATCAAGGCCAGGTTATCATAATAAAGAATGGGCTGCTAAGATGATGGAAATAGGCTTAATGCCATCCCATAACGGCAAGGTAGGGGGCAAGACGACAGGACAGCACATGGCCGACTATCCAATTGAGGGCAGCGCGTTTTGGAAAGCATCAGAAGAACTATTGACGGGGGAAGTTTTTGCAGGGTTGTACATCGAGGCAAACCCCGCTTTGGAGGAGCTTATGAATAGTGGGGAAATGCCCACGACCTTTGACGAAATCAAAAACTTTATTATCAATATGCCGAAGCCTAAACCGAAACCACAGACAAGGGCAAAATACTCTTGCGGCTGTTCTAGCGTATGGGGCAAGCATGGAATGGATATAACGTGTAACCTTTGTGGGGAACCTTTCAAAGAAATAAACTAAATAATCAAAATAAATAAAAGTATTTAAAGTAAGATGGCAGTAACAGCAATAGCAAACAATAAGGGCGGGGTAGGGAAAAGCACTACCACCGTAAACCTAACTGCTCAGGCAGCACTTAAAAACAAGGTCTTGCTTATAGATGCGGATCCGCAAGGGAACGCGAGCAAGAACCTTGGCATTGAGGATTCGACCGCTTTTAGGGATTTGATGTTAGGGAACGAATTTGAAATTGTAAAAAACGTTAGGAAGAATTTGGACGTAATTGCCAATTCGTCCGCAGGAATTGGGATTGAACTTAAAGTAGCAAATGAGTTCGGAAGGGAGTACCTTATCAGGAACGCTATTGAAAAGCTTGATTATGACTACATATTTATTGATTGCCCCCCAAACGTTGGTATCAGCACATCAAACGCCCTAATCGCTGCGGATTACTGCATTGTTCCGGTATCGGCTGAACCTTTTGCCTTAGATGGGTTTGAAATTATGCTAGACCTTATTAGAAAGATTAGGGAGAACCCAAACCCTAATCTTGTTTTGCTAGGCCTTGTAATTACGCTTTATGACGAAAGGTTAATTATCAGTAGGATGATAAGACAGGACATTGAAGAAAAAGGGTGGGGCGTTGCTCTTTTTGATACCATGATTCGCGACAATACCGCCGTACCCAATTCCCAACACAAGACCCAACGGAAAACGATATTTGAATTTGACAGGAAAAGCCATGCAGCACAGGATTACGTTAGTCTTGGAAATGAAATAGTAAAGAAAATTAAAGAACTAAAATCAAAGAAATGAGCAACGGTATAGATGATTTATTGAGTGGCCCATCTGCCAACAAGGGCAAGCAAACCGAAAAGAAGAAAAGTGAGAATATTCAAATCACATTTTCACACGCTAAAACGACCAAAAAACTATTGGATGATTTGGTTTGGTTAAAGACCTATAAAATTGATGAAGAACCCTTATCCCAAGGGGATGTTATTTGTGAGGCCTTGCAACTTTTGGCCGATAAGATAGGCTATGAGAAATTGCGGAAGAAGTATGCGGACAAACTGGAGAAGCACAAACCCAAGGTAGGGAGAAAAAGCCGCTAAATTTATTTCCCAAACTGGGAAAATTTAACATTTGAAATTTCCCAAACTGGGAAAAATTCACGATATTTGTTGCATAGATATTTTTGACCTATGCGCATATTTTCAAGAAGCACCTTATCTAATTTTTGGAAGGAACACCCAAGAGCAGAAAAACCGCTAAGGGCTTTTTACAGCATCGTTAAAAACACCGAGTTTAAAAACTCAAATGAGGTTATTGCCTTGTTCAATACTGCGGATGTGGTCAAGGACGGAAAGATTGTTTTCAATATATGCCGTAACGATTATCGGTTGATTGTAAAATTCAATTACCAGAAGCACGCGGCATTTATACGGTTCATCGGAACCCACAAGGAGTATGACAAATTAGATATTGATAGCCTTTAAAGATTAGCATTATGGAAGTAAAAATCATCAAGACGAAAAAGCAGTACAATGAGTACCTAAAGCGGCTCAATGAAATCTTTGACGCGAAAAAGGGTACGCCGGAATCAGATGAATTTGACCTATTGGCATTGGTCATTGAAAAGTATGAGGAAGAAAAATACCCCATTGAGGAACCCCACCCGATAGAGGCCATTAAGTTTATGATGGAACAGAACAATATCGACGACGAGCAGTTAGGGGAAATCATCAATAGTAGGTCTAGAGTTTCCGAACTGTTCAGCGGCACCAGAAAATTGAACCTTAACCATATTCGGGCCATCCATGAAAAATTGAGGATTCCCGCAGAAATCTTGATTAAGGAATACCAGGTATCAGCATAGTACAAGATTATGGAAACAAGGGAACTCAAACGAATGGAAAAAAGGGCAGTTGAAGATTGTATGAAGCTGTTAGCGGCCGCTACGATGGTCAAGAACAGCAAGACGGAGGCATTGCTTTATTTCCAGTTTGAGGACTTGATTAACGAAGCCTTGGGAACTTCCGTAAACAACAGCGATTGCGCGGGCATCTATTCGGATGGTGAAAGAAAGTACGAACGTTGGCACATTGCCCGAAAGGAATATTTAGAAACCTTGGAGCTAATCCAAAATAACGCCACAGATGGAGAAATTTAAAAGGGGCTATTTGCCAGAAGTTGAACCCGAATCGTTGATGCGGGATTTCAATATTAGCCGTGAGGAAGCCATTGCGCAACTGGAGGCCATTAACAAGCAAGAGGTTTATGTAAATGACATCTACCAAGTGAACATCGATAGGTCGCACCCTCATTTTATTTGGCTGTCCATCAAAAGGCGGGATAAAACCCCCGTAACCGATTGGAGGCACAAGCAGACCATCAAAAATGAACTGGTGGGGGAGGAACACGAGGCCGTAGAGCTATACCCTGCGGAAAGCCGCTTGGTTGACACTTCCAACCAGTACCATTTATGGGCTGCGAAGAACAAAGATTTTAGGTTTCCCCTTGGGTTTCCTGAAAGGGCGGTAGAAGAAGAACCGGGGGGCAATGCCGTACAACGCAGTTTTGATGAATAAGAGGAAAAATAATATTGGCTTGTATGAATGGTTAGAGACAGTACCCAAACCAAAAACAAGGTTGTACAATATTTTAAGGCAATTGTGCTTAAAGGAATTTAATGATGGAATGAAAGATATTTCCCCCCTGGGGATTACTAAGGAAGAATTTTTAAAACTGAAAAATGCAGGGGAACGGTCTTGGAAAGATTTTGAAGAATTGAGAAAGCTAAATGAATCGATTTAAGTTCAAATACATGGTGTTGGGCTTTAGGGTGGTCTTAGCGGCCATTCTGATATACTTTACCATTGAGTGGGCCAAACTTTCAGGTTTCGCCGCTAAATCGCTCATATGGACTATGTATTTGGTTGGGGGAATCATCATTGTTCGGCTTATAATAGACGCGGTTCGATTACGGAAAAAGAATCGCCTTAATAAAACTAAAACAGAATGAAACCATCTAAAGTAATATCGTTTGTTGGATTTATATTCATATTGACATCCTACACGCTTGGTCTGTTAGACCTTTTACAAGATTTGCAGCTTGGGATTTGGAAAACAGGCGTTCTGTTCGTTTTGATGGGGCTTTGCGCAAAGGTGTTCAAATGGAAAAATTGGCCCTTTTAATTTGTAGGAATGCCGGAAGATTTCAGGTTTCAATCTGTAAGCGATACCTGGTGCGATATCCGAAAAAGTGTAAGCAGAAAGGGCAAAAAAGCCGATGGGGGATGCGCCTAAAAACGCAATCGGCTGAAAATGAGCTAACAAAAAAGTGTCATAACGGGTATTATGTCAAATGAGAGGGTTTAAATCCCTATTAAGATACAAACTAAAAAATTGGATTCAAAGTGAAACTGAAAGACTTAAAAAAGGGGGATGCGTTCCACTTTGCCGACGACAACGCCGAAAAGGAATTTGTGGTAGCCCTTGTATCGGACACCGTGATAAAAGTAGATGAAATCTCCCTTATAAGTTCATCGTCAATGAGCATAAAAAGAGAGTGGGATTACCTGGGGGCAAGGGATGTAATCAAACTATATAAGAAATAGACCCTTGGGAGGTCGTGAATTAATAGAATAAAATTCAGAGCATGGAAGAGAACAAAAAAACAAACGTGCAATTCAAAATTGTTTTGCTCATAGTGTCAATATGCATTTTCTCCCTTCTACTTTGGGGGATCGCCTCTCTGTTCTTTCCTGAACTGAACAAAACGTATATAATCTTGGGTGGTGTGGTAATAGGATTTTTTGCATGGATGATTAACTCAAACAACAACGCTAATTAGCTCCAGAGGGGAGTTGCTTAAAAAACAAAACGGAAAACCGTAAAAATTAAAAATGACCACAAAAAAATTGATAAAGCTGTTAAATACCTACCCGCCCGATATGGTGGTCGGCTATGAGTTTAAAGAGGGGCAATACCTTGTGGATGGGCTTATGGTCAAATCTGAATTGAGGCACGAAAAGGATAACAGTAAAGAATGGTACGTGATATTGTCGCATGAGGCATTTGAGGAAAACGAAACCAATGTAAACACGTTAGACCAAGACATCCCTAAAGAAAAAAGCATCAAGCCTCATTTACTCCTTTTCTGGCTTTCTGTTTTTGTAATGGTGGGGTATGCTTTCTTTTCTTATTTGGGTAATCAAGTAAATGAATTGGCCATGCTTTCAATATTTATTATGGCTATGGCAGCATACTTTAAAGTCAATAACCCCTAATAATCATAGTATGGCAAACATCGAGGACAGCGCAAACGAAAAAGTAAAGGAGTGGGGCGAATTGAGCGCCTACGAATTGAAGGTGATTACCGTAATACATGCCAATAGGTTCCGTGATGGTGGTGTAAGCGTTTCAGACGAACGTATGTTCAGGATTCTAAAATTGGGCGCGCCTAAGTGTGTCTTTGGGTATAGGGAAGGTAAATTGAAGTATGCCCGAATCCATAAAGATAGTGTCGATGTAATGAAGGTGATTACAAATAATTACTTGCAAAAATCCCCACTAGAGGAAATCGAAGAAGAATTTCCTGATATGTTGGACGAAATGAGAAAGGAAGGATTTTAAACCGAAAACAGATGAAAGATACTTTGACGGACTTTAAGAACAGATTGCTTTACAACGCCATCCACAAGGAAGAAAGAAGCGATGCCTTTAGGGATAAACTGGATGAAGCCAAACGAATATATAAGTATTTGAAAAGCGAGTACTACCAAGGGGATTCTTCTTATTTGGTGTACATGGCCATAGTTCACAAAATCATCTATTCAAAGAACCTTATCAAACTTTGTAATGAACTTCAAGGAAATGGGGTTGAACTTCAACCCTTGGTAAAGGTGGGCGATACTTATTACCAAGATATTTTTAAAAGCAGAATCGCTGATGCAAACAAAGCGTTGCGCTCGTTGCGCCCCTATGTTTTGGAATATTGCAAGAATATGAAGCCCGAAGTAAGGGAAAAGGTCATTGACGACCCCAAAACGGGAAAATATTTTAAGACCTGGTTTAAGGCTACAACGAGCACTATTTGAATTGAAATGAATAACAATAGAAGAAAACGGATAACGGACATTACCGATAAGGTCAAAGACCTTTTGGGTGAGCTTGTGGCCATCGAGGAAGAAGAAAGGGAAGCCTTTGACAATCTCCCCGAAAGCATCCAGTATAGCGAAAAGGGGCAGACGATGGAAGAAGCAGCCGACACCCTACAAACCTTTATTGATAACGTCGAATCCGAAATTGAAGAACTGAACGAACTATAAAAACCGATTTTTAATATGCAAGGCCAAGGAAAAAAAGCAACAATCACTAACGAAGCCCTGTCCAAAATTCAGGACAGTTTGGGTAGTGATTATGAGGGCATGAGCTTTCAAATTGATTTGGTGAACACCGAAGTAACGCCACGTACCGAAATCGTAAATTTCCTGAACGACAACACCGAAAGGTTACAGCACCTTTTGGACGAGGAACCTAGATTGATACGGTGGTGGTTTTCTGATTTCGGGACCGCCGCAAAAGCAATGTTGAAGTTATCGGAAGCGGGGGACTTAAACCATAGATTAATCTGTATTGAAAAGAAAATGTTGTTTGTCCAGGTTGGGGATGTTTTTCAATATAATTAAAAATAGTAGAGAAGGGGGGAACCCTGGGGAAACTCTAGGACAACTTAAAAATACAAAATAATGGTAACAGTTGGGGTAGTATTCGAGAAAGAAGGATATCCGTTTTCAGGAAAAGCGCACCAGTTGAAATTTGTTGAATTTCCGCAAAGGCGCGACACTTTCCATATTGATTATTTGGAAAACGAAATGGACGATAGTTTGACCAAGGATTTAGATTTGGTCAAGTTCCACACCTTTGAAGTAAAGAGGCGTGTTTTGGTAAGCAGCAATAGCCCAGGCATGGACATTTTTGCGACCCCAATTGACCAAGACTAGAAAAGAATTATTGTTAAACGATGGTGGATGTATTCGAGAAACAAGAGGACGGAAACATGCCGGAGGTGGACGGCAAAATTGTCCTATCTGGAGAAGTCATTTTTAAGGAGGATGGCCTTTTTCGTCTGCATTCGTCCGACCAGGTGTTTGACACCAAAACATATTATTATAAAACAAGACTGTAATTATGAAGGTTCAAGACTATCCAAAGACAATTTATGTTAGGGAAATCGACGATGAAACCTCAAAGAATTTTGCCAAACTGAAAAAATTGTTTAGCACCAATTCAAATAACGAGGTCGTCAAGACGCTAATCAATACCTATGGGGAAAAAGCGGATAAATTGAAACGCTCCAATGCAAAGGTTCTGGAGCAGCAACGAGAGATTGAACGGCTTAGTTCCATCATAAAAGGTTTTCAATTTGCACAAAAGAGCCTATTGGAAATTGAAGTATAAACCATGTTCGCATAAAGTTTCCGGTTCCTGCTCTGCAGGATCCATCCGGAAAGTGTTTATGTTCGCATAAAATAAACCGGCGCTGTTGGCCAGGAGCTGTTTAAGTTCGCATAAAGATGATACACTACCATTATGAAATCAGAAAAAAATAAACGTAAAGAGATAACATTACAAACCAACAACTCGGTTTCGGTTGAAATATCAAGGGATTTCACCGATGAATATTTGGACGTTGAAGAAAATCCGATACTGTTAATACAACCAATCGTTGTAACAGATTTGCTATTCAGGATTATGACCGATTTAAAGGGCAATATGTTCAGGACTAGCAACAAACATTTGTTTGACCCAAAGGACATTAAAGACAACCAGTACAAAATGGATTTATGGGAAAAAGAGGTTATCAATACTGATAAGAATGTTTTGATGAAAGCCTACAAAACATCCTCTTTTTTAAAGAACCGAAACAAGGTTTTAATGACCAAGGCCCTAGACTTTTTGAAAACGTACAAACACTCTATTTACACTTTTGAAAATAGCGATGGAGACAAACTAACAACCTCTGGTGGATTAATCAAAGATTGGAACTTCATGGATAAGAGCGGTGTTTTTCAAGTTGAAATATCCTTGTATTGGGCCGATAGGATAGTAAGGTTACAGCCTGAAAAGTGGAACAATTTACGCACCGATATTTTAAGTTCAATCAAGAACATCAAGCACCGCTTTTTCATAACCTGGTTAATCCGCATCAAGAAGAACAAGGGAACCGCCATTGGTTGGATGAAACTCGCAAAACGATATGGATTGAATTACAGCAATAAATATGATTTCATTAGAGGGTTTCTGATGCCTCTAAAACGAACCTTGGACAATAAGGAAATAAACGGCACTTGGATTTCTTTTGCGTATTACGATGTTCCAGAGAAGCCCAATCAGATTAAGATTGTCCCTTATGATGTTCGGCCAGAAGAATTTGCAAAACTCCAACCCGAAGGGAAAGAGGTTATCCAAAACAATAGAATTGATAATGAGCGTAACGAAATCAATTATCAAACCAAGTATGTAAAGCGTAGGCACGAAATAGAAGAACCCAATATGCAAAAGTTCAGGGATAAGGTCATAAAACCCGATGTGATTGCCTTTAGGGTTAGTTACAGGAATTTCCTTAAAGAGCTACGCAAAGAAGGAAAGAAAGCAAAAGACTTTTTAGATACTGATTTTATAAAAAAATGGGAAGAAGTTTACTCTTAAAGCGCACTTTTGCACCCGTGAAATCGCACTTTTGCACCCGTAAACCAATTGAATCGCACTTTTGCACCCGTAAACTTTTGCACTTTTGCACCCGTAAAACCGTATCGAACCGCACTTTTGCACCCGACAACACAATTTTAAAAGCATTTTTGCACCCGTTAACCTTAAATCACACGCATTTTTGCACCCGAAAACTTAAAATCAGATGCTTTTTTGCACCCGTGATTAATGGTAAAATGCACTTTTGCACCCGTAAAATCGCACTTTTGCACTCGTAGAATTGCACTTTTGCACCCGTCCAATAATTCAAAATACTCTTTTAACTAACTGATAAATAGCAATTTAAGTAACTTTATTGAATTGTCTAAATCTCTTTTAATCTCCTTAAATATTTAGATATTATTAGTACATAGATAAATAAGGACTTTGCACGAAGCTCTTTTTAAGTGCTACGCACTGTTGGGGCTGTCTGCCCCAAACCCCGAGGACTTCTATCCGTCCATAATGGTCTAAAAAATGTTTTGTACAAAACAATTCAAAATAAAGCGATTTAAGCGACTTTTAAAAAAATCGTGTGCGATTGCCAAAAAAAAGAAAAAAAGGGTTTTGCGCGCGCGAAATTGTGCTGTACAAAGCGAAAAAGCATCCCTTGAAGGATGCTCTTTAGACTATTACGTCCGTCCAGGTTGACGCCACGTCATTGCCTGGATTCCAAAGATAAGAATTTACCCGATGATTTCCTATATTTTCTTTAGCCAAAGGTTGGTGCATTTTATCGAAATAATATAAGAATCAGGGCCAAGCTAACGTTAACTCTAAGATGGCTAACCAAAGACCTAATATGGAGGTTGTTAAGCAACTTAGAAAACTACTCAATACCCAAGGGTTATTGAATCATACTGCAATTGCGGAGTTGATTAGCACTTACCAGAAAAAAAAGGAAGCCACAAACTTTTTTTCCTTCGCAACCAAAAGGGATTTGGCCCTAAAAATTTCCGCACTTACTTACTTGCTCGAAAACGAAATTTCCAAAAATTAAAACGCAGCCCGCCGCCGTTAATCCCGTTGAATTGAATCCATTTATTAATAGTTATTAATTAACGTGTGGGGAACGGTTGGGCAAGCTGCATTGTCTTAATAATTTTCATTTGGTGGTAATGGGTGTGCTCTTAAAACACTATTGCCAATCTAAGAAGATGTAAGTAGGTGAACAAGTAATTTTCCTACAATTCGTTAAAATGCAGAATCAGAAATTTGAGTAAAATAAATTGACTATTATATGCGGATAGAGGCCCGGATTTAAAGGCAGCGCCTTTACCAAAAAAACTGGAGCGCAGCGACTTCATAATTTCCCCAAATTCTTACCCTAGTTCGGAACGAACTAGAAGATGAACAAACCTACTAGCAGGTTCCTGTTTTGATTTTTTAGCGTTCGGGAAGATAAGCGTAAAAAAAAATCAAATTAGGTGCGTTATCCTATGGGTATATTTAGGACATTTTGGCAGAAAAATGAGGGTGGTAAATCTAGGGTTTGTGTTCGTAGTTTTTGACTACTTTGTTAAGATTCACGTTCTTTTCTCCGAGGAATTTAAGGTAGCTTACAAAATGAGGCCCAAGGAGTTTGCCCCTTTCTATTTTGCTTATGGTTCCTTGGTCGGTTCCGATACATTCACCAACTTGGCCCTGGGTCAAATTTAAGTCTTCCCTTGCTTCCATTAGTCCATATATTGCTTTATCCTTGGCCGACATCGAACTACAATTTGCGCTAATTTAATCGAAATATGAATCAGAAGGAAAGAGAAGGTTATTGCGTTAGCAATAGTTTTCTATGAGTGTGTAACACGAAATAGGAAAGCGAGATGGAATCGGGGAAGCCCCGATACGTTTTTCTACCTTTTCGTCGAAAAGTACTGAAAATAAAGGGATTTTACTTTCTACTTTACATATATTTAGGTGGTCAAATAGTAGTATGAAAGTAGTAAATATTTTATAAAGTACTGTAAAACAGAATTTTAACCTTTCCTATTTTCTACTTTTTTTTAGTTTTTTCACAAATAACCAATAAAAAAATGAGTTCTACCTCTGTAAAAATAAATACGAGTTCTAAGGGTTTTCTTACCATTTTAGCGAATAAAGCTAGCAAATCCCAACAGGATTATTTAAGTACGGCCATTGATTATTTGTATGCAACGGGCTTGGATATTTACAGCAAAAAAACGGTTAATGTAGGGGATAGCATGAAAGCCCTGGAGAACCGAATTATAGGTTTTATGAAGAAGCGTGAGACGGATTTTTTTGTACCCATGAGCAAAAAAATGTCGGCCTTGACGAAAAGCAATATTGACCTTCTCAACGGGTTGGAAACCTTGGATGTGATTAGCTTTACTACTGACAAAAAGACAGAGGAAGATAGCCCGAATTTTAAGGTTCCACAGGAGCATATTTCGGATAAAGTTGAAGTTGAAAAAAGCAGTTCTTCAGAAGAAGAAGTTAGACTACCGGAAGATGTAGAAAGTAGCTTATTGGAGCTTGAATCGTATAAGGGAAAGGCTGAATTGTATAGGGAGCAATTGGAGTTTTTAATGAGTAAAATTAACAAAGGTTCAGGGCTTAATTCAGGTAAGTTTATAGCCAATATTACCCAAAGGGATTGTGATAGGATAAATAGGATTCTTAGTGATAATTAAAGTTCATAGCACCGGAATTGATGGGGGCAAAAATACGGGAAGCTCCAGTAACCTTGTTCAGTATTTGGACAAGGAAAATCGGGATTTGGATATACTGGAGCATGAAGGTTTTTTTAACCATGAGGATTCAAATATTACCCCTGAAATTGTGGAAAATGCCATTGATGGAAATAAGGGGCGTTTGTCCAAAGATGAAACGAAATTTTACATGCTAACGGTGAATCCATCCGAGCGAGAACTTAATCATATCGCTTCGAATAAAGAAGGATTGAAAAGCTACGTTAGGGATTTAATGGACGTGTACGCAAAGAAATTCAACCGTACCTATCCAGACGGACAAGAACTCCAAGGGAAAGACCTGGTTTATTTTGCGAAAATAGAACATGAAAGAACGTACAAGTATGAGGATAAAAAGTTTCGTGAAACGATTATCCATAACAATAAGATACGTTCCGAAATAATTAGGAATATGGACAACCCCGAGGAAGTCCGGCGATTGGAAAAAACCTATATACGGGATAAGAACAACACCCCAATACTGGAGGGAAACCCCAAGGCAGGAAATAATATGCACGTACATATTATTGTGTCTCGATACGATAAGGAACAAAAGTTTAAACTTAGTCCAATGTCCAACCAAAAATCTGGTAAGGGAAAGTTGAACGGTAAGGAACATAATAAAGGCTTTAACCGTGATGAATTTGTGGCAGCAGGGGAACGCCTTTTTGATAATAAGTTTAAATACAAAAGGGGTTTTGATGAAAGCTATAAGTACTATAAAAACGCAAATCTTGCGGTAGTAGCGGCAACTAATCCTAAGTCCTTGGTAAAGATTATGGTTAAGCGCGCATTATTGGAGAGTATCAAGGATAAATCGCTACAAAAAAACCTGAATATGGCAACCACTAATCCAAAGTACATTCCACAACAAGCCCTTAGACAGATAGAAAAGCAAGCTATTAAGGCGGTAATGAACTCTTTGGATAAGGCCGCTTATACAAACCCCGTTTCGTTCGGAATCAATGTAGCTAGAAAGACAATAACGATAGCGGCTAGAGCTATCTCAAAATCGGTAAGCATATAATGGGTTATACAGAGCAGTTTTTGAATGCACCTTTTGCGACACAGCTTGTTATTATGGCCGTAAATATAGCCTTGCTAATATTTTTGGTAATTGGTCTTTTTAGAAGGTTCCTTGCATCGGCTTTCATAGTTTCCGTAATACTTTTGGCAATCGTTTATCTAGTGGTACAATTCCTTAGCGGGATTGATATAACGACCTTCTTAGTAATCTATGTATTGCCTGCGCTATTGCTTTTTATGGTGGTGTATGCGCTTTTTAATTTGCTAGGATCTGCATTTAAAAAGTCGTTGGCTAAATCAGAGGTGGAAATCCACCATAAAAAAGGAAAAGTAACCATCGATACAATAAAAGGGGTGTCAATCCAAGGAGCACCAGGAAGCGGTAAAACAATATCCGGTGCGGGTTGGATTCTTGATGCATTCGGTAAAAAATCAATACCTGGTTTGGTGTATGATTACAAGAACTTAGAATTAACCGAAATAGTGATGTGGTTTTATAGAAACGCTGATATTCCAGTACACGTTTTTCATCCTTCCGACCCGTCGCGCTCATGTAATATCAATTGCTTAGACCCTGCTATTTTGCAAAAAAGGGAGGACTTTTTGATTGTGGCCAAAACGTTAGCTGATAACCTTATTGAAGATGATGGTAAAAACCCTTTTTTCTCAAAGGCGGCAGAAGGGGCAATTGCGGGGGTTATGCTCCGGTTAAAAGAGGATTTCCCTCAATACTGCTCATTTCCGTATCTAGCGGCAATATTTCTGGAGAAAACGACGGATGAACTGATAGAATTTATCGAGGCCAATCCAAACGCAAGGCGACAGGCAAGTACGTTCTTGGATAGTGGGGGAGCCAATGACCAAATGGCGGGCGTGAAAGGGAACCTTTCAAACGCGTTCCGAGCTTTCGATTTGCCAAGTATATTCTATACTACCCTAAAGAACGATTTTGAGCTTGAAATCAATAATAAAGAAACGCCTGGTTTGGTCGTATTGGTTAATTCACCGAATTATGATGAAGTTTATCAACCATTATTAGCCGTTACCGCACAGGCGATTATATTGCAAATGTCCAAGAGGAACAGGGAATTTGCGTACTTACTTTTTGATGAAGCGCCTACATTGAAATTAAGTAGGATGCCAAGAATACCCTCTACAATGCGAAGCTTCAACATAGCTACAATTTATATGCTCCAAGATAAAATTCAAGCAGCGAATCAACTTGGGGCCAATAAAATGAAAGAGGTACTTGCCAACCTATCAACCCTATTCTTTGGAAAAACGAACGACCCTGAAACGGCTAAGTTCTTTGAAGCCTACTTTGAACAAGTTAAGGTTAAGCAGCGTTCTTTTAGCAATAAGCAAGGGATGTTCTTTGAATCAGGCGACCGTAGGGTTAACGTTTCGGAACGGGATGAGAAGAAGCACAAGAGTTATGAAATGTTCAAAAGGGGTACAGGGCAGTTCTTTATTATAGATGAAAAAGGAGATAGCCACGACCTAGCGATAAAGAAACCGAAAATTGAAGTTGAACCCTTTAAAAAAACAAGGGCAATCAGCGAAAGGGAGATAAATTCCAATTATCAATGCATTTTGTCGATTGCTAAGAAATTATAAGTATAAATATGCACATATTGCATATATTTGAACCGAAACTTTTACTAAATAAACGAGAACAAACCATGAAAAGAAAAGTTTTAAGCACATGCGTTTTCCTATTTGGATTCATTGCAACCGCAAGCGCACAGGATTTGAATTTATCAGAAACAGCAGAAACATTTTGGGATGATGTTGCGGAGGCAGCCCCTTATGTTATGGCCGCAGTTTTCCTAATTTCCGCTTTAGCGAATATTGGAAAGCTTTTCGGTGATAACAGGGATTATATGGGTTTCTTTAGAGGCCTTTTCCTTTGGATAGGGGTTATAACCTTTGTGGTGGCCATCGTAGCCTATATTTTGTCTTTGAGCTTCTAACTTTCAGATAATGGAAGAACGATTGAAGGTTGAAAAGAATGTTAATTCAAAGGCTGTTATATTCAAACTTAGCTTTAATTACTTTCTTTACTTTCTCCTTGCGGCCATAGTGTTTGTGCTTATTCTGTTAAGCAATTTTAGCGGCCCAAGTTTTTTTGTTTTCATAGTTGGAATGACATTAACATACATGGTTTTAAGGTTTCTGGATGGTTCCGGTGCCATTGAATCGTTGAGTTTGGGGAAAATCCCTGACGAATTTGAAAACGACCTGTATAAATTAAAAGATGGAGAATGCATTTTTGTCCAAGAACCCACCGACACTAAAAGTTGATGGGAACAGCTTTCTAAGCAGTAACGGGGATGTGGTATGTGGGTATAGCCTACAGTTGCCAGAAATCTTCACGCTTTCAAAAGAGGACTACAATGCAATGCATGAACATTGGTTTAGAACCCTAAGATTCTTACCTAAATATTCATTCATCCACAAGATGGATATTTTCTTGAAGGAACCATTTGACGGGTCTTTTTTACCTAATGATACCTTTATTCAAAAGCGCACCCAAAAACACTACGATGGCAGGGAGCATTTTATACATTATCCTTTTCTTTTTATAGGTAATCGAGGGGGAAGTTTCCTTAAAAATTCTGGTATTCACAACCCTTTTAGAAAATTGCCAAATCGGGAAAAATTGATTGCCGAATTTGAGAGGGATAATCTTTTCATGGAGGATTCAACAAAGGCCGTTGATTTCATTAATACCTCTAGGCATATTAGGGCGGTTCCGATGTCAGAAGATGAAATTTTCGCCTTACAGGAAAATTACTTTAATGCGTTTCAGGCGGGAAAATTTGTTAGTACCGACATGAGGGCCAAGAGCAATAAGAGGTCGGCCATAGAAGTAGGGGGAAAATTGGTTGGTGGCTATTCTTTGGATAATATCAAACAGTTTCCCGATTTCGTGGACATTAGCAAAATTGACCCCGCTTATAGTAGCAAGAAATACAAATTTTATAAAGGCCTAGCGGATGATTTCGGTTTTCGTTTACCGTACAATCACGTTTACAATCAAATCATCTACCTGGAAGACCATTCACTAAAAAAGGAGCAGCTAAAAGAAACAAGCCGCAAATTGAAAGGCTCCAGGGGCTTTGATATTGAGAATGAGGAAAAAGGCAAAATCCTTAGCGATTATGTGAAGGAGCTTGGGCGCGACGAAATGCGAATTTTGACCCAAGGACATACCAATGTTATTTTTTACGCCGATAGTGATAATGAGTTTGCGAAATGTGCTAGGCAAATTGAAACCATTTTTAAGACGCACGATTTTAAGCCCATTTATCCATCAAGAAGGAGATTGAAGGAAATTTACATGAACTCTTTTCCCGCGCTTTCGGGAAGTTTGAGTAAACAGCGCATGTACGATAGTGAGCTTGAAATTAATCTTGCGCTATTCCTGAACGTTACCACTTATAAGAACGATAACGAAGGAGTTGTTTTCTCCGACCGCCTTTATAACATTCCTGTTGTGCGGGATGTTCGGGATTTTGAAAAGAAGCGAATAAAGGCTTGGAATTTTACAATGTATGGGCCTACCGGAGAAGGAAAATCGGTTTTGGCGCAGCACATTGTAAGACAGTTCAATGAGTTTGGGTACCGCAATGTGATATTTGATATTGGGGGAAGTTTCGCAAAACTTGCGCTCTTATTACCAAAGGAAAAATCGCTTTTTGTCTCTTTTGAACCAGGGAAGCCGTTGCCGCTTAATCCATTTAGAATAAACGGTACAATTGATTCGCAACAGCTTACGGACTTATCAAATTTTGTGTTCAAGTTGTGGCAGCCGGAAGGGGATATTACCGACAATATCCAAACTTCCCTAATCAGGCTTTTGGAAACCTATTTTAAGGAGGTTATCTCTAACCATAGTTACCCTTCGTTCTATACGTTCGTTCACGAAAACAAGGAAAAGTTATTGGAGTTCTTAAAAATTGAATCCCGATTTTTCGACATGGACAATTTTTTGTTTCTATGCTCAAAGTACGTGGGGGAAGGTCAATACTCATACCTCTTTAGCGGTACGGACGATGTAAGCCATTTGATAGATGAAAAGGAATATATCGTTTTTGAGTTTGACAAGGCACAGGAAGACCCCGTTGCGCTTTCCATATTAATGTTAATGGGTTCACAAGCGGTAAAGAAATTGATTTGGGAAAACAAGTCGATTCCTGGGGTTATCTTCTATGACGAGCTTGCTAAGTTCATTAAGTACAAATCAATACGGGATACGGTGGTATTTTTCTATCAGGCCATTCGAAAACAAAACGCAGCCGTAGGATCTTCGTTGCAAAGTCCGGCACAATTGCCCATCGGCGAGGACACGGATGCCATGATAGACAATACCCAAGTCTTATATGTGCTTTATAATGAAAAAGGTTACGAACCACTTGTAAAAAGATTCAACCTTAGCGAACACCAGCACAACATTTTAAAATCCTTAACCAGTATCAACGACGGCGATAAGGACTTTACAGAATTTGCCCTAATTATCGGTTCAGAAATTTGGCCTATGCGCTTGGAATTACCATCGGTGGTATTAAAGTTATATGCGACGGACGGCGCAGAGTATGACCAAATTATGAAAGCCTATGAAAAGTCCGGGGATATGGAAAAAACAATTGTTCAACACGTAAACAACTATTGATATGAAATTAAGATTACTTCTTGTTCTGGTATTGATGGGCGCAGCCATTGGCTACGGTCAAATACCTGTTACGGATGCCGCAGCAAATACGAGCCTAGCACAGCGTATTGCCCAGGGGGCAAAGCAAGTAAAGCAAGGCCTTGAAACCGTCAAGTTATTGAAGGATGCAAAAAAGGCCGCAACAACCGTAAACAATGCCGTGAGGGATATTAACGACATTAAGCAGATTTATGAAATGCAAAAGTACCTACTTGAAAATTCTACCAAGAATATCAATAAGGTTATGGAAACGGGAATGTTGAAGCCCAAGGAGAGTACAAAAATGTATAACTCCTATAACAATCTTTTCGACGGTGCAATTAAATCCCTGGAGGGAATGGACAAGATTCTTACCAGTAATCTTTTTGAAATGAAAGATGCTGAACGAATGAAATTCATAAAGGAGCTAAAGGACGAAATGCGGGTGAGAATTGCACAAAACAACGCCTTAGCTAGAAAGTATTGGATGTTTGCAGAAACCAGAAGTTTAAACCGCTTATTTAAGAAGAAATGATTGATTTTGGCTATGACCTTATTAAGTCCGTTTTCGACGGGGTTGGCACGTCAGGAACCTTTTTTTGGTTCAATATAAGCGTGAAGTTTATAGCCGTGGCATTTTTTCTGCTGAACACGTACAGTAGCTTTCTTGACAGTATCGCCAAGGATTGGGGGGATGCTAGCGACCTTCCATTGAATGTAAGCAAAACGGTATCGTCCTTTATCATAATCATATTGATTGCGGGCTTTGACCAGTTATTGATTCTCTTTGAAAGGGTTTGGCTTCCGTTGGATAATGCTATTGGTGATTACAACCCTATTGCGGCCTCTTTAATTGAACTAGAGCCGGAAACGGCGGTTGAGGAAGAACAAAGCTGGACGGCCAAGCTGATTGAGACATTCGAGGAAGTTTCCTTGGTTATCAAGTACCCCTATTTTCTAGCGGCCAAACTGCTTTACTTTTTGCTCTGGATTGTAGATAATGTGGTTTATGGGATATTCCTTGTAGAAAGGTTTTTTGCTCTAACTGTTCTAAGAATTGCAGGGCCGATTGTCTTTGCCCTTGCCGTGTTCGAGAAGTTTCGCGATTTATTGTTCAAGTGGCTCAAATTATACACGGCGTTTTACCTTTTGGTAATCCCTTATTTTCTGGTGATTTATGTTACGAATCAAATTTACGACGAGCTTTCCCAAGGCTTTATTAGTGCAACGCCAGGCGTACTAACTGGATTAATGCTTATAGGTTCTATGATAGCGGTAGGAATATCGCTTTGGTTAAAGCTGCGATTGTTCAAAAGGTCAACCGACCTACTTTATAAAATATTTACCTAATGCAAGAAGAAAAGGCAGATATATACAACATTTTGAAGAAGAACAGGAGCATTACGATGTTGGTTGTTGTTGTTTCGGGTATTGTAGCAATAGTAGCCCTTTTATTGGTGTATTCAATGCATAAAAACCATACTAAATATGTGTATGGCATTTCCGATAAAAAGGAGCTTATGCCCTTGGAATTAATTGAAAAGGAAGATTTGGTAGAAATCTACCGTAAGGGTTCAATCCAATTATGGGCAAGTTATTTCTACAACATAGACCAATACAATTATGAAAAGCAAATCGAAAAGTCCTTTTGGCTTATCGATGATAAAAGCGGGAACGCGCTTTACAAGGAATACCAACAGGCAGGGCATTTTAACCGCATGATACGCACATCATCGGTACAATATATAGATGATATTAAGATTGTTTGGGGCAATAATGGAGCTTTTCAGATTAAGGGAATTGTAACCATAGACAGGCCCAACCAGGAGGAACAGCGTAAATATGAGTTGGTCGGACAGGGCAGACTTGAAACGGTTAAGGCCAACTATCCCTTAAACCCTTACGGGTATTTGATTTATGATTATAGGGAAACCAGTAAGACCGAATTAAAGTAAAGTTGATGGAAAATATAATAGAGAAAATAAAGCAGCTAGAAACGCCCCAAATCATCATTTCGGTAATGATGTTGGGATGTGTTGCATTTATTGGCTATGGTGTTTTTAAACCGTCGAAGGAAGAACGAAATACCACTACCAGGGAAGTAATGGAATTTCCCGAAACGGATAAAACGGTACAGGACTATAATTCCAAACTGGAGGCCTACGAACTAAAAGAGAAAAAAGAGAGTAGCCTAGAGTTGAATTTTGACAATACGTTATTCGGAACGGACAAGGATAGTTCTGATTCCGATGTTTACGCCGAAGAAGAAGACGAACGGGTAAAGGAGCTTCAAAGGCAAATTTCGCTTATGGAGGCAAAGCGTAAGAACCTGGAGAGCAAAGACCCGCGTAGCACTTCTAGTAATTCGGCACCTCAAAAAACAACAAATCAGCCCAAGCAAAAAACAAAGGAACAGCTTGAAATGGAGGCCTTGCAAGCGGAACTTGATTATTACGAATTGCTGAAAAAATCAAAGGAGGAAATGACTTCTGGAGGTACACGTGCAGAAATCACGTCCAATAATTCTATTACGCCTTTTCGAGCTTCCGTTTATCGGGACCAATTTATATTGCCTGGTGATCGGGTTAAGTTACTGCTTAACGAAGATGTAGAGCTCAATGGTAAAATTTTCAAACGAAATACCATTGTTTACACCACGGCAAATATAAATAGGTCGCGCGTTCTGCTCGATGTAGATAATATCAACCATGTTCCGGTCAACTTGGAAATTAGGGATATTGACGACGGAGGCGTAGGGCTTTACAATAAAAGGGCGGGGGAACTTTGGAGAGAATTTCAGGGCCAAGTTCAACAGGACGCTACCAGGGATGTAAGCCAAGATATTTCACAGGAAGTAAATGTACCCTTGATAGGAAGTGCGGTACGTGCTTTTAATAACTTCTTTCGAAAAAAACGGTATAAAGAGGCGGATAAAATTCTTTTGGTCAACGACCATCAGGTATTGATTTCCCCTAAAACGAATTGATATGAGAAACAATATATATATAATAGTTATTGCTTTGCTTCCCTTTCTTGGTTTAGGTCAAGACACTATACAAGTGGCCAAGATGTACAAGACGATAATCATTTTTCCCGAGCCGGTATCGGAAACCATTTTAGGGAATGATTTGAGCTTTGTAATGGAGGAACATAGCAAGACTACGGAATATGGCAAAAGAATTTTAAAAGCCTCTTATAATAAGGCGGGAAAGGAAAAAACGGCCTTTACCAATCTTGTAGTTATTACCGAGAGTGGGGCATTTTATGAATTTATCCTTTCCAAGTCCGATAAGCCCGATAAGCTGACTTATAACATCGAGGGAGAAAGTAAATCCTTTAACCTATTAAATCAGGTTCCGAAGGATAAAACCCCCGTTGTGGTGGAGAACCAAAAACACAAATACTCCAGTACAAATACGGATTCTTCCAACGCTGATAAATCAAAACCGGAGGGCGAGGAATCCAATGTTGCGACCGATGAACTTTACGAAAGCAATAGGGATGAATATTATAGGGTGAAATCCTATTACAACCAATTCAATGACGAATTTATATTGCGCCACTTTGAAAAAGCAGGGGATGTTTTTTTACGGTTGGGAGGAATCTACTACAATAAAAATGAGCTTTATTTTCAGGTAATCATCGATAATCAGGAACCCATTGATTACGATGTGGATTTTATCAATTTTTCGATAGCAACAAACTATAAAAAAGCAAGTAGTAACCAGAGTACTGAAATCCCGCCAATATTCACCTACAAGGTTCCGAAAAAGATTAAAGGTTTTTCCAAGAACCACTTTTTTGTAGTGTTCGATAAGTTCACTCTTGACAGGCACAAAGTATTTAAAATCGATTTGGACGAAATGAACGGTAACAGAAATCTTACCCTTCTTACAGACCATCATATGGTCAACAAACCTAAACGCTTCTAATATGAGAAACATTTTTATAGCATCCCTTCTGTTTTTTGCTTGCCATATGGCACAAGCACAGGCCTACGCATCGTCGGTAGAACTAACGGGCGGTTACGTGGAAGATGGCTTTGGGGGCTACATAAATTATAATCACCATTTAGATAGGCGTTCGCACCTTCAATTTGGCGTTTTCGTTGGTATCAGTAACGATAGTTCAACGGGCGAAGAAATACCGTATAACATTTTCACTTTTAATCCAGGATACTTTAGAAAACTAATCAGCACCAATAGCAGAAAACCCATAACATTGAACATCGGAGGCGGTGGAATAATAGGATATGAGGTGATTAATAACGGAAGTAACGAGCTACCATCTGGAGCCATCTTAAACGCTAAATCACAATTGATTTATGGAGCGTTCGCGGGGCTAGAGGTAGAATATGCAATGAAAGAAAATTTATCCCTAAACCTTAAAGCGGTAGAGCAGTACCACCCCAATAGTGATATTGGGGAGTTCTATCCCTTTGTGGGTATCGGGTTGAGATATTATTTATTTTAAAGAACACTAATGAACACCCCACAAAATGAAAAAGAAATACTATTGGCTAGTGGCCTTTTTGGTCGTTTTAGCATGCAGCAAAGACTTTGAGGATGTACTTGTAGACAGCTTTGATTTTAACTTTACCGTAATCGCCGATGATTCAGGATTCGTTTACGAAGGAGCCGAAGCAGATTTTAGGGTAGTACCGGAAAGAACTATTACAACAACAAAATTCAATTTCACCTATTCGATAGAGGATGGAGAAGGATTTTTCCAAACCGAGAACGGCGAAGTTTTGGCCGAGCAAACCGAATTGGAATTACCTGAATTGATTTGGAAGCTGACGTATATTCCGACCACCACAGGAACACACAGCATTAAACTAAAGGCCGCAGACCAGAAGGGCAATGAAAAGGAGGAAATGCTAACCTATGAAGTCGATTTTGCGCCTTTTACTGCCTTATTGAACCCTGGAGCAAATACGTTCGTAGTAAACCAATCAAACGCCCTTAATTTAACGGTAGTTTCTGAAAGTAACACAGAACTTTTTGAAACCCTTTCCGAAGATGATATTGAGAATGACTATACCCTGTCTTTTACCGTCGAGGGCGGTACGGGCGTATTTGTTATTAATGGCCAAGAGTACGAGCCTGGAGAACAAGCGACCATTGAAGAAGGAACGCTTGAATTTGGTTACATCCCTTCAACCCTTGGGGAGCATACAATCACAATGATTGCGACCGCGCCGGACGGGGCCGTTAGAGAACGTCAATTGATAATTCCAGTAGAAAATGTACAGTTCTTCCTTTTGACTTCCACCCCATCAAATACCGTTTCCATAGGCGAAGACATAGACGTTTCCATTAGCCTACAATCGTCCGATGATAGCGAAGAAATAGATTATAACCTAGCTTTCTTCTATGCTCCAGATTCGGAAGGAATCGGAACCCTTTTAGATGAAAACGGCGAGGCCCAAACCGCAGGGCAATCCCGACCCTTGGAACCTGGTAATTACACTTATAAATTCAACTCGAATGTTCTAGGAACGAAGAAGCTGTATTTTGATGTTTCCGATTCCAATAACCAAGTTAAGCGAGACAGTATTACGCTTGATGTTACAAGCATACCTTTTTCTTTTTCAGGTCAGGCCGTGGGAAGCTCGACGGGCATTAATCAGCCCATAGAAATATCGTTATCCCTATCCACGAACGCGGCCGATGATAGCAATGTAGCCTACAATATTAGTTTTGTCCAAGAGGACGGTAACGGAGAATTGAAGGATTTAGAAGACGAGATAATACCACCAAATACAGCGTATGACGTTGACCCTGGAGTGTTCCGTTTGGTCTATACGCCTTTTACCTTGGGAGAACACCGTCTATTATTCCAAGCAACCGATACTTACGGCCAATCCATTAGCAGCGAAATATCTTTAATGGCGACCAATGCACAACTAAATTTCACGGCTGCGGCCACAAATTCGGAAATGATAGTTGGCGGTTCAAATACGATTAGCGTAAATCTAGGGGAACAAGGAAACGCTAGCAATTTAACCTATCAAATGAGCTACTTCGTTACTGGAGGAACAGGAACATTGACCGAGAACGGAACCAATGTAGCCCCGTCAACCTTTTTCGATACAACCCCAGGAAGTAGAACATTCAGTTTCACGCCCGATTTGCCAGGGAATTATACCCTAACCTTTACGCTTAGGGATTCCAACGGGCAAACCTTGGAAGCGCCAACTTCATTTGTGGTTAGCAATACCAACTTCCAATTTTCTGCTACTGAAGCCAACGGCGAAATTGGGCTTGGGCAAAACAACAATATCAATTTCAATATCGTACCTGGTACAACCAATAACGGAACAAGCTATACCATGACCTACACCAGTTCCAGTAATGGCACGTTATCAATAGGCGGTGTTCCATATGGCCCAGGGCAAACGATAACGGTTCAGGAAGGTTCATTTATTGGCATTTATAACCCCACCAGAACCGGAAATTATCAATTGGATTTTACGGTAGTTGATTCCAACGGTGTTGTTAGGACGGATGCGGCCAACTTTAACGTTAGCAATTCCGACTTTGTGGTTACAGCCACGGCCACGCCTAGCGAAATTTTCGCTTCCGAAACATCGAGTATAAATATTGATATAAACCAAGTAGTTTCCAATCCTTCGGCATCCTATGAACTTTCTTATTCGGTATCTGGAGGAACAGGAACATTATCAGGCGCAGGGGGAACCGTCCAAGCCGGAATATTTACCCCGATTAGTGTAGGCTCCAGTTCTTGGACATATAGCCCAACCACCGAGGGCGCACACGCAATTACCATACAAGTACGAGACAATTCCGGCGTAGTTAAAGAAAGGGTTGTTGTTGTAAATGTAGTGGACAGGGATTTTACTTTAGAAGCCATAGCCGGAGTAAATAACCAGTTTGTAGGCCAGAGCGTTCCCATTAACATAGGAATCAATGAAATTGGCGGTACTGGAGGTTCTTACGATGTTGTATTGGCCACTAGCGGAAACGCAAGTATTCTATACAACGGTACGACCTATTCCCCTGGGGAACCATTTACCGTAAGTGCCGGAACAACGCAAATTACCTATACGGGAACAAGCGAGGGTTCACATAGCATTACCTTAACGGCAACGGCCAGCTATGGGCCTACCAAAACCGATAATCTTACGGTTTCGTTCAATTCCTTGGATTATACGTTTAGCGCAGCCGCACAGAATAGTAATATCACGGTGGGCGAAACGGTAGATGTTAATTTCAACATTTCCGAAGCTGCCGGAAGCTCTACCTATGAAATGAGATATTCACTTTCTGGAGCAAATGCAACCGTTACACAGAATGGAGCGACCAGAAACGCGGGAACCCCATATAGCGTAAACGTAGGCAATTATACCTGGAGGGTAACGGGAAGTGAAGTAGGAACAATTCAACTGACCTTTACGGCCATTAATGCCAATGGGCTTGAGAAGACCCAAACGGTCAATATCAATGTCGTATCTAGGGATTTCACCTTTACGGCCACCGAAGCGCAAGCAGACGCAAACGTTAATGAATCGGTCGGAATCAATTTCAATATTCAGGAATCCGTTTCAGGTATCGACACCTATACGGCGGTTTATACGACCAATCTAAACGGAACTTTACGGTATAATGGTAGCACCATTCAACCAGGGGTGAGCTTTACCATAGTTGCGGGCAACAGTTCTGGAACTTATACCGGAACGGCTGACGGTAGGCACGATATAGATTTTACGGTAACAAGTTCTAGCGGAACGACGAAAAACGATAGTGCCGAAATTAACTATCTCGGCAACTCATTTACCTTTTCGGCAACCCCGCAAATACCGAATCTAACGGTAGGACAAACTTCTGGTATTTCCTTCAATTTAACGGAAACCATTTCAGGAGTAGATACCTATACGGCCACATACACCAATTCCAATAATGGAACGTTCCAATACAACGGGGCAACGATTAGCCCAGGACAAACCTTTACGATTACTCCAGGGGCTTCTTCCGGTACATACACGTCCGTTGAAACAGGCTCCCAAAGATTGGAATTTACCGTTACGAGCAGTTCAGGCGATAACCGTTCCGATAGGGTAGATTTTGATTTTAGCTCGAATGTATTTACGTTCACGGCCAATCCGCAAAGCAATACAGCCGATTTCAATACAAGCGTTCCAATCAACTTTAATTTGAGTGAAAGCGTTTCGGGAATCGACACCTATACGGTATTGTACACCTTGACACAAGGTAGCGGAACCTTCCAGTATAACGGTGTAACCGTTCAGCCTGGGAATACTTTTACCATAAACCCAGGGGCAAGCTCTGGAGTGTTTACAGGTAGCGGCGAAGGTGAAGTAAGACTTGGTTTCCAAGTAACTTCATCATCGGGCCAGAACGTTACGGATAACGTCAATATCACATTTAGACCCGACCCAGTAATTGAGGAAATTCTTTGGAGGCCTTCGCCCGTAGTGGATAATATTACAGGCTTTAACAGCAACCTTAACTATCAGGGTAACATCTTTAGAACGAATGCAGCCTATACGCCAATGCAAATGCGAGCACAGGTCATAAGTTCGACCCCTGGGGCTGATGGAAGGGCTATTACGGTAGATAATATACAAATTAGCGGAGGCGCAGCCGCCCAACCGATACTGAATGTCTTTGAGAATATCCCCAATAATTCAGAGTTCAATGTATTGATACAACTGAATTATGATAGAAGGAACTTTAACTATGATGGTGCGGAATTACTTATCCGATTTACGATACAAAATTCCGAGACTAGCATAACAAGGGAAATCCTCTTTAGAGACTAATAGAACATGCATATTTGGCATAATTATTGATTTTATTTATTGGATAAAACCCCAACGCAATGAAAAAATATTTTTTGATTCTTTTGATTATTGGACTATACAGTTGTGATGATGATGAAGCCCAACCAGTAGAGAGCTTCAATGTTGAATACAATTTGGTATCACGGACAAGTACGTCTTTGGAGTTTTCTTTTGATTTGACCGATACGGATTTTTCCTCTTTTACGGTTTCCTCATTTGCCCCTAACGTAAGTTGTTGCCAAGGCACGTTTATTTTGGACAATAACGTATCGGCCACAATAGGGCAAACGGATATATTGAGTTCATCCGCAACAGGGGATAATAGCTTTAACCTAACAATTGATAACTTCAATGATGGGATGAACTATTTAACGATTGAGGTAGATAACGGATTCAATCTGTTTTTCTTCTCCTTCCAATTCTTTTTTGATTCCGCAGCAAACGAGGTAGATTATTTAAATGTTATGAGGTCTAACGCATCAGAGCTTAATCTATTCGATGCAATCTTTAGGTATGATTATCATACGAACGCAAACATTAACGTTCTTATCGAATTGGAAAGCGGTATAAGGGATGAACCATTAGCGCGGTTGACAACCGGAGAAGGTGAGTTTAGGTATATAACAAGCGGTGGCGGAACCGATATTATTAGAACCACCAGAGAGAGGATTTAATAATGTTTCTAGGTTGAAATAAACTGAAAACAGTATGAAGGTTAGTAATTTTTCTTTTGGCCCATATCTAAGGCCTACGCTGTTTTTGCTGTTTTCAGTTTGCTTCATCCAGGCGCAAACTTCTAAGAAAGCGCCTAGTGCCGATATTGTAAAGCACGTAAAACTTTATCTTAAGGAAGCTGCCGACGGCAACGAGCTTGCCCTTTTGTTTGAAATGGTTAAACACGACAAGGCCTATTTTATGCCATTGTTCGATAGCATCCCGACAATACACCCCCTAAACCCAAAGAACGAGAAAAGGGTTTCCTCTGGTTTTGGTGAGCGATTCCATCCAATAGACAAGGAGAAAAAGCCACATTTCGGAATCGATATTACCGCAGAAACCGGAACGGCCATCCATGCAGCAGCACACGGAACCATTACCCTAGCTAAAAAATCTGATGATGGCTACGGCAATGAAGTCCGCATATCCCATTCTAACGGCTTTACTACTCGATACGCCCATATGTACACCTTTATTGTTAAAAAAGGAATGAAAGTCAAGAAAGGCGATATTATAGGCTTTGTGGGCAACACAGGCAAGAGTACAGGCCCACACATTCATTACGAAGTAAGGAAAAACGGAAAAGCGGTTAATCCCGAATACTTTTTAGCAATACCTCTTTAAATCCCGAAAAGTCCATTTTTAAACTCATTTAATAAGCGTTTCGGCCTTGGTTGAAAACACTTATTAATCTTAAACAATTTAAAAATGGACCACAATAAAAAAGGATTGAAAGAAAAGCCATCAGAAGTATTTGAAATCGTTTGGTCTAAAATCCCCATCACCATTAAATACACTCCTAATTATTGGGAATCCGTAAAGGTTGACCACCTAGAGGTAAAGGCCGCAGAACCCTTGCCATTTACCGAAACTGGTTATCGTTCTGCTTGGTTGCTTCCTGGACAACTAGACGGCCGTACTCCAGTAGAATACGTTATGCAAGCCCTGGAGGAAGATTCCAAGACCAAGAAATGGAAATCCTATCTTGAAGAAAAGAAAGTCCAAGAACTCAAAAGAACACAAATGAGTTTATTTTGATGTTCGCATTAATTTTCCGGAACCTGCTCTGCAGGATCCTTCCGGAGCGTGTTTATGTTCGCATAAATTCGCCTGGAGCTGCCGGCCCGGGCTTCTTTATGTTCGCATCAACTTTCATTGGCCAATATCTTTTGATTCTTTAGGTGATTTCCTAATTTTGGAATGATTCCAAAATCATATGGCAATATTCCATAAATACAAAGCTGTCTATACCAAAAAAGAAACCATTAAGGCCTAGTGACCTCATAGCTGCGAAAAGTGTCAATATAGCTCGGAGGCATTGAAAACATTGGCTTTCCGCTTTGACATCGTCCCAAAATTGAACAAAATGCCCAATTAAATTACCTAATTTATTATAATACAATTTTTTACGGACGCTAGCCCGTTTCGGGATTACACTACCATTTCATGGCTTTTAAAACGACTTGGGCGCAAAACGGTTAATGGACTATCTTTACGGAAATAAACCGATTATGTTTCTTTCCATTTTCTTAAAAGGCTCAATGTTCTAAGTATTCACTTAAAACATTGAAATCGTGAAACATTCAAAGCGATTTATAAAAGCCTTTGGTCTTACCCAAGAGGGACACATTGATTTTCCTAAAAAGATATCCAATATCCGCATTTCAAGGATTGACAACTACCGTAAGATGGGTGGTTGTTGGTTCTGTTTCCCCCATGGAATAGAGACCACTAACTCAAAATTTTCAAAACGTACCCGTAACTGGAAAAAATATAGGAGAAACCAATATAAACTTTGATTTGGGAGTGAACGCATAGCGGCTGAAACCGCCCGATGACCACATAGCTGCATAAACGGAAAACTTTGCTCGGAAATACCGAAAACACTGGTGTTTATCGATTAATTAAATTCCCCAGTTTTATTTATTGGTCTATATGGATGTAATGTGCAATAGGGTTTATTGAACGTACTGCCCAAGTGTTCTATTTTATGTTTATGCGATAATGAGATTCCTATTTTGTTTATTGGAACAACCACGGTAAGCTCTTTTCAGTGTTCTTGTCCGTGAAGGAGTTCCAAATGCAATTCAATGGCTTCCTTGATATTATTCTCGATTTCAGCTCTATCGGCACCAGCGGAAGTACACCCGGGAAGTTCCGGTACATAGGCACTCCAACCATCGCTGCTCTTCTCATAAATAATTTCGTATTCCATAAATCAAATTTAGGATATGTTATTTCAAAAACCTCAGATAGCTTTCCGGACTTTGTAAGAACGACCTGGTAATGGTATAGTGCTCCGTTTCCTCCAATGATACCTTGTTCATTCCTTTGTCCGTCACCTCATAAATATTTGCTCCGGGATACGCCATAAGCATGGGTGAATGCGTGGCAATGATAAATTGGGACATATGGGCCTTTAAGTGTGCTTGGATGAAATAGAGCAATGACAACTGTTTTGATGGGGACAATGCTGCTTCGGGTTCATCCAGCAGGAATATCCCACTTCCATTTATGGTATCGTCCATTATTTTCAGATAAGCTTCCCCATGTGAAAACCCCTGAAGGTCTTGGCCGTAGTTCTGCCGCATTTTATAAATCTGATAGTTTTGGTTATCCTTCATTTCCTGGATGATACGGTCCGGAACTTCACCATAGATATCCTTGAACGACTCGTGGAGCCTGGCATCCTCCCTATCGATACTGTTCAAGAGATCACCAAAGTCCTCTGCCCTGAAGAAAAATCCCCTTGGCCTCTCAATTTTCCAGTTCAATTGCAGATAAGGTGTCAGCGAACGGGCCGCCTTGAAACAATTCTTGCCATATCCGAACCCGTCCATATGTGGGAGTTGTAAACGAAGTGCCAATGTTTCAAGTAAAGTGGACTTCCCCGTTCCATTGTCCCCTATAATAAATGTGACTGGTGCGGACACATCGATATCCTTTGCAAACTTGATAGCACTGACATCGTAGGGAAACGGATGGGTCCGTTCCGCTATAACGCTAAGTGACGATAGGTACGGCATAGATCGGTTCAGGGTTTAACGGTTGAATCCGCCATTAGTGATTTTTCCACTCTATAGAAAGAGGTCTTTCCCAATTTTGCCCGCTTGCATGCATTATCGATTGAGACCCCTTGGTTCTCATAAAGATGTTTGGCGTAGTGGTACTTTTCAATTGTTTCCACTTTTGCACCCTTGGGCCTGCCCAAAAGCTTGTTTCGTTTTCTGGCATTGTCCAGTCCCACTTTGGTACGTTCACTGATTAGGTTTCTCTCGAATTCCGCAACCGCAGCAAAGATTTGTAGAAGAAATTTCCCATTTGCCGAAGTCGTATCGAATTCCGGTTCGCTCAGACTTTTGAAGTGTACCCCGGCCTCGTTGAAGCGGTCTATGAGTTCCACCATGTTTCTCAGGGAACGGAAAACACGATCGTTTTTGTAGGTAAGAATGGTGGCAGAGTTTGAACTCAACCACATAATATTTTATATATCAATCAGTTACAGCTTTTAAAAAACAACTGTTATCCGATTTGTTGACGGTACTTAAATGAACTCAAAGTAAATTGCTTTACTTTCTGACGGTACTAAGATAAACTTTGTTAAATATTAAAACAACTCAATTAGCAGTAAATCTTATAATAAATTCAGGTTCTAAACAGATTAGTATTAGATAGTATTCATACAATATTCCCGAAAAATAAACGTCGCAAAATATTTCTCGGAAAAGGGACGGCATAAAGCCCTTGCTTCTCCCCCTATTGGTTTATTCCGTTTCCTTTCCACTCCAAAATTTTGTCTTCCGTTTGTGTTGCCCTCAAATATTGTTTAATCTAAAAATTTCATTATCATGGAAACAAAAGCAAAACAGAACGGAACAGTAAAAAGACAGACTGCGACCGTTAAAAAAGAAGTACAGAACAAGTTGACCAGTGAAGCCATTGTGAAAACAGTAGCATCTCAAAAGAAAGTAACGGTTGAAAAGCCTGTTATCAACTTGGATGACCGCATCCAAAAGTTCGAAAAGCTCAGGGGATTGGCCACACAACGTGAACGGCTGACGGAAACCTTGAACGAGCTGACCAAGTTCAATTACAACCAAGATGGTTCGAGTTCGTTTCACATTCGGGATTCTAGACATTTGGAGTTCAAGACAACCAACTCTAATTTGATAAAGTTGGTCACTACGCACTTACAGTCCACTTTGGAACAGCGCAAGGCCGAAATTGAACAGGAGATTGTACAATTCGAGCTTTGATAGTATCAAAAATTCTTCAGTAGAAAACCTACTCCAAATAAGAGTAGGTTTTCTTTTTTTTTTAAAACCTTAAAATTTTCATTTATGTATCTAAGCAATTTTCAAGAATATTACTACCTTTTAAACCAACAAGCCCGCAATAATATTGCGGGCTATAATACTCTCGTATCTGCGGATAGAGGGAGATTCGAACTCCCGCTACAGTTTCCCGTACGCCTGAGTTTCAGTCAGGTGCCTTAGACCACTCAGCCATCTATATTTTAAGAAGCTATTTCTTTTTTGGGTTTACTTCTTTAAGGTAACTATTTCTAAACCCAGCAGGGGTTAAATTATGCATTCCTAATAAATTTGCAATTTCTTTAGGCGTAGCTGCTGTAAATCCGGAACTAATAACACCATCTACAAATCTCCTTAGACTGTCTTTCATTAAATCTAATGAATCTTCATCTATTACTCGAGTATTAGGGCTTGTATTTACATTCCATCCTTTAATGTTTGGAGGTTGCAATGTAACAAGATTATGATTTGCAGCAGGACCATAAAGCTTTTTAAACCACTCTCCAGACCCAAGTAACTGATTTATGTTATCTCTTGTAATTTCATCATGAATAGCTCTTGATTTCGCCTCTAGTACCAAATAATGATTATCGGTCATAACCCATAATACATCAGGACCATTTCCAAATTCTGCTTCTGGTTCTTGCGTGTAGAAACCGATAAACCTTCCTATTTCAGCTAATGCATTTTCAAACTTTGTATGAGAAATATCTTTACTAAAACTAAGATCCTCAAAAAGGGTTTCAACATATATTTTGAAATCTTGAGAAGTTTCAAAGCGTTTAACAAAATGAAGAACTTGAACAGACTGTCCCTCGCTAGCCATAATTTTGGTGTAGCTATACCCATTTTTTGACTGAAGCATATGGGAAGCTGTTTGGGCTGCTTTTAATTGCAAATCATTTGATTTAGGAGCATTATCCAAAAAAAGATAATTAGCTGCCTTTTCAAAATACCAACCTTTTTGCTTTTGAGACAAATCAATTGAATCTACTATGTCATTTAGTATAGTACTACTCGCACCATCATAATCCCTTCTTCTAAATTTACCTACTGCTTTGGATTCAAAATCGGCAATTTCCAAATTTTTCAAAATTCGATCGCCGTGTTTGTCTGCTTCTACATCGGATAATATTTCCGAATGATATTCTCTCCAACTCATGTCTTGCACCAAACATAAATTAGCAGTCTCTTTTATTTTGTTAAGAGCATCTTCCTTTGATTCATCATCTAACAACGAAAGTCCCAATTTTAATTGTTTTCGTGTAACAGGAGTAAAATATTGTAGATTAGATTTATTTCCAACAAATTGCAACAGGTCCTTTCCCATTAGAAAAACTGTGCAATAATCACTCCCTGACCTTACTGCTCTTCCAAGACCTTGTTCTATTATTTGTGCCTTTAATGAAGCTTTTACGGATTCAAGACGTAGCTCGGCATATAATTGCTCATAAGAACTAAATGATGGGTAACCGTCTAGTATAAGCACCCTGCACATTTCGCCATTCAAATCTACCCCATCATATCTGTTGACAAGGACGTAGAACAATCCTTTATTATTCTTCAGTTCAGCGATATCTCGATTAATACTATCGTTCTCAAGGATTTGAGCACCTATATCTTTCCACTTCCTAGCTCTTTCTGAGGATGGTGTCAATACCATCACATTTATTCCCGAATCTGAATAGTTTTTGGCCATAGCCATGATTTGTTCATCAGTTATTCTAGAATCAAACCTTTGAGGAGCAAGAATAAGTCTTTGACCGACATCTTTGCGGTCTTTGGGTATCAAGGCATTTTTAATGCTCTCCATACTAATTCCTAAATCTTTTATTAAATCGATTTGGTCTTCGAATGTCGCTGACAGTATATATCTATGCTTCGCTTCATTAAATGCCCTTACATTATGAAAAGGAACATAAGATGGTGCTATTTCTATACCTCGAGGCCCTACATAGCAATCATATGATTTTAAATCATCTGCTATCAAGCCCCATTTGAAAAATAGCTCATCATCTTCACTAAATTCTCCAATTAAATCTATCAGTTCGCTATTTCGCGAAAGCCAGGACCAATATGGAACTTTTAATATTTTTGCATAAGGGTCACCTTGAATCAATCTGTGATAAGTACCTGGAGCTTGATATTTAAGGTCCGCCTCAAACAATTTCAACAACCTATCTGCCAAATCGTGACCAAAAGGAATGAACAATGTGGTGGCTTCTCTGGCAATATCTAGACATACATGTGCATCATCAAGCACAATTGAACCAACATCTATATTATCTCTTTCAAAGATTGAACGTGAATTGAACATCTTTTGAAATGTACATAGAAGTATTGCCTTTGAATTTAAAAAATCATCTGGAAATACACTTCTTTGACCGGAGTACTCTACTTCACACACGGGAATACCATACAAATCTGCCTGTATCTTGGCTTGCTCCAAAAGTTGTCTATCCGGACATAAATATAAACTAGGCCCTACACCCTCTATCATTTTGGAGTATAACATCAATAGACTAACCAAAGTTTTGCCCGAGCCTGTATTCATTTTGCAAAGCACATCTCGTTGGGTCCTTATCTTGTGCCAAGAGTTCAAAACCTCTTCTTGAATACCTCTTAGATAAGCATATCCTTCTTTGTGAAACAAAGTTTGAAATAACTCAGTAGGTTCGAAATTTAGCTCCTTGGGCTTTGCATCTTCAAGTTTTTTCTTAAAAATATTCATTTAACTAGTTTCTGAATCAAGACCTCTAAAATCTAAAAATTATGTTAAAAAACATAATAAAAAGACTACTAATTTTGATTTCAGTGGGTGTCAAAGTGTAAGAATCTTCTGAGTGCTTTTCCACTTCGCCCTGCTACGGAATCAAAAAATCTTGGACACCCCCAATCCCGTCGCTAACTATAGGTTCCATCCGTTTCGTGTATTAGAACGAAACTCCCCACTTGCCATAACGGGAGTCCGCATCTATAATCGGAAAGTCACAGCTTCGGTTTTCTTCACGGAATTATCGGCAAAGCCAACTTGGAACTTTGCTCGACAATTCCTAAAAACCTAGCTCCGCCTTGTCCATTTTAAGGGGTTTATAATGGATAAAGCCTTTATCGTTTTTCGGGGCATCGAAAAACGGGCACAGTATAACCAATTCTAGATTAAACCCGATCACTCATTTCGCTTAACTGCCGGTACGCTCAAATCACGAACGGCTTTAAAAGAATTGCTAATACTCCTATGGAACTTGTCAAGACCATGCCTAGTTTCAGTGAAAAATAAGGTTTCTACTTCCTTGAATCCGCCGAAAAGGCGGATTGCTACGTCGCAGACACTCCTGATTTCTTCCCTAAAAGTCTTGACAAAACCCACTTTATCCATTGGTGCCATGCACGCAAGAAATCAAACAAACACCCCTTAAAATTTAATCACGATTGAATGGAAAAGGGAATTATTAATCTTTTAAATATTTAGTTATGAGTACTATTAAAAATCATGTACAGTTGATTGGAAACGTTGGGCAGGAACCGATCGTTACGAACCTTGAAAATGGAAAGAAAGTTGCCCGATTGTCATTGGCGACCAACGAAAACTACAAAAATGGAAATGGTGAAAAACAGACCGATACCAATTGGCATACCGTTGTTGCTTGGGGCAAGGTTGCCGACATTATTGAAAAGTTCGTGGATAAAGGCAAGGAAATCGGTGTTGTGGGCAAGTTAAAGACACGCACCTACACTATGGACGATGGCAACCAACGCTATGTTACCGAAGTGGTAGCCGATGAAATCCTATTAATGGGCAACAAGTAAAAAAGTAAAGAGGGCACTAAAACCAGTTTTCAATTAGTGTGTGCCCTCTTTTTCACTATTCAATTTAAAAATTAGAACAATGAAGAGTAAAGTTAACGAAATACAGATAAGTTACCGAGAAAAGATAGCAACTTTAAAATCCGAGCCTATCAAAAGTTCAGAGCATGCAGCAAAATTGCTTTATGAGAATTGGGACAAAAATACCATAGGGCTACAGGAAACCTTTAAAATCCTGCTGTTAAACAACTCCAACAAGGTCAAAGGGGTTTATCCATTATCGACCGGGGGCATTACGGGTACTTTGGTAGATGTGCGCATCTTGTTCGCCATAGTACTAAAGACCCTTTCCGTTGGAATTTTACTTGCCCATAACCACCCAAGCTATAAGACCGAACCCAGTGAAGCGGACAAAAGGCTGACCGATAAAATTAAACAGGCAGCGCAACTTTTTGACGTGAGGGTACTCGACCATTTGATTATCACTCCCAATGGGGAGTATTACAGTTTTGCCGATAACGGATTGTTATAACCCTTAAAAAGAAGCTATGGTTCATTTAAATTATAACAACCTCGACGATGAAACCCAACAATGGTTGTTATCGATGTCAAAAAAAGACATCGAAAAACGGTTTGGAAAGCATTTAAGGAACTATTCCAAGGAACACTTTGTAAATTACCAAGCCCTATTGGAAGAAGAAGCGATACGAAATCTATACAATTACAGGTATATTTTTAAAATCTGACGCATCAAATTGAACCAAATAAGCCCATTTATTATGATGGGCTTTTTTCATGTCCAACAAGTTGAAAATCGTATCTTTAAATCGTTATACAATAACATTTTTTTGGTCATTACCAATCCCAATTATAGGGTGATTTGACTTTCCTTGAATGACCAAATCCATAGAAATGTAACATAAAAGACAACTGACTTTTTAGTCAAGTTGTTCGGAAAATTTTGGTCCCTGCGGGACGAAATTTGGAGAAGCAAGAGGGTAACACGCATAGCGGTGTTATAATTATTTGTTTGCTCATAAAGCATTGTTAATCAATATCTTAAAAACATACAAGTATTTGATTAGCAAGGCCTTTTACAGTAAATGCGGCCAGATCGCCCGAAAACAGGGAATTTTTTACTGTAAAAAACCACTGGGATGAACCCGTAAAGAATTTAAAGGAAAATAATTCGGAGACAGGACAAATCTCGAATACTTAAATCTCGATTATCTAGTAAAAATGGGAGATACCTATCAAAAATATCGCTTTTCGGCCATCAGCATCAAAAAGAAAACGGCCGTGCGCTTTCGGACATTTTCCCGTCTGGTGTCGGATTCCCATACCCGTACCCTAGAGATCGTGATGGACTTTTTTGAACGGAACGACCTTTCTCCAAACGATGACCTAGGAATCCGAAATAATCGTACCAACAAACGTATCAATGCCGTGATTGCCATCCTGAAGAACATCGAAAAGCAACAGACCCTGCCCACCAAGGTCATGTTGAATACCCTGTTCCAGGAAATGTCACAAGTGGAAGACCAAGAAAAGGAAGAAAGCTTTGATTTCGGAACGCCGGAACCTTTTAGCAGGGACAGGGAACTGGAGCATTACCAAAACCGCTATGTGGAAATGCGGCAAGAACTCGGGCAGTATAAAAACCGTGTTCAGAATGTAATGGAACAAATGACCTATGTAAAAGGAACATTTGGCAAAGGGCATTTTAAGCTGGATATGGGCAAGGATGAATTTGAAAAACTCAAAAAAGAATTATAGGATGTACATTACCATCACGGCACAAAAAACTGATGGCAACTATGCCCAAAGTTCAGCAGACTTCGTTTCCTATCTGGAAAAGGAAAACGAGGGCAAGACCGTAGAAGAAATGAAACACTTCTTCAATCAATTTGGGGAAGAAATATCCACGGAAGAGGTCATCAGGGAAATAGACGGGAATACGGCCAAGCTCAAAAAGACCGAGCCCAAGTTCTATTCCATCACCCTGAACCCAAGTGCCAGAGAACTGAAAGCCATACAGGATTCCCCCGAAGCGCTCAAAAACTATACACGGGAAGCCATGAAGGAGTACGCCAAAGCTTTTAACAGGGAAATAGACGGAAGGCCAATCAATGTGGATGATATTAAATACTATGCCAAGGTAGAACGGCAACGCACGTTCAAGGGAACAGACAAGGAAATCCGGGAAAACCAACCCTATGCCACACGGATATTGGAATTAAGGAAAGAGATACGTGGCATCGAGGCCGGACAACAATCGGGCAATATCCGTAAACTGAACAAAGAAATCCAAAAACTGGAGGCAAAGGCCCCACACCGATTGAACGGCAAACGTATCGTTCGGGGAATGGCCAAACCAGGACCACAGAGCCATGTACATATCATCGTCAGCCGTAGAGATGCCTCTAACCGGCATGGTCTTTCCCCGGGGAGCAAGCACAAAGCCTCCGAAGTGGAAATGCACGGCAAGTCCGTAAAACGGGGCTTTGATAGGGACACTTTTTTTAAAAATTCGGAAAAGACATTTGATACCTTGTTCAAATATCGGCGCAATTATGTGGAGACCTATACCGCCCGTAAGACCTTTTTAAAAGACCCCAAACTATATTTTTCTATGATAACCAAATTACCGACCAACGAAAAGGCCGTAGCTTTTAAACTACTTCAAAAATCCGGGGTGAACACCACATTGTTGAGTATCCCTACGAACAAGCTCCAGCTCACCATAAAGGCCATCAACCAACTGAAAAAGGGAATCGGCAAGGCTATTGAATCAGGCTCCATCGGGATATGAACTGGCAATGGGAACATATCGCCCTGTATATCGTTGTACCTATTTTGTTTGCTGGAACTGTACTCTATGGTTTGTTCTTTGCAGAATGGAAAAAACCAATGGATAAAAAGTATCAGGTACATTTTAAATTGAAATATGGGAAGTTTAAAATAGACAACATCAAAAGAGGTGTGTCTATTATAGGTTCTGCAGGTAGTGGTAAAACAGAAAGCGTTATCTATAATTTATTGCAGCATTTTAGCAAACATCAATTTTGCGGTATTCTTCATGACTATAAAGATTTTGAATTGACGGAAATAGCCTATCCTTTATTTAAGGAGAATGGGGTGAAATTCTACACCATTGCTTTTGACCAGATCCACTATCGGGTGAATCCCATAGCACCGAGATATTTACCTAATGAGGAAAGCGTGCATGAAGTTTCAAAAGTCTTGATTGAAAATCTTCTGGGATTAGATGAGTCAAGTACAAACAGTACTTCTAAATTTTTCAATGATGCTGTGGAAGGCTTGTTGGGTGGAATGATATGGAAGTTAAAAACGAGCTATCCCCAATTTTGCACCCTGCCCCACATCATCGCTCTGTTCCAATCGCTCAGCACCAAAAAACTGGTTGCCTTCCTGAAATCGGATTTGACTTCCCAAAGTATGGCAAGTGCTTTTTTAAATGGTATCGAATCGGAAAAACAGACCGCCGGAGTAAAAAGCACTCTGGCCAATGCCTTTAAAAAAATCAGTTCACAAAAACTGTTCATGGCACTGTCAAAAGATGAAGTGCCTCTTAATGTCAATAATGAAAAAAATCCTGCGGTACTTTCCATAGTGAACCACCCTAAATATGAATCCGCATATTCGCCTATTATTGCCGCAATCATTCATACAGTAATTAAACAAATGAGCATCAGGGGGCAGAAATCCTCATTTTTGATGATGGAAGAAGCACCTACTATAAAGTTGCTCAATATGCACCGTATTCCGGCTACACTTCGAAGCTATGATATTGCTACCATTTATGTAATGCAGGATAAGATCCAGAACGATATGCTCTATGGTGAAAAAGCGAGTAAGGCCATTTTGAGCAACCTATCTTATCAATTCTTTGGTAAGGTCAATGACCCGGATACTGCAAAATATTATGAACGATTTTTTGAAATTATCAAAACGCCGACCAAAAGCATAAGTAAAAGCAGTGGGTTGAGTTTTGAGAGTCGAATCACCAAAGGCGAAAGAGAGGTATCCAAACGGAGGGCAGACGCTTTCTTTAGATTGAAACAAGGGGAATTTATCACTTTTGCGGATGGGAAGGATAAGAAACTTCATTTCAAACTGCAACCAATTCAAAAGCTATTTCCTAAAAAAGCAAATCTATTTTCAACTGAAGATTTAAGATTGAATTTTGAGAGAGTTTATAGAGAGACTCAAAACATAGTAAAATAATAAGTTATAAACTTAATCTAAAAACAATTCTTTTATTTTTTTTCTTTGGATTAATTTTTTAATTTTGACCAATCGTTCATTTTAAAATATGAGTCCAAGAACTGAAAAACAATTAGAAGCCCATAAAAAAGAAAAGAAGGAAAAAATCATACGAGGGGCACTACGGCTATTTGCAACCAAGGGGTATTTCAATACTTCAATAAGTGACATTGCCAATGAATTGAACATATCAAAAGGATCTCTTTACAACTATTTTGATAATAAAGAGCGATTGTTAAATGAGGCTGTTGATTTTGCTTTAAAAGAAGCATCAGAATTAAACTTGTCTGAAGATGATTTAAAAGATTTAAGCCCTGAAAAAATATTCAAGGCAGTAGTTGAGGGGTATTTTAAGTTGCTTGAAGAAAAGAAAGAGCTTTGGAGTCTTATTGTGTCTTTGGCCATACATGTAGGGTCTATACCGTCAGTTCATAAAACAATTTCATCCGTATATGAAGAACTCACCAAACAATTGCAAGAACTTTTTACCATGATAGGACATCATGATCCTGAAAATGAAGCTGTCAAACTAGGGGCGTTAATGGATGGCATTGGTATTCAATATATGATTTTTGGTGAATCATAT
>CEOE01001672.1_pt1 | contig 41155 bp, 33 predicted proteins | sample 530211 | NCBI WGS metagenome assembly CEOE01 (sample SAMEA2619779, study PRJEB7988) | marine metagenome | isolation source: saline water (ENVO:00002010), including
TTAGTTGAGATTTATTAATCCTTCTAAATGCTTTACCAAAAAGTCCAAAACACAATGCATCTAACATTGTAGATTTGCCTGAACCATTTTCACCGACAACTAAAGTATTTACATTAGAATTTAAATTTATCTTTGTAAAATAATTACCAGTTGAAAGAAAATTTTTCCATTTTAAAGTTTTAAATATTATCATTCATTTATAGTATTTGTAGATAGTGCCTCAATATATAATTCTCTTACTAAGTTCTTTATTTTATCTTTATTTGTATTAATTTTCAAGTCATCAACATATTTTGTCATGATAGTTACAGTATCTTCAGCTTGAGTAATAATATCACTATCATCACCTAAAAAATCTATTGTATGGTCTTCTACGACAGAGACATCATGCGGAGTCAATTTATAAATTTCTTCCATCATTTTATCAAATGTTTTGGGGTTAGATTTATTTACAACTATAACCTTTACATATGTATCTCTATAAAAATCTTTTAGCTTGTTAATTGTTTTTGTAAACTCGTTTAAATCAAAATCTTCTTTTGAATCATTATATTTAAATTTATAGAAAATTCTATTTTCGTTTCTTATAAATTCAGTATCTAAAGTCTCTGTATCAAAAACATAAAATCCTTTTGCATCTTTATAATCATTCCAAAAAAGTTCATACGGAGTTCCTAGATATTCTACATTATCTTTTTTTGATTTAGTATGAAAGTGCCCACTAAAAACTTTTTCATATTTTTTTAAAAATTTAGCACTTCTACCTCCAACATTTAAAGTGCCTGGATTTAATAAAAACCCATCAAGTTCAAAGTGACCTATACATAATCTGTTTTTACTTTTTTTAACAAAATCTAAAACTTCTTTTTCATTCTCTTTACAAATCCAAGGTATAATATCAATATTTAATTCACCTAGTTTTATTTTTGTAGGAGATTGGTGTATATGAATATTATCAAAATCTTTTAGTAGTAAGTCGGGAGAATTGACAGCTAACTTTTCTTTCCAAAAGATATCATGATTGCCAATCAAGGTATGCATAGTAATATTATTTTCTTCAAGAGGCTTAAAAAAATATCTTAAACACTCTGATAAAGATAAGTAGTTAATATATTTTCTTCTATCAAATAGGTCGCCTAATTGAATTACAGTATCAATTTTATTTTTTTTTAAAAATGGAAAAAATGTTTCTTTATAAAATTTTTCAAAAAAAGAATGAAAAACCTTTGAATCATTTCTTACACCAAAATGAGTATCACCTAATAAACAAACTCTCATTGAACATTTTCTTTCTTTTTAGTTTTCTTTCTTTTACTTTTTTCAAAAGTGTTAATAAAGTCATTGATAAAGTCTTGACTGTAACTGTCATGAAGAACACCGCTTAGTTGATTAACAACTACATCTTCTCCGTTGTTTTCAATTAAAGAAACAATAACTTCATTTTCCATAGCTTTATACTTTACATATAAATGTTTTTTTTCTTTTTGTATTCTTCTTAAAAATGCATAATATATTATTTGAGTAAAATATGCAAATGGATTTTCTGATTTTGCCGGATTAAAGTTATCAATGTAAAGCAAACAATTTTCAACACCATCAGAAATCATATCTTCTTTAAATGTGTAATTATTAAAATTAGGTTTTCTAACTAAATGAGTAGCTATCTTAAAAATACATTCGCCTATATAATTAGAAACAATAGGTCTAGCCAAATTTTTTTCTTTAGCTTCTATAACACTATTCCTAAATATTTTCATTTCTTCTAGAAATTTTTTATTATCTACATAATGCTGGTTCGCCATAATATTTCCTTTTTGTCTTGACAGTCAGTTTTAAATCTTCGTATAATAGTTGTGTCCTTAGTGTGTAGTTGAATCTTTAGCATTGATTTGTTCTAATAATAATCTTTCAATAGTTTCTAAATCATCTTTTAGTTTTGCTTCAGCCTCGGGGGGCAAATCATGTTTTACTAAAAGTTCTTCATACACGTTATACAATTCTTCTATAGGCATACAAGTAGCAACTATTGTATTTTTATTTAATACAATATCTTCTGTTGCTTCTATCAAATGGTCCCATCTAATTAGAGCCATCTTAGGTTTATTAGTTTCGGCACCTATAGCTGTTACTTTGTAAGGTAAACGAACAACAATTGTAAATTCATTTTCCTCTATAATTTGGCATACAATAGTTTCGTTTGTCGTTAATTTTATAAGTTGTATACTATCTTCCATTTTTTTTCCTTAGTTTGATTGTGTAAATTTTATAATCAAACTTTTCTTCATTGTAAAATTTCATTCTCTCTGAAAAGTGTTGAATAGTAAAATTTTTTCTGCTTTTATATGTAAGATCATCAGATATATCATATAAAGTAGCAATCTCTTTATTATCTCCTATTCTAAGTCCTCTTCCTATTGATTGTAATGTTCTGATTTTACTTTTACTAGGAGAGGCAAAAATAATATTATGTAAGTTTCTTATATTTATTCCTGTTGAAAACGTACCGTATGAAGCAACTATAATCGCATTGTTTTCTTCTTCGGTAATTTTTCTTACACTTTCTCTTTCTTCAACATTTACTCCACCATGCACAAAAAATACTTCTCTTTGAATTGCTTTTTCTTTTATTATATTATATAATATTTTACCGTGCTTTTCTACCAATTGATATAATATTAATGTATTTCCTTCCAAACTATTTGCTAAATTTCTAATAAAAATATTTCTCTCGTGGCAAGAAATCAAAAATCCTATTTCATCTTGATACTTATAATTTTTACAAGAATTTCTTATAGAATCTTCATAAGATAAAATTAAACATTTTATTTTGAATTTTGCTAATTTGCCTGCATCTATAAGTTCTTTTGTTGTTGTAATTTTTTTAACTTTACCAAAAAGACCTTCTAATACTAATCTATGTGTTTGAGTACCATCTAATGTTCCAGTTAATCCAAACCTATATTTGCAAGTTTCTAATTTTGTTAAAATGCTGATTAAAGATTTTGCTTTAAATAAATGTGCTTCATCACCTATTACTAAATCAAATTGCGAAAACCATTTTTTAGGTAACTTATAAATTGATTGCCATGTAGAAATAGTAATCATATGATTAGTTTGTTTATCTGCTCCAGCCATAATTTGATGAACATGTTTATTACTATCAAATCCATAATCTTCAAAATCTTTATACAACTGAGCAACTAATGAAATTGTAGGAACAATGACTAGAGTTTTAAGAGAATAATATCTTGCGATTAAATATATGATAAGAGATTTGCCTGATGCAGTAGGAGAAACAAGCAACGCTCTTCTATTTCTTATTGCATAAGTAAACGCATTTACTTGATAATCTCTAGGTTTAATAGGTAGTTTTGTATCTAAAATAAAATCTTCTGCTTCAGCCAAAGAGAATTCATCATTCGCTTCAATATTATCGTTGTAAATAATATTGTAATTTCTTTCTTTTGAAAATTTTTCAAGATGTGATATTAATCCATAATATAGTTGATTAGTCCTTAAATCAAATAGTCTAATTTTTCCGTCCCATATTTTATTTCTAAATTGAGGCATAAATTTATAACCAGGAACATAAAAAGTAAAATACTCATTCAATTCCCTGGCCATGGAAGACTCACAATGTATGTGAGCATAAACATCATTTATTTTTGATATTAAAATGTTGTTATAATCCCTGAGTAAATTTTTTCCATTCGATTGCATTTTTTATTTGAAAGTTCCTTTGATTGATATTTTTTATAATATCTTCTACGCAACTATTTTTCTCTAATTGATTTGCTATTCTGGCATTTAATTGTAAAATATCTTTATCACTCTGAATATATGTATCTATTTCATTTTTCATTAATCTTTTAACAAAAGGTTCCCATTCTAAGTCTTCTAACTCTTGTTGGGAAAGTCTACCATTATAATATTCATATTTTTTTCTATGCATTTCTTTATATTGAAATTCATAACCTTTTAATCTTTTTCTTTCTTCATAATATATTTTTAAATATTTACTATGAAGTACTGGAATTTTAGTAGACTCATTATCAAAATTTGTGGTGTCTATTTTTGAATCTTTTCTCCACTCTTCAAGAATTTGGTCTAATGTCAATGCAGTTCTCCATTATCTACTAATATGTCTTTTATGGATAATTTTTGTTTTTTTAATTCACTTAACTCTTCAGGTCTTGCATGAAGATTAGGATTTCTTTCTATGCGTTCTATTTTTTCGTTAAGAACTTCATGATGTTTTTTTAATTCTAAAATCCACTTTCTATCTTTTTCCACTTACAATTCTCCAATAGTATAAAGTTTCAGTATATCATATATTATTCAATGATGTCAAATACTTGTAGCCCGTTTTGCTTGAAAATGAGAGTATGAAAATGTAACTTGAGATGATTGAAAGTCTTGGCCTTCAATAGAAGAAAATGCTAATTCAGCCAAGTCTGTAGGAAAGATATCTTTAAATACAAAATTCCAGTTGTCTAAATTTGAATTAGTTTTTACTAATAATGTAGCATCAGAAGTTACGCTATTATTTTGTCCTGCTACTTTTGTTAATGTTCCTAACTTATCAAATGATTCTGGATTTCCTAGTTGTACCATCCAATTGTAAATTTCAAACCAACCTTGCAAGTCTTCATCTACAATAAAAGATAAGACTAAAGGTCCGAATGATAATTGATTTCCTGGTACTGGAATTGCAACTGTAGGATTAGTAACTAAAGTAGAATTTAAAGCCATAGAAGGCAAACTAATTGTTTGTACAAAAAATGTGAAGTGAGGGAGTCTATCAATAACAAATTGATATTTGTTATTTGATAAAAAACTATTATTTGATGGTTGTATATCTAGTTCTGACATACTATTATTTATAAGCAAAAAAAAGGGGCAACTAAATAGTTACCCCTTAATTACCAATCTATGCTGGTTTACATTATGTTGCTAATAGCAATCCTTCTGTAATAGCTATTCTTCTTAGCAAATGCAATTACACCGTCTGCACTTGATGTAGCGAATGGGTTAGCTACCATTCCATAACGTGTCTTGAAACCAATCTTTGGTTGGAATGTATCTTGACCAACTGCTCTGACCATCTGCAATGGTACATATGGGCAATAGAACAATCCAGCATCAAAGGCTGATGTACCCTTATATCCTATTGTAGCATAGTGAACTCCTGATGTTGCTGAGAAGTATGGGTCGATATATACACGAATACGTCCGTTTAGAACACCTGCAAAAGTATTTCCTGTGTCATCAACTTCTAAGTTGTTAGAAGCAAGAGCTGGTGTGTAATCTAGAACGCCTGCCATCTGAAGTGCTGATGCTACGTCAGAAGAACAAATCATAAGATTACCTTTTCCTCTACGAGTTGCTTTTGCAATCGCATTGGATTCTCTTTCTAACTGGAACATTAAGCCTTTAAATTTCTCTACTGACCAACGTCCGTTAGCATCTACGTCAAGGTTAAATGTTCCTGCTGATGCTACGTTTTCTTGGGCACCAATTGTAGCAGAAATGTTAATTTGACGAACAACTTCACGATTGATTTCTGATAAAATCTCTGTAGAAAGAATGTTCGCTAATTCTTGCTCGGCATCAAGACCGTGTACTGCTTTCAAATCTTGTGCGAGTTCCATTGTGTACTCTGCTTTTAAGGCACGACTTCTAGCTGTAACTGAAACACGCTCGATTGAGAATGCCATTTGCTGAAAGTCTTGTCCTGCTCCGTCTCCTAATGCTTCAGCGGCGGCTGTTGTTAATCCAGTACCTACTGTATACTCTGTACCACCTGATAAGTCTGCTGGTGAAGAGCCTGTCTGTGCTTGAACTGTATTAGGGAAGGCTGTGTTTGCTTCGTTGAATAGAGCCTCAGTACCACCTTGTGATGAGAATCTAGAACGCATAGCAAAGATAAGTCCTGTAGGACCTGTCATTGGCTGTACGCCGCAAATGTCATAAGCAATTAAATTAGGCATAGCCCTACGAACTAAGCTAATCAATACTGGGTCATAAATATCCACGTTTCCAGCGGCCACTGTAGATGGACTTGCTGAAGTACCCATCGAGTTTACTGGGGCTGCCTCTAAAAGTGATTGAGGGGCAGTATAACCTCCTGACTGTCCTTCACGACAAGCAACTTCTTGATTCTCCAGTAACTGAGCGACAGTTGTTTTACGCAAACTATCTTTAATCTCACTTAGGTCTGGGTGTTCAAGAACCGGTTGCCATTTCTTAACAAGTGATTCAATGTTCATCTTTCTTTTCTCCTTAACTTTGTAGTTATTTACTCTTGATTTATTTATAAAAAATTAAATTTACATTAAACTTTCTTTAAACCCTTTGCAATGTTATTTACATAATGTTGCATTGTTGGATTATATTCTTCTGTCTGTAATGAAGTTTCATTTTCATCATTCACATCAGCTTTAACTATTTCTTGTTCGCCATCAAAATACTTTGAACGAACCATAGAAACTTTCTCTGTATAATCTTCATCACTAACATATTCTATTTTTTCAGAAAGAGTTTTTAGTTTTTCAGCTTGAACTTCTGTTAAGTCATGAGTATGTTCAGCGATAACCATTTCTTTCTTGTACTCTGTTATTTCAAGAGATAATTTTTTATTCTCTTGGATAGCTTTATCGTATTCTTTTTCTAACCCTTCAACTTTTTCAGAAAACTCATTAACTAAGTCTACCTTTTCTTGAGGTATGTCAACATAATGCTCTGCGAAAAGATTCTTTAAGCCTACTAAAAAGTCTTCAGCTATTTCAGTTTTAATACTTGCTGTAATTGCCACTTTATTTTCTTCTTTCCACTCTTTGATGAAATAATCAAGATACTCATCTAATTTATCTGCGAGAACGTGAGTAAGTTCTGTGGCTTCTTGCTCTGCTTTGTGTTCGTAATATTCAATAACTTCTTCCATCTGACTGTCTACTTTAGTATCAACAGCGGCTTCAAAAATAACTTTAGCTTTTGATTTAAACTCTTCGTCTAAATCTTCACCAGAAAAGATGGCATCAATATCTTCTTTCATTTTTTTCTTCTTAGCACCATACATTTCTTCTTTAGAATCCTCTTCTTCTTCATCATCATCAGAATCGTCATCTTTTTTCGCATCGCCATTTTTCTTTTTCTTATCCATGAACTTTTTCAAAGCTGGAGGCATTTCTTTCTCTACTACTTCTTCTACCTCTTTCTCAGAAGTTTGTTCGGCAACAATCTCGTCTTCTGAAACTGGTTCTACTTCTTCTTCAGCAACAGCAGTATCAAGAACTTCTTCTTCAGCTATTGGGGTTTTTTCTAAATCTGACATCTTGTTCTCCTATGAAAGTAATCTATTTGTCTTTTATTTATAATTTTTAGAGTTTAGATATAAACTCACTAAAGATACGAACTTTTTCTTCAGGTAATAATTTTTTAGATGTTTTTTCAATTTGCTTTTTCATTTGAGCAACTTCAACTTCTTTAATAATTCCATTATCCCAAACCCATTCTTTACTTTCCATAACGCCTTTTACAAAAGCATCAGGTGCCGATGGGTCAGCTACTATATCAGCCGCCGTAGCAAGATAAAAATCATCTTTTACAACTTTTACTCCATTTTTCTCTTCTAAAGAACCCATACCTCTTGTAGAAACTCCTAATGTAGCACCTTCACTCATTAAATTTTTTACAATATTTCCGTAAGGTGTGTCCATAATTTTAGCTTTTCCGATAAAATTATTTCCGTCTTCTTTGAGTTCTTTAATTAAGTGTGATACTCTTTCAAGATTGATAGTAGGACCTTCTGGGTGACCCAATTCACCATATGCACGATTTTTATCAACATATTCTTTAGAGTATCTTTCAGATTCTTTTTGTAAAATTTCTCTTGGGTACATTCTACCGTTTCGATTTTTTTGTTCTGCCTGCATAAAGATGCCCTCAATAAAATAATGCTTTTTACCACCTTTATCTTCTTCAGTCAAAACTTTTATTGCTTCGTTTACTTCGGTTATGAGTTTCATTTATTACTCCTTAATGACCTTTTTTTTGTCTAACAAATTTTCTCATTTGCTGTATACTTTTCTTTTTCTTTTCTTGAGGAGAAAGTTCTTTTTCATCTATCGCCTCTTCTCCCATTTTTACAGCATTTTCTTTATCTGCTTTATTCTTAAATTTCTTTGTGACCACTTTCGCTGAATTTTTTGCTTGGTCTTCTTTGTCTGTCATTTCTACTTCATGCTGTGCAACAAAGTCTGCTTCCCCTTTAGCTTTAGGTTTCGCATTTGGTTTCTCTTCTAATATGAAGTCTTTAAAATGTATCATTCTCCTGCTTCCTTTTCGTCTTGAGATTTAAAAATTTCATTACTTAGTGAGACTCTTTCTTTCTCTCGCATATTATTTATTCTACTTTCAAGTTCTTGCGACAACGCTGTTTTGAAGTCTTTAGGTGAACCTTCAGCGGCCGAATATTGCATGTTAAAAAGATTGTCTCTGTCGCTCATTGTGTTAATCTCCTATTAATATATTTTATTTTTTATTTATTTATAAAAAAATGCTATTCAGTAGCACCTTCGTCCGTAATATCTGTAGGCCAATTTATGTTAAATGGGTCAGATTGTGTCGTTATGTCTCTCAATTCCTGAATGTATGTGTCTAAAGTATCAATTTCGTCAATCTGTTCTTTGCCAAGTCTTGCAAATGCGTGATATCTCATAACTCTAGCATCTGCTTCAGTTATTCTTCTATTTCTTTCAGTCCTAATTTCTTTCCATTTTTTTGAAGTTGCATTTGCTGTATTATCAACTATGCTCCATTCTGTTCCTGTCCAGTTTAAAAGTTGCTTTTCTGTAATTGAAGGCGGATTACTTACACTCACATATCCTGCATCAGCTATTTCATCAGCAGTAAAAGTTGAAGAATCAGTTCGTACTGAGCCATCAGAAAGTCTTATTCTTTCTGGTAAATTTTCTATAGGATATTGTTGTTTATGTGAATACATTCATATCTCCTTAGTTCGATAAGTCTATTGTGTTTGTATTTGGAAACACTCTATTAGGTCCAAATATAATTCTGATTGCTCCGTTGGCTCCATTTCCGCCTCGATAATCTCCTGTACTTCCACCGCTTCCCTCTGCTCCTCCTCCGCCACCTCCGTAAAATCCTCCATATGTTCCGTTTGCAACTGCTACAGGAACAGTATTTGCATTTTCCAAAAAATACGATTTAATTTCGCCTATGTTTGAGCCATTTCTAACTTGTTTGTAAGTTACAGATAGATTTTGATTAGCCGCAATTGTAATTTCTGGAGATGCTAACCAAAAATTTCTATTGTTTCTGCCACTAACTTCAGCGTAAAGATAAAAACCATTATCTACGACATTTACACCTGTACTACTAGATGGAGTGCCATTAGAATCTCTATTCCATCTTCCTCTAGTGCTAGTGCTACTATTACTAACGGCAACTAAATTTCCTAATTCAGTTGATGGGTCAGCACTCCAAGTTCCAAAAGATACGTTTGAGTCTGGACTTGTAAGAAAGTTATCAGCATTAGAATCAAAATTGAATGTAGCAGTAGCACCTCCACTTAATACTACAGTATCAATTTGAATATCACCTCTAAAACTACTTCCATTAACATAATGCCATATTAAACGTCCTGTTCTTGACCTGGCTATTGAATTAATAGTAAAACTTACATTATCTGTAGTTCCTCCAGCATTTCCAGTATGAGTACTAAAAGGTCCACCATATTCAGTTAAAGTATTATTTCCTCCAGTAAAGTCTTGGTCTGGACGATATGATTGTGGAGGATTATGTCCTCTACTTCCTCCAGAACCTCCGTAACCTGAAGATGCTATATTACCGACTGTAGCATTTGCGGCCGCTCCGTTTTCTCCTTGACCAAAAACATTTACGCCACCTCCTGCTCCATGTAAATCTTGATTTGTTCTTCCGCCACCTCCACCTCCACCACCTTGTCCAGCAGTTTGAGCCTGATTATTATTATTGAATTCATTAGTCCAACCCTGACCATTTCCACCATTTCCAGAATATCCGCCTGCTCCTCCACCACCGCCACCTTGATTGTGTACTCCACCTAGCCCGCCATTACCACCTCCATTTGAAAGACTAGAAAAATTAGAACCTATATCTGGATAACCACCTTGAGCATTTTGTGAATTAGGATTTGATTTACCACCTTCACCACCTGAAGCAACTATTCTTCCTGGTCCTGAAGAAGCTGAGAACCAAGTATTTGAACCTGGATTTGATACTCCATTATGACCTCCTATACCACCTGCTCCTACATTTAAATTCAAAGTTGTTCCTGAAGTTACTGGAAAGTTGTTTATCCAACACAGTCCTCCACCACCGCCTCCACCGCCATAAACTGTCTGTCCTCGTCCACTACCACCTCCGCCTACAAGAACGATATTGATAGAAGTTACGCCAGTTGGAACAGTAAAAGTATTTGCGCCTGGCACATCAAAGAGTACTTGCCCCACAGGAGTTTCAGGCCATTCACCTATTAACTTTTGTTGATATACATCAAATGTATCAAACACACCTGAAACAGTATCACTAATGAGTTCGCCCGTAATTTCTTTTATTAGTCCTTTATTTCTTTTCATAATTTTATACTTTTATTAGACTAACTTGTCCATTGTTACTTCTATAATTTCCAAAATTAGTTAGACCAGAAGCACTTGCTAATGGAACATAAGTACCATGACTACTTACACTTCCAGCAAGAGTCCATGTTCCTGTGCTTGTTGCTAAATCATTTGCATCTGCTATGTTTTCAGAGATAAAACTTCCACCGCCACCTGAAAATGAGGCATTATTATTATCTCCATTTCCACCTCCAGAATATCCTCCACCACCACCTTCGCCTCCCCAACCACCTGGACCACCTCCTCCAAATCCTCCGTCACCTATATACTGAAGATCAAAAAGAGTTCTAAATTGTCCTCCAGCACCTCCGTTGTGAAATCTTTTTGCTTCGTCATAACTTCCACTATAATTGTAAGTTACTGCACCACCCCCATTGTCAAAAGTAAAAGAAGTAGGGACACTTCTCAAGTCTGTATGTGTTGAACCATCTTGAACAAAACCAGCCGCTGTTCCACCAGTTGATTGATTATGTCCTCCAAGACCTCTCTGTCCAAAATTTGAACTACCATTAGTACGCCCTTCTCCACTTTGAGTACTTGTTTGTCCGTTGATGTGATCGTTTGGAATTTTTCCGTTATTTGTTTGAGAAGCAATACCGCTTCTGAGAAAACCTCCGCCTCCTGCTATTACTAAAGGAACGCTAGTAGCAAAAACATCTCCATATGTAACGAATGACCCTCCTGCACCTCCGGCAAATGCTCTACTACTGTCAGGTTGATTGTTGGTTTGACCAACTAAAATCCATAAAAACTTTCCTATCTCTAAGTTGAATGATGCTTGTATTCTTGCTCCACCACCATGCGTATTACTAGTACTAGCACTACTATGACCTGCACCTTCGGCTCTTATAATATATTTCGCTGTTTCTGGAACAGTAAACTGCATTATTCCGTTATCAATTACGTTAAAATTACTAAGAAAAAATTTCCAAGACGTATCTGTAAAGGCACTCTGTATTCCATCTACAAACAAACTGATTCCAACTCTTGCGGTTCCTAAGTTAGGACCGTAAAGTCCTTCTTTAGATGATGTAAAACTTAATCTTTCCATTGCAAATAAAGACGGTTTATAAGGAGCGTTTTGAAAAACACCTATCTTTGTAGATTCACTTGCTTTTAAATTAACTGTACTACCTATGTAGCTACCATATCTAGTGTAGTTAAAAGCCATCTCAACTTATTTCTTCGTATGATATAGTTGCGTGAAGATCAGAATTAGCACTTGCACTCAATCTTAATACTTGATTTTCTAAAAGATAGATTGAAGTATCTTTTGAAATTAAAACTAATGATGAATCAGCAGGAACACTAATTGTATTAGCTAAGTAACCTGAAAGTGCTAAACTTGTAGCATTGGCTATGACAGAACTAACAGAGGCGGCATTAGTTCCATCTATATTATTAATAATTAAACTATTAATTTTTAAAATTTTATCTGAACTATTAGCATTCGTTACTATAGTTTGAAAACTTGTTGTTAAGGCTAAGAATGCATTTTTTCCTAAGATGCTTGTTACATTTACAATGTTTGGGTTTGCCATTTAATTTTCCTTTATCCGAATACGATTGCCATTGCGATAGATTTTCCTGTTGTTACTCTTGTGTTAGCTGTGTCTCTACCAGCTTGTGCAATTACGCTAACTGTGTTTGATTCATTTCTAGCCGCTGTTGCAATTACGTTGACTGTATTAGACTCGTTTCTAGCCGCTGTTGCTATAACACTCACAGTATTTGATTCGCTTCTGGCCGCTGTAGCAATTAAGTTTACTGTATTTGATTCATTTCTTGTTGCTGTTGCTAATACATTAACAGTATTCGATTCATCTCTAGCGGCTTGAGCCAAGACTGTATTAGTGTTAGCTAAATCATGTGAAGACTGTGCTAATAAATTTACTGTGTTCGATTCATCTCTAGCGGCTTGTGCTTTTGTATCTGTGTCTTCAGGTTTTATATCTGAAGCTCCAAATTTAGTGCCAGCAGGCATTTTTAAAGCACCATTTTGATCTAACTCAATAGTTTGATCGCCAATTTTAAATCCTCCAGTTCCTCTAAACTTAGTTCCTGAAGGTAAAGAAAGTTCGTTATTCGCACCAATCGAAATAGTTTGTCCACCCAATACAAGAGTGTTTCCACTTAAATATAAATCTCTAAAAAATCTAGTGGGAGAACCTAAGTCAAAAGTAACATTCGCTGAAGGTATTAAATGTTGTACTGTAGCGTTTCCAGTTAAAATAAGATTACTTAAATTTACTGATGCACCTCCTGTAGCATCATCACCAAACTCAAATTTTGATGTGCTTGAATTGTATTTTAAAATTTTATTATTAGCTAAGTTTGTAGTATCTACATCATCTAAAAATCTTAAATTAACTTCACCAGAGCCTGCATTACCTCCGCCTATAGTTCTTGCAATTTGGGCATTCACTCTAGTTTTATATTTACTTAAATCATTTTGTAAAACTTTTTTAAATTTAGAAAATTCTTCTTGTGCTTTAGTTAAATCAGCATCTTGACCTGCATCTCCTTTGTCTCCTTTTTCTCCTTGAAGACCTTTTTCCCCTTGAAGTCCTGCTGGTCCTACATCTCCTTTTTCTCCTTTTTCCCCATCTTTTCCGTCTTCACCATTTAGCCCATCTTTTCCATCTTTTCCATCTAATCCATCTTTACCTGCAAGTCCTGTTAATCCTTTTAATCCTCTAAGTCCTCTAAGTCCTCTTGCTCCTGTTTGACCACGTTCTCCTTTTTCTCCAGTAAGCCCATCTTTTCCATCTACACCTGGCAGTCCTTGAGAACCTGTATCTCCTTTGTCTCCCTTTTCGCCTTTGTCTCCTTGTTCCCCTTTTTGACCTTGAGGACCTGCTGGACCTTGCAGACCTGCTTCTCCTTGAGGACCTGCTGGACCACCTGGGTCACCAGCTTCTCCTTTGTCTCCTTTTGTTCCTTGTATTCCTTGTAGACCTTGTAGACCGCGGTCTCCTCTTTCACCTCTACTTCCTTGAAGACCTTGTACTCCTCTAGGGCCTTGTAGTTCTTCTGCTACGGGGATTTTGGATTCTAGATATTTTTTTAGTGTTGAAATTTCTTTATCTGTATATTTTACAGACGTTGCTAGATATAAAGACTCCTTGATGGAATCTTTAGTTAAAGGTTTACTTTTAAGCTGTTCTATTAACTCTTGTAAAGATAGTTCGTCATTTTCTTTAGTTACAACGTCTTCTTTAACTAAGTTTGAGTAACGCTTGAACTTTTTCAATTTATTTTTCCTTCAAAATATCGTCATAAAATTTTGTCATAGATTCCGCTAATTTAGTGGACTCTTTTGTTTGTTCAATTTGTTGAGTAGCATTACTCTCTTCAGGATTGTTCTCGGGTTCAGATTCTGGTTCAGATTCTGGCTCTGGTTCTGATTGTTTAGCAGGTTCTTCAGAAGGTTCTTCACCTTTCATTTGTTGGTCCATTTGTTTCATTTCATCTTCACTCTGATGTAATACATGCTTACGAATATATTCAACAGAAAAATATTTTCCAACATAATTATCAGCATCACTTAAAACTGCTAATCTTTCTCTCATAATTTCAGATTCTTTTAATTCTGTAAAATGTGTATCTGAAATGAAATCATAATTTATTTTTTCTTTCATTTGATTCCACTCATTTTTTGTACATATACCTTTTAAAACTAATTGAGTTTCCATGAGTTGGTCAAACATAATTGTAAATCTTAATCTTAGTCTGTCAATAAACTTTTGAAATTTTAATTCATCTCTTGTAATTTCTGAAGTTCTTCCTAAAGAAAACCCATTATCTTGTTCTAATCTAGAAGACGGAACATTTAGTGCTTTGTAAACTTTCTTTTGAAAATATAATACATCTTCCATTTCTCCTAAGTTTTGACCGCCAGGAAGGGTAGATATTTCTGTACTTCTACCACCTTCTCTTCTAGGCAACCAAAAATCTTCAAGCATTGTTTGGAACCTTCTGTCATCTCTTATCTCACCTGTTTGTGCATCATAGACAAGTTTATTTTTGTACTTTGTCATTACATCACGCAAATATTGTTCTGCTTTTATCTTAGGTAAGTTTCCTACGTCAATGTAAAATATTCTTCTTTCAGGCGCCCTAGATATTCTGTAAATGACTGTGGCATCTTCTAACATTCTCAATTGATTTAAAGGTTTGATTGCTTTATGTAAATGAGATATTACGATTTTACCGTCTTTATCTAAAAGACCTGAACTTGCATAACAGACTGAATCTGGTGCAATCTTTATTCCTTGAGTATTATCACGCAAGAATCCTTTGTCCGAATAAACGTAATATTCATCTTGACCTTTATAAATTTGTACAGTAGTATTTTTATCTTTTTGTTTTTTATTGACTTTTACTTTTCTTATTTTTCTAGGGTCAATATATCTAATCTCTTGAAGACCTAGTCTAGGATTTTTTTCATCTACAATTAAATGATAGTAAATTCTTCCGTCAACATACCACCTACGAAATGTATCATACGCTGTATTTCCAAAATCTAAAAGTTGAAGTACATATTGAAATTCATCACGAATAAGATTTTTTATTTTTTGAGGTTGATTTAAATGTTCTAATACAATTTCTACAGGTTTACCTTCCTCGTCATAAACTATCGCTTCATTTACAATGTCATCTACTGCAACATCACATTCTGGTTGCATTGCCATTTCACGATACTTATTTACTAGTTGATAATCTGTTCTTAAAGAACCTTCAAGGTCTACATATGTTCCGTAGACACCACCAGAAGCAATAGCAACTGAGCCGTCGTCATCATCTTTTGGGACAAAAGATTTAAACTCTTCTTCAGGAACATCTTTTCCTATTTTAAAACCGAATAACTTGATAGCCATATTAATATCCTATGTATAAAAAAAGGAGAGTAATAGTTCTCTCCTTTTTCTTTGTGAAACTATTACAAGTTTATTTATAACACTTTTAAGCACTCAAATCGTCATCAGAAGTTACATCATCAACACCACTTTTAGCTGTAAGATAGTGATATTGAAATGTTACTCCAAATTCGCTCAAAGTATCTCCTGCATCAAAAGATAAATCTAAAGCATCTACATCTGTAGGAAATGCATCAAATAACTTGTATGTTCTAGCTGTTGAACCGTCTTGCTTAAAATGTCTGATAATAATATCAGCCATATAATCGTCTAAAGTTCCGCCTACAGGTCTGTTTCCTGATTGTTCATAGTTAAATGTTGATATTGTGTTTACCCATTCTTTAAATGATCTTCTTACAAAATGCTCTTCATCTACCATTATTGTAGCTGTCCAAGTATCAAATACACGATCTCCAGGTACTTTAACTCTTCTTCCTCTAAAAGGAATTTCGACAACTCCTATAGTCATAGATGGTATTGCCGCGGCTTTGCATAAAAATTTAAATGATTCATTTGCATCAACTGAAGAAATTCCAGCGGCCGCTAAATTAGGAAACTGTATTTCACACTCAAATAGATTAGGTCGTGCAGAATTTGAAATAGCACTTTTCAAATCTGAAATTAATGTTACAGCCATTTATATCTCCTTAAATTGTCGAATCTACAGTTTCACCGACGACATAATAATCGTAGACCCAAGTTACTGTGAATTCCTCTAGGGTATCAGTAGAATCATAAGACAAATCTATCGTTGATATATCGCTAGGAAAACAATTTACAAGTCTATATGCAGAATTATCAATTACTAATCCTTCAGAATTTAATTGAAATACTTGCACATCATTTGTTACACTTGTACTTGTTATATCTCTGTTACCGAGTTCTCCTAATTCATAATTAGTCTTTACAATTGTGTTTTGCCAAGATTCTATTGCACCTCTTACGCTAAAATTTTCATCATTCAATACTGTTGTTGACCATTCGGCAAAAACTCTATCGCCACCTATTTTTAATCTTCTGCCTCCTGCCATTGGAACCTCTACAATACCTAAAGAGGAACTAGGTAAACTTGATGCTCTGCAAAGAATATCAAAATTACTAAAATCTAAAGTTGGGTGAGTAATCTTTACTTTAAAAAGATTACCCCTTGACCCTGTTCCAAGTTTTACTCTAAAATCGTTTACATTAAATGACATCTCTTTTCTCCTTAGTTTGTTTCAGTATTTATGCGGCTATTTCAGTAAATGTGGCGGTGCCTCGTACAGAAACAAAATTAAGTTGAATAAAGTTTATAGAACGAACTGGTTGAACAAATATATCACAAACAAATTCATTTGCATTAACGACTGATTCAGAATTATTTGATACATCACAAACAACTCTAAATGCTGTTACTCCTCTTCTTGCTTGAACTTGTCTAAGATATGGCGTAACTAGATTTACAAAGTTTGATCTAGTAGCGGCATCATTTTGTTCAAATAAAATATTATCTGCAACTTCTCCTATAGTTTGCTCAAGTGTAATGAACAATCTACGAACATTTATTCTGTTCAAAGAAGTATTTTTCAAAGAGAATGTTTTATCACCAAATAAAACTGTTCCTCTTCCTGTTGTTGTAATTACAGGATTTACAGATGTTTTGTAAAGAATATCCCTATCAGCTAAGGTAGGATTATATGCAAGTTTAACTAGATTTTGTACTTGACCATTTACATATCCAGCAGGCGATAACCATGGGTCTCTGTTTGTATCATTTCTTGCCATGATACCTGCCGTATCAGCGTTTAATGGGACGTAAACATATACGTCATTATATCTGTCATATTGATATTTCCAACCACTATCCATTACAAGATATGTTGAACGTGTTAATCCTGCTATGTAACTTTCAATAGAAGATAATTCTGAACCTGCATTATTTACAACTGAGGCTCTAGATGGTGATGCACAAACAACACAATCTTTTCTAGCTTCTCCTAAATCAGCAGTAAGTGTATTTGTTACTGTTGCATCGGAACTTCCTGCTACAACTATTGAAATAGGAACTTCGCTCTTGTTTGCAAGTAAAGAATATCCAGCTATTTTATCTCCATTTGTTAATGTGGTTCCATCAGAACCACCTGCTAAACTATAATTTTTAACACTTGTTACTGAAGTAAATGTTGTTCCAGCTAATAAAGTATTTCCCCAATTAGTTCCTGAGTTATCATGGTCTGTCCACCAAATATATTCTGATTGTTCGTTTATAACATCTTTATAAAAGTTTGAACCTCCGTTATCTGCTCTTGCATCTGAACCTTTTGAAAGACCTTCAAATTTTTCTAATACTGTTCCAGGTACTCCAGATATTTGCCCGTCTTCGTCTATAACCACAACGTGCATTTCGTCTCCAGAAGCACTATGATTTGAAGCATCTGTTGATGTGCCTGGTGCTCCACTAAACTCGCTATGAAATTCCCATCTACGAACAGCACTACTACCTGCTGATGCTCCTGTTAAGTGAGCAGACTCTAAAGTCAAGAATGTTGCATTTGTAACTGCCGAAACTTTAATTGCCCTGTTATTTACAACTACGACATCTCCTGCAATTACATTATTAGCGAAATCTGTGCCACTTCCCACAACAGTTGTTGAGCCTACAGCTACAGTTACAGTACCAGTTAATGAGGCTGAGAATGCAGTCGCACTAGGACATGTTGAAACTTTAAGTGAATTACCTAAAGCACCAGCAAATCTTCCTGCCCAAGGACCTACGTTTGCAGAACCACCTTGATAAGTCTCTGTATAAACTGTTGAATTTTTTATGAGAAGTCCTGTTCCTGCTCCTCCTCCGCCAGTAGTATTCTCAGCAGTTGAATTAAGTGCCGTATTTGCAACACGAACCATATAAAGAGGTGAAGTATAACCTAAAAAGTTAGCCGCACACAAAAAATCTACTATATTAGTTGAATTTGGCTTCCCAAATTGCTCAACTAAATCTGATTCATTATTTACTATTGTCGATTCATCTATCGGACCCCATCTGAACTGTCCAGAGAATCCTCCAGAAGTGGTTGCTAAACTAGGAGTAGACGATACTAAATCTTGTTCAGTAATCTTTACTCCAGGTGATATGAGACTGATTGCCATTTATTTTCTCCTTGTCCTAATAATATTTGTCTAAGAACTTTGTTATTATTTTCAATTTATTTATAATTTCAATACTTTTCAAAAGTGTTTGCTGTCTGCCATGATTGACCCTGATTGTCTATAAAAGTAGCATCTGGTTCATGCATTCCGTCATCTACAATGCCAAAGGGTACCATTTCACTTTCAATTTTTTTAATTCTGTCGTGATATAACTCAGTTCTTATGTCTACGTTTGTTAGTTCTTTAAAATACGGATTTGTTGATAACCAAGAAAATAACACCAAACACATCATTAAATCATCATGATATCCGTCGTCGGCGGCATAACTAGTTCTTTTTCGTATAAAAGTTGACATTTCTGATATAACGTCAGCATCAGGTATAATTAGTTTTTGCTCTTCAATTAAAGACTTTAAATTTGAGCAACCAATTCTTTTTGTTTTCACATCAGTATAAACTCCAAGCTGTGTCTTTCCTCCGCCAAATCCTCCAGAAACAACTTGTCCGTCTGTATTTCTATTTACAAAAACTACATTTTCATATTCATATTCATGATATAAAATTTGTGCTACTTGTTCATGAGAATTAATCTCAATTAGCACATAAGCATTATTAAATTCTTTTCCAGCTTTCTGAATAATTGATGGAAAAACTAGTGGTTCTATTTCATTACTTCTATATTTTGCCACAATTTTATAAGGCAATTCTGTAGCATCAAATATAATAAAGGCTGAGTAATCTTGACCTACTCCTCTAGAAGTATCTGCGACCAAAACATACGCTCTATCTTTTTGAGCATCTTCATATACATCTAAATTATCTTTTGTCCAAACAGGAGTTGATGCCGATTGATTTCTAATTATATCTGGTCTTATCAAAGTATCACTTGAACCTAAAAACTCACACAATACTTCTTGATTATATTTTAATTCACCCAAAAGTTTAAGTTGCTCATTTGCCCACTCTTCATTTCTCCCAGGTATTTCAGTATAAGGTATGAACAAAGGAACAAATCCATTTCTACCTTCTTGAGCATCATTCCAAAATTTCCAAAAATGATTATACCCCAAAGGAGTTGAACTTAATAAAATTTTAGTTGTTTCGCCAGCAGATATTGTAGGATAAACAGAAGTGAAGAAATCATCTGCTATTTGATTAGGGATAATTGCAGTTTCATCAACGTATAGCATGTTTACAGATTTTCCTCGAATACCTGAGGCGGCTGTTGCTGATGTAAATACTATAGACCCATTTTCTAGATAAATATCTCCTTTGTTCCAAGTAGTTACTCCTTGCTGTAACCAAGTAGGTAAACTTTCAAACATTATCTGATACCTATTTAAAACTTCTCTGGCCGCCGTAGCTTTGTTGGCCAATATTGCAACTGTTTTACTTTCTTGAAAAATAGTATACCAAAGAATGTATGCGGCCGAAGTTGTAGTTTTACCTTGCTGTCTTCCTTCCATGAGAATAACTTTTCTATTTTCATGAATTAATTTAATTTTTTCTATCTGACAATCATATAACTTAAAAGGTTGTAATCCTTTATCAAGCGTTACTATTTTACAATAAGTATCAATAAAATATACAGGATTTTTTAAACATTTTATATATTCTTCAAGTTGTTCCTTAGTATATTGTAATGTAGTTTCAGCCGACTTTAATGTAGATTTTCCTAAATATCCGCTCATTTTTCTTTTAGTAGTTTTTGTAACTCTGCTGTGCTACCTACGAACAAAGCGTTTGTTACGTTTGTAGGATTAGATTCTCCGTTAAGTTCTTTTGCCTTTTTTGCTAAATCTAACAATTCTTTATTTGTGTCTGTAAGAGTTTTAATCATTTGACCTACAACTTCATATGCTCTAGGAGATTCTCCCTCATTAGCTAAGTATGTTAAATTATGTAAAGTCTCTTTGCCTTGGTCTATTAAATCTCTTAAATTTCCTCTAGCATATTCATAATCATCTTCGACATCATTTTTAGGCACAACAATTTCATTCTTTTTTGGAAGAATATCTATGTCTAATATTTGATTAAGTTTTTTATCTACATCTTTCATTATTAATCTCTCGGCGTGTTATTTGTATATGTAGTGTTTGCAATGAATTCACTATTACCTGTGGTTCTAAAAGAAGAAACCGTTCTAGGTTCAACAAAAGATTGTGAATCGTCTTTAAATCTTACAGTCAAATCAGCAATATACTTATTGCGAATAATAGGACCGAACAGATATCCTTTTACAATAAAATCTAAACTATATGTTAATATTCTTCTAGTTTCAAAGTCTCCTTCATATTGGTCATCAATTGCTATATTAGTTAATTCTATAGGTATGTCTAATTTTAAATCTATATCAGGCAAGACTTTCATAGTGACTGTAAAGTCAGGTGTAAAGAAAGGAACAATCTGCTCAACAATTTGAGTTCCGTCCTCTGCGTTTTTAACTAAAACATGAAGAGTAAAATTTAAATCATAAGCTACAGGAGAAAAAGATTGTGAAAAGTCTATGGAACTAGAAAATGTTCCGTTTTTCATTTTATGAAGACTATTTAATTTTCTCAAAGGAGAATAAGTCATAGCAGTCATTTCAAAACCTAATCTAGGAACTTGAGTAGAAAATTCTTCAGATTCCAAATCAGGATTTCTAGTTACTCTCTGTATAAATTTTTGTTTAGGTCCATATTCAATTGGAACATAAACTGATTGTATAGGCGTAGTTCCATCTGAAGCATATCTATCGACTTGAAGGTCATTAAATATATTTCCAAACATAACAATATATCTTCTAAGAGTTCCGTTGTAAAAATCGTGTCCGAACATCATAGTTTAATACTCCCTTGTAAGTGCAAATGGATTATGCTCACTAAAGTCTAATACATCTTCGTTTTTAACTTCAGAAGTTATAAAGTCATTATCTGATGTATTTGCTCTTGCTTGTATAACATTACCTTCTATAATAAGAGTTGAAGAATCTTCAAGTAACATTTTGTTTTCATCTTCCAACAATATTTCATCAGAAATTGAAGTTGATAAGCTACTATTATCTTCAATAATATCAACATTGGCAATTCCAGTATCAAGTCTTTCTGAGGAGTATTCAAATCTTTCGCATCTCAATTCGTAAGTATATAATTTACCTAACTGAAAGAAATATTCCTCGTCTTGTGTATATTTTATTTCGTACATTGATTGAACCATAGGCAACCAAATTAAATCACCATCTCTTGGCCTAAATATAGATGAATAGTCGTAAGTATCTGAAGCATCTAATAGTAATTGATTACCATCTTCATTTATAAGATTGTATGAATATTCTGTAGCTAAACTTGTTTTAAGTGCTTGAGTAAATCTTTTTATTGCCAAAGAAAAAGTTATTTGCTCGTCAACTTGTAAACCAAATTTAGATATAAAATCTTGTTGACCATCAAACCCTTCAACATTTTTAATATACATTTCAAGTTCTATTGCATCATCATATAATACAGAACCATCTTCACCATACAGCCTATCTAAATTTACATGAGTTCTAGGTAAATAATATACTGTGTGCCCATATATTTTTAGTGCTTCAATAATTAAATCTTCAGTTAAATTTTGTTCTGAAGATGTATTATATTGATTAAAATGTCTATTTCTCATAATTAACCAACCATATCATTTACAGGCAAAGAATATGAAGTTATCATTTCTTGTTCTAATTTTTGTATTTCATCTGATGCTTCTTGATATATTTGTTGACCATTAAATGTTAACCCACCGGGCATACTTAGACCTTCAAACTTTTTAAGGTTTGTTCCCCATTGTTGTTTTATTAGTTGAGTAGTATAATTTTGTAACCAGTAATCTGACCAAACATCTGTGAATGTATCTGGGTCTAAAATTTCATATGCTTCTATAATTATAAACTCTCCCACTACAGTTTTAGAATTCCAATCCATATCAATATGTAATTTGTTTACATGACGATTAAAACGTATTCCTTGTTTTCCTACAAAAATTTCTTCAGCTAAAGCTATGTTTTGTAATGCCATATAATAAGGAGAAAATTGCGTTGAATGAAAAGCATATAGGTCATTTAAAGAAATTTGATACCTTAAATTAAATAAATTATTTGTGGAATAACTATCTCCGATATCTAGTACACGAACAATACTAGTTACTTTAGATGAGATAGAAGATATATCTAAATACTTATTCGTTATATCATCTGCCGTGATAGAATGGGCAAGATAGACCTTTTGAGTTCCATCAAAATGATAATCTTGATAATACAATATTGCTTGATCTATTCTATCTTCAATTTGTGTATCGTCTACATTAATTTCTATTACAGGTTTACCAAGTTTACGCAGACAATATTCTTTAAAATCTTCTCTTGTTGTAGGTTTAGCCATTTATTTTTCTCCAGAGTATACTTTTTTATTTATAAATAAACACGACATTTTAGACTATTTATGATAATGGAGAATGCAATATGAGTGTAGCAGTAATAGGCGATTTAATTATTGATGAATATTTGTACGGTGAGAGTAGCAGATTAAGTCCTGAAGCCCCTGTTCCAGTAATTGAATACACACACAAGAAGTTTTTGTCCGGAGGAGCAGGCAACGTAGCACAAAATCTAAAAAAATTAAAAGTTAAAACTGATTTGTTTGCGATTTTAGATAAAACATGGCTAGATGAAATACTTGTAGGAAATACTCATTTAAATCTACAAAATGTTTTACCCTCTAATGGTCTTAAATCCCACAAAACTAGAATTTATACTAATAACCATTACTATGCTAGAATTGACCATGATTTGAAATATGACAACCAACAGTTGTTTAATCTAATACTCAAAACAGATTTTAGTAAATACTCTTGCGTAATAATTAGCGATTATGCAAAAGGAACACTAGGTAATAAATTGAATCATATTATTTATCATATAAAGAAGACAAATAATAAAATTATAGTTGACCCTAAAAACAACTTATCAAAATACTCAGATTGTTGGTTATTAAAACCCAATTTAAAAGAGTTTGAACAAACTGTAGGAAAATGTAATAATAATTTAGATATTATTGAAAAAGGTAGAGCAGTCTTAGAGTCTGTAAATGCTGAATATTTATTAGTTACATTAGGAAATAAAGGTATGATTTTAATTTCTAAAGATAAATTCAAATTCAGAAAAGCTATAGCTAAAGAAGTCTTTGACGTTACTGGTGCTGGTGATACTGTAACGGCATCAATTGCTTATGGAATTGATAAAAATTATAGCGTAAATGATGCTGTAGAATTGGCAAATCAAGGTGCATCAGCAGTAGTTACTAAAAAAGGAACAAGTTCTGTTTCTCAAAAAGACTTAGGAATAATAAAAACTGTATTTACAAACGGAGTATTTGATTTGCTTCATAGTGGTCATGTTGACTATCTTAAAAAAACTAAAAAACTAGGCGATAAACTAGTCGTAGGATTGAATTCAGATGAAAGCGTTAAAAGAATAAAAGGTGATGACAGACCTGTTGTAAATCAAGAAGATAGAAAGAAAATGTTACTTGCTTTAGATTTTGTAGATGAAGTAATAATTTTTGAAGAAAATACGCCTCTTGACTTAATAAACAAAATAAAGCCTGATATAATAACTAAAGGTGGAGACTACAAAAAAGAAGATGTTATAGGGCATGATATTGTAAAAAAGACTGTCATTATACCTCTTCTTGAAGGGCACTCTACAACTAAAATTATAGAAAAGGTTAAGAATGCGGCTTGATGGAGAAGTAAAAAAAGGTTGGGGGTCTGAATTAATATGGGCAACTAATGATAAGTATTGTGGAAAATTTTTAAGATTTGATAAGCAAGGTCAAAAATTTTCTATGCATTTTCATAAAGAAAAAGATGAAACTTGGTATGTATTAGAGGGAATGTTTACAGTAAAATGGATTGACACTAAAACCGCAGAACAGCATTCAACAGTTCTTGATAGAGGAGATGTGTGGAGAAATAAACCATGTGTTCCTCATCAACTTATATGTTTAACGAAAGGAACAATATTAGAAGTTTCAACGCCAGATTCAGTAGAAGACAATTACAGAATAGAACCAGGAGACTCTCAGACATGATAATAGTGACAGGTGGGTTTGGATTTATAGGATCAAACTTAGTTAAAAGATTAATAAAAGATAAAGTTAAATTTGCGGTAGTTGAGGATTATGATGACATAACTCAAAAATTTAGTAACGTAAATTGTTCAGACATTCAAAGACTTTTTAATCCTGATGTATTCATAAAACATTTTAATGAATGGGATAAAGTTACAAAAGTTTTTCATGAGGGAGCAATAACTTCTACTACTGAAACTGATGGAAACTTAGTGTTAAATAGAAATTATGAATTCACTAAAAAACTAATACGAAAGTGTATTAGACATGACGTTCCTATACAATATGCTAGTTCGGCTAGTATGTATGGAAAAGTAGAAAAAGGAACTAAAAGTAAAGAGAGTGATAAATTAAATCCTTTAAATCTTTACTCATATTCAAAATATTTAATTGACGTATACGTTGAAAGACTTATAAAGAAAATGCCTGAAGCTAAAATACAAGGTCTCAGATATTTTAACGTGTACGGAAATAATGAAACTCATAAAGGAGACCAAGCTAGTCCTTATACTAAATTTGAAGAACAAGTTTTAGAAACAGGTTCTTGTAAAGTCTTTGAAGGTTCTGATAATTTTTTTAGAGATTTTATACATGTTGATGAAGTCTTAGATATCAAATTTAAATTAGCAGAAAAATTTGATACTGTAAACGGCATATATAATTGTGGCACAGGTAAAGTAAAATCATTTCTTGATGTTGCTCATGAAATACAAACTAAACATAACTCTAAAATAGATTTCATAAAGATGCCTGAAGAACTTAAAGTTCACTATCAAGATTGGACATGTGCTGATTTAAATAAACTTAATGATATTCTATAAGGGAGTGAAATGCACGAAATAGATGAAATGTTAAAACTTCAGCTTGAAGGTAAACATGAACAAGCTAGAAAATTATCTGATAAACTAGAAAATATAGGTAAAGATAAAATATTAGATGGTAATGGAAAGAATACTGAAGACATCTGGTTAAGACATTCTTTTAATAGAGGTTGGTTTTTAATTCAAGAAGGTAAGTATCAAGAAGGCTCTAAACTATTAGAGAATGGAAGATTTCTAAGCGTATATGGAAATGGAGTTCCTAATACAAAAGCACCTCTTTACAATCCTAGTGTTCATAGCATTAGAGGTAAAACAATTATCATATCTCTTGAAGGTGGATATGGAGATGAGATGATACATGCTAGATTTGCCAAGTCGTATAAAGATTTAGGAGCAGAGAAAGTTTATCTGGCGTGTTCTAAAGATATAGATGATTTGTTTAAAAGAGTGCCTGGAGTTGATGGAGTAATTTTAAGAAATCAGTTTGATAAAGTAGACCATGATTTTTGGGTACCTGGGTTCTCAGCAGGTTGGGTAGCAGGACATACTTTTGAAGATTTTCCGAATCATAATTATTTGTCGGCAAAAGATGATGAAGTAAGAAAATGGTCTAAAATAGTCAAACTTAAAAAAGGAAAAAAGTTTAAAGTTGGTATTCGTTGGGCAGGTAATCCTAAATTTGAACATCAACAGTTTCGTAGATTTCCTCCAGAGTTTTTAATTAATCTAACAAAGTATGAAGATTTAGATATCTACAGTCTTCAAAAAGATCATAACGTAGTTGAACTTTCAAAAGAAATTACAGATTTACAAGATAAGTTAAACACATGGGACGATACTGCGGCCGCCATCATGAATCTGGATTTAGTAATTACTTCTTGTACAAGTATTGCTCATTTATCTGCGGCTATGGGTAAAGAAACATGGGTCATGGTTCCATGTTTACCTTATCATACATGGACTTGTGGTGCTCCAACTTCGACAACTTCTCCATATTATAAAACTGCAAAAGTATTCAGACAAAAAACTTATACTAAATGGAATGATACATTTGCTGAAGTATATAAACAATTAGAAAAAAAGTTTTCTTTAAATTCTGTAGAAATGCCTAATGAAGACAGAGATTTTAAGAGACTTAATTTAGGTTGTGGATTCGATAAATTTGATGATTATGTAAATGTAGATATTGATAAAAGAGTTGAGCCTGATGTTGTTTTAGATTTAAATAAAACTCCTTGGCCATTTAAAGATGAAGAATTTTCACATATTGTTGCTAAGAATGTTCTTGAGTACTTAGGAGATACAAAAGAAAACTTTCATGAAATCATAAAAGAAATGTACAGAGTTTCTAGTAACTCAGCTATTTGGGAAATACAAATCCCACATTGGAATTCAGATTTAGCTAAAGAAGACCCATACATTAAAAGAATACCCAATTTAGGATTTTTCAGACATTTAAATATGAATGAAACATTAGATCAAATACGAGCAAAGAAAAATATTTCAAAATTAGCGTTTGATTTAAATGTTGATATGGATTTATGTGATGTTCAATTTATGTTTACCCCTCATTGGCAAAGACTTTTGAAAGAACAAAAAATTAAAAAAGATGATGTAGATTTTGCTTTACAGCATTATAATAATGTTGCATATCAGGCTATACTTCTTGTTCAAGTGCATAAACCTGGAAGATGTGATTTAAAAGAACTGAATGAATTATTTGAATGGTTAAATTCAGATGAAGCAAAAAGAACTATTGATACAAATGCAAAACTAATTTATGAAAAGAAAAATCCTCTTGATGGAGTAATATAAAATGATAAATCCATTTTGGTCGAATACTAGAGCGTATGAAAGTGCATATATTATAACAGTAAAAAATCATGAGAAATCGGAAAGACATTCCAAAGAATGTCAAGATTCTTGTGATAAAGTTGGTATGAAGTGGAAAATATGGGACGCTTACGATGGAACTAAAGAAAGTAAAATGATAGTTCCAGAACATTCATCAAACAGCGACTTTATGAAAATGTTAAAAATTACCGACCACTATTTAACTAGAGGTGAGGTTGCTTGTGCATTAAGTCATATTAGTTTATGGATTCATTGTGTAAATTTAGATAAGCCAATTATTATATTAGAGCATGATGCAATTGTGATTAAGAATATTGAAATGCACGAAAGTTATAATTCAATTGTTTATCTTGGTGGAATAGAATGGGCTGAGAGAAACTGGCCTGTCATGTCAGTTCCACCACATGCATCAGAAGGTCCTAACTATCATTTTATTTGTAGAGCCCATGCTTATGGTATTGACCCTCAAGTTGCAAAAAATTTACTTGCTCATGTATTAAAATATGGAATAGTTGCTCCTTTAGATATTATGATAAGAACAGATATATTTCATATCACTCATCAAGGATTGATTGCATACGATAAAAATTATGACAAAACAAATGATACTACTATTAAAGCTAGACCTTTAGAGGGAAGGTCTACAATAAGAAATGATAATCTTGAAGTATGAAAACTGCCGCATATACAATATGTAAAAATGAAATAAAGTATGTTGAAAAGTGGCTTTACTATACAAAAGATTTTGATTACAGAGTCATATTAGATACAGGTTCTACAGATGGAACATATGAAGAATTTAAAAAAGCTGATAATATAATTGTCGAACAAAAAACTTTTACGCCATGGAAATTCAACGTAGCTAGAAACTACAATTTGAACATGATACCTAAAGATGTTGAATGGTGTCTTTCTCCTGATTTAGACGAATACTTTTCTATCAACGTATTAGATGAGATGGAAAAAACAATGAAAGAAACTCCATCAGTAACAAATATTGCATGTGATAGATTAGACATATACACAAAAGAAGTTCGTGTAGGTCCTCCTAAATGTTTAGGAACTAATAAAATTCATAGAAAAAAATATTATCATTGGGTACAACCTATCTATGAACATTTGTTCTGGTCGTACAAGCATGACCCTAAACTTGAAAATGAAGTTTATAATGATTTAATATATTTAATTCACGACCAAGATTTTAAGAAGAAAGAAAGACCTGAACTTTATGTAAAAATGTTAAGGGAAGAGTTTGAAGAAAATCCTACAAATTGTTGGACACTTTGGTTTTTAGTAAATCATTACTACAAAGAAAGAGATACAAAAAACTTTATAGAAACAGGATTAGCGTATATCGAACATGCAGAAGACAAAGAAAAGATAGAAAAAATTTATGAAGTTTTTACGCAGTCAAGTTTTAAAGATGAATCTATAAAAGAAAAAGCCACTACGTTGTTAAAAAGCAACAAAAATATTAGTTAAGTAAATACCCTTGACATATTTTGTAGATTTGATAAACTGTATTTGATGGTTGAGATTCTTTATAACGACCGTAATGTCGGGAAAACAACTAACGTAAAGAATCGAAATAGTAGTTAGGTGGAAAAATGACGACCTATAATGTAAGTGACAGATGTGTTATAGTGATCGAGTAGCAACTGTCTGAAATAAAAGTTGTCGGCAGCGGACGAAAACCCTCCGTTTTAAGAGGCCCAGACAATACCTAACTACGAAATTACCTTATTAGACTCTAAACTTAATTCCAAACGCTCCTGTATTTCCTGAGTAAACTCTTCGATAGGTGTCTGCTACGACACCTATTTGTACAGGACTAAATGATTCAAATTCAGAATTCGCTTCTCCATATCTACCAAGTTGACCTTCACGATTATTTCCCCATGAATAAATTAAATCTGTGTCTGATATAGCGTAAGAAATATTATTTCCTGCGGCGACATATTTGTAATTTAAATTTCCAATTTGAGCAGGCAAAGAAGTTTCAAATCTACTAATCTCTGTGTTTCCAAAATAATTTCCTACCATTGGCGTAGGAGTATAAACAAAATCATTCCTATATCCTAAACCAAGTTTTGCAAATGACCTAATACCCTCATATCCCCATGCATAAATTCTTTTGTTAGAATGTTTTAGTTCTGCAAAAACACTTCTCTCTCCACCCCAAACATTTGACCAATTATTTCCATTTACATGTATGCCTTGTATGTTTGCTTCACCTGTTATTTGAGTTGGTGTTGAGCGACTAACACTTACATCATTTTGACCTATTTGACCTTGGTCATTATATCCTACCATATACATCTTGCCTGTATTAGCAGTCCACCCTATTGTGTGATGCATTCCATCAGTTACGCTAGTTATATCATCTCCCCATATTTGAGTTGGAGAAGATTGATTTAGTTGATTATTCAAACCTAATTCTCCATGAGAGTTATATCCCCATGCCCATAATTTATTTGTATCTTTCTGTATAGCCTGACCTCCTACTGCATCTCTTACAGCTATTGTTTGCCATTGTTTATTTCCTGTAACTTGAACAGCACTTGAGTGATGGGCTCCACCAACTGCCCAGAAGATTCTTCCTGCATGACCCCACTCATTTGTTCCAAATTCATATCTTTTATTATTTGCATCAATAATACCTGAATTGTAAACTCCAGAATAAAGAAGACTTACATTTGTAGGATTTGGGTGATAATAACTGTTCGCTGTTGCAACTAATTGTATTCCAAAGTCTCTTGTATTTGCAGTTGTAGTTCCATCTCCTACTTGACCACTTGTTCTAAGACCCCAACCAAATATAGTTCCATTAGCCGCAGTTGCTATTGCATGATTATAACCGCTTGTTACCTCAGTCCAACTACCTGCAAGTTGAACGGGCGATGAACGATGGACTGTATCTCCTTGACCTAATTCATCATAGGTATTATAACCAACTACAAACATTTGATTTGCAGTATTAATCCATTTAGTATTTTGATATCCTGCCGCAAGTTTATTTGTATTTGTGTGTGTTCCAATTTGAGTAGGATTAGATAGATTAGCAACATTATTTTGTCCTAAAACTCCTCCAACTACATTATATCCCCATGTGTATAATCCTCCAGCATTATTTAAAAATCCTTTTCCTATTGCAAGAGAATGATGAATACCTACTTTAATTTTACTCCAAGTTGATATTCCAATTTGAGTCGGTGAAGATACATTTAACGCATTATTGATTCCACATTGACCAGAAGTATTTTCTCCCCATGCCACTATATTATTAGATGAAGTAGTAGCTAAAACATGTCGATAAGAAGTTGATACTGAAGTGAATGATGTTCCAGGTCTAACTTGAACAGGTGATGAACGATTTAGAGTATCATTTTGTCCTAGTTGCCCTTGAGCATTATACCCCCATGCAAAAAGTTTACCATCATCTTTAATTGCATAGCAACTATAATCTCCAGCGGCAACATCAATATAATTATTTGCTGTTCCTACTTGAATTGGAGATGACCTTGCTACAAGTTCTGTTGGATTTAAATTTTGACCTAAGCACCCATTCTGATTATATCCTGAAACCCATAAAGTTCCGTTATTAGCGATTCCGATTCCATGATATCTATAAGTGTCCCATTTAGTCCAGAATTGATCGTGAAACGCTCCATCTACTTGAATAGGAAATGAGTATGCTACTACATCTTCAGCTTGTTTTGAAAGCATTCCTACATCATTTCTACCCCAACCCCATAAACTATTTGCTCCATATTTTGAATTAGTTGTTGATGTACTTCCGATTGCAAATCCACCAAATGCATGAGTAGATAATGCACTAAAACTAATTCCCTCAAATTGTCCGTCTAAATTAAACCCTAATTGAACAGGCTCGCTTCTATTTACAACTGTATTATCTCCAAGACCTCCGTAAGTTGCGTTATGGCCCCATGAGAATACATTACCTGATTCTGTAAGAACTGACATATTACCTAAAGCAGAATCATCATATTTTCTACCACACGATACAGAAACAATATCTGAAACCCATTCAGTTCCAGGTACTCCTACTTCTTTTGTTGACTCTGGTCTCCATTGATGTGCTAGTTTTACTTGCGTAGGAGATGACCTATGGAATCTGTCTAGTAATGTTGCGAATCCTAATTCTCCATGATTAGTAGTATAAGAACCGCCCCATGACCAAAGTATATCGTCTTCATCAACTCCTAAACTATGACCTCCAGCAGTTGTAGTTGTAAATGTTTTTATATCTTTATATTTTTTGCCAGAATTTATTAAAACTGGAGAAGACCTATGATATTTAAAATATCTTGAGCCTAATGTTGAGTGTTCATTTCTTCCCCAACCATAAACAGTTTGTGCTGTAGACAATGTATTTGCTTCAAAAACAAATCCACCATGTCCGTGAAACCAAGGTTTTTTACCTGATGCATCAAAGCCTGACGGAAGAGATACTTGAACAGGAGAATAATAAGTAGAATTAATTTCATTAATTCCTAAAGAACCATCATAAGTATCTACTCCATTTCCATTGTAGCCATGAATCCATGCCGTTCCATCAGATTTAATTGCTAAAACACCATCTATGGTAGCGTTGTTAAATCTTGCACAAATTTGAACCCAACTATCATTTCCATAAACTTGAACTGGACTAGATTTGTTTGGAGTTGTTAATCCTGTTCCCATTTGACCTAATTGATTAGTAGTTCCATGACCCCATGCAAACAATGTATTAGAATTGTCTAGCATTTGCCAGTGATGATAACCTCCTGTTATTTCTCTCGCTATACTACCTTCATTCCAGTAAGCGGCAGAAAACGCTCTAGGAGTATTTCTTTGTGTCAGTATTGCGGTAACTGTTGACCTGTGTGCAGTAGTTCCGTCACCAACAGCACCATGACCATTATAGCCTACTGCAAATAATTTTCCGTTTGTATCTCCCATACATGCTGTTCCTGACAATGCACCTATGAAAGCAAAACTGCTACCAGTAGCAACTTGAACTGGTTGAGATTTATTAGTTTTAGTAGTGTCTGCTGAAACATGTCCGTAGTTATTATAACCCCAACCAAACACTTGATTCGCTGAACTTAAAGCCCAGAACCATCTATCACCTGATACGACTTGTTGCCAACTACCAGTTACTTGAATTGGAGAAGATTTAGATACTGCTGTATTATCTCCCATCGATCCTTGAGGACCATCTCCCCAAACAAATAATTCATTGTTAGCATTAATCGCCGCTCCATTATAATAATTAGCGGCTACGATTGTCCAATCAGATTTTGTTCCTATTTGAACTGGTGATGACCTTCCTACAACATCATTAAGACCCAATTGACCTTGTGCATTATAACCCCAAGACCATAGTGTTCCGTCTGATTTGATTGCTAAACAATTATGTGTTCTATTTCCACCACCAGTCGCAACAACATTCCAACTTCCTGCTATTTGAACTGGTGATGAACGATTTATTATCGTGTTATCTCCTACTGATCCCCATCTATTATCTCCCCAACCCCAAAGTTGTTTGTCTGTTGTTATTCCATGAGTAAAACTTTGTGCTGTGTGTATTGTTTTCCATGTTTTATCTGATGCAATCTGAATTGGAGAACTTGAAGCTAATATATCATTTTTTCCTAACTGACCATAAGTTCCTGTTCCGTACATATACAAAGCATTATTAGAAAGAACATGACCTGAGTATTCTCCACCAGCGGCCATTGAGATTACACTTACTCCCATGTTTGCTCTTGTGAATCCTGCATCAGTTTGAACTGGTGATGATTGATTGTTATTAGAAGGTCCTAGCCTTCCCATATTCGCTCTACCCCAACCCCAAAGTTTATAATCTTCATCTAATGCATAACATTGTCCAAAACCTGCTGATACTTGACTCCAACTTCTAGAATTAGGGTGTGATATTTGTACAGGAGAGGAACGAGAAATAACTGTATTGTCTCCTAATCTTCCATCAGGATTATGACCTGATGTCCATAACTGTCCATCATGTGTAAGATACATTCCATAATTTGACCCTAAAGATACTTGTGCGAAACTTTTTTGTCCAAAAACTGTATTTAAGTAGGGCGTACTTCTACTTACAATATCATTGAATCCGTATGGTCCCCATGTATTAAGTCCAAAATGAAATGTTCTTCCGTACTCATCAAGTATAACTGCATGGTCAGCCATAGAACCTACAATATCTACTGCACTAAATCTTCTAGCGTTAAAGTTGCCTGCTACATTAAAAGTATTGTCTTCATCTGGTATTCCACCTCCAGCAAAAGTATTATTTGCTCCGTAATGAGCAGAGCCATCATTCTTATATGCTATAGTTAGTTGTACTGGAGAACTTTTACTTGTTACTGCTCCTCCTGGACCCATGTCACCTAAAGAACCACTTCCATTTCTTCCCCAAGCAAATACATTCCCATCTTCATCAAGTGCATAAGAAGTATGTTGTCCTATACCAAGAGATTTATATTTGCGAACTCCTTCATGCGAACCTATTTGTATTGGAGAACTTCTATGAGAATATATTCCAGTTGTAGTACCATAGTAGAGAGTATTGTTAGCAAACATTCTAGGACCTAACTGACCATACTCATTTCTTCCCATAGTCCATAAAGTTTTATCACTTCTAACAAGTGCTGAATAACCTGTTCCTGCATCTACATCAATCCAACTTGTGCCTTCTTCAGATGGAATTTGAACAGGGGAAGACCTATGCGTTTTTTCTCCTGTTCCAAGCTGACCCCAATTATTTTCTCCCCATGCATATGCTTCTCCATCATCTGTAAGACCTATACTATGAGTATGGGCTGATGCAATTTTTTTCCAAGAGTTATGTTCTGTTGTATTTGCAAAAAAATCACGACCAGCAAAATTACCCCAACCCCAAAGTTTATCGTTAGAGTCTATTGCAAGTCCATGATTTTGACCTACTGAAAATTCTTTGAATGCTGTGTTTGAACCTGTTTGAATTTTTTGTGGATAATACCATTTAGATTCATCTACTGTGCTTACTTGTATAGGAAAACTTCTATATACACGCTTATTATTTTGTGCATTAACAGACTTTCTTCTACCTGTTGCTCCGTAGTAATCACCACCTGATACATATATTTTACCATCAGGATCATATAATATTATATTTCTAGGACCAGCATCTACATTATACCAACTCTTATTAGAAAGATGCCCTCCGTTATGTGTTCCTATGGCAACAAAACTAGATTTATTAGCACTATCGCCTAGACCTAATTGTCCTACATCATTAGAACCCCAAACATAAGCAGTATTTGTAGTTGCCTCTACAGCAATACCTCCATAATCAATTGCGGCGATGTTTGTCCAACTAACTAATCCAAAACTTACGTTTGCTCCTGTATTATTATTGTTTCCTTTTAAAGCTATAGGCGATGAACGATTTGCATTAAATGGGTGTTCAGGTATAGAACCAACATGTTTTCTTCCCCATGCAAATAATTGATTATCAGTAGTCAAAGCATAAGTCGTATCGTACCCTGTTTCTACTTGTGACCAACTACCTGGAACTTGTGTTGGAGATGACCTATTTGCTATATTACCGACACCTAACTGTCCGTAATTATTATATCCCCACATATAAAGTCTATTCTCTGAATCTATTGCGGCACTATGTTTACCACTTGAAGAAATGTGAATAAAACTGCCTGTTCCTGATGTTACTTGATTAGGAGATGAACGGTCGATTGTATGCCAAGTAGTGTGTCCATGAGTAATTCCTAATTGACCATATTCATTTGAACCCCACATATAAAGAGTGTGGTCATCTCTTAAAGCCATAGTTGAGTTCTGGTCGTCATGCATACCCATTAAAACTTTTCTATATCTTTCATTACCTATTTGAACTGGAGAATATAAAATTTGAGTGCTATTTGCTCCTAATTGACCTAAATGATTATATCCCCATGTATGAAGAGTTCCATCATTTTTTATCATACCTACAGCGTATCTGTTAGAATCTATATCATGAACACCTTTATCAATAAGTTGTGTATGTTCTGGGTGTTCTACTCCTCTTTGACCACTAAAAATTTGAGTAAAGCTAGACCTAGCTTGTTTTACATCATTAAGATTATAAGTCGAATCTCCAAAGTTAGGACCTCCTCCTCGTCCTCCACCTACTCCATAAGTGTTAAATCCTGAAGCATAAAGGTCGCCATCTTGCGTTATAGCATATGCTGTTTGATCATTTCCATGACCTGCAAATATAAGTTTTTTTATCGCTTGTGCATTAGGCAAACCTAACGCTTGATGAGGAACAGGTTGTAGTTCTGTGCTATCTAAATTAAATACATTATTTCCTGACGTAGGTGAAGATGCTGGACCTGCCCCACCAAAAATAGTAGTATTAGCATATCCACTAGAGCCCCAAGCGAATAAAAAATCATCGGCATCTTTAGCCATTATTCCTGTAGGCGCAACTTGTACTTGAGTCCAACTCTTAGGTACTGAGTTAGCACTCCCTAATTTTTTAGGGGTGTTTATGGAAAAAACTTTTTTAGTCATTTAATCTCTTACTCCTGTTTTTCCATATTTATTATGTCCCCAAGCTAGTATTCCGTTAGATGAGTCAATTATCATAGAATAATCTTTACCTACAGATAACTGAGAATGATTATTTGAACCAGTAGCAATTGCAGTAGGTGTTGAGCGATTTGTATAGAAAGGATAATTATCATTAGTTCCTAACTGACCAACGTCATTTTTACCCCATGTATGAATTGCATTACTTGAATCAAATGCTCCTGTATGATTATTTCCTGTTTCAACAACTTTCCAAGTTCCTGTAACTTGAGAAATATTACTTCTATGAACTGTATCATTTAATCCTAGTTGACCATCAGTATTTAATCCCCATGTCCATAGTTCTGAATTTGATGTTATGGCGGCACTATAATTATTACCAGCACTTACATGATTCCAAGACCTGTCTCCTGGTATGAGAGTTGGTTTTGACCTATGTACCATATTTGTTTCTTTAAATCCTGATTGTGTTTGGTCTCCCCAAACCCATATATCTCCATTAGTTGTCAAAGCACCTACTGTATTATGATACGCTGTAACTGAAACAAAACTTGTACCAGCTTTAACTAAAGTGTGAGATGATTTGTGAACAGTACCACCATCAGTTGCAAAAACTTCATTTAGTCCAGTTGTTCCGTAATAATTCAATCCCCAAGTAAATAATTCATTATTTGTTGTAATTGCGTGAGTAAATCTATAACCAGAATCTACATTTGACCAACTCTTAAATCCTAATTGAACAGGAGAAGACAAGTCATGAATACCAGGCATGCCGTGAGGACCTTCAGATACACCCACTTGATGTAATTGACCAGATGCACTATCACCCCAAGCATAAAGATGTCCACTAGTTGATGTTCCGTTAGTATTTGCTATCGCTCCTGTCCAATCTAAATCATCTTGTCCTGTAGTGTTTGCAAGTGCGATCCAAGTATCGTCAGTACCTATTTGAATTGGAGATGAAGTATTTAATGTATCTCCTCTACCTCCTCTTCCTTGTCCACCTGCACCCCATGACCACATTGTTCCGTCTTTTCTAAGTGCAAATGCTCCAGCACCTATAGACATGACTGCATTCCAACTTTCTGAACTAGAAAGTCTTGCTGGAGAATATATGGTTGAGGCATGATTTAATCCTAATCTACCAGTTCCTCCTCCACCCCATGACCATAAACTTCCGTCATGTCGAATTGCATAACTTGCCGTCCACGCTGATGCAATGACTGCCCAACTACCTGCTCCTATTTGTACAGGCGATGACCTATGAAATATTGAAGCGGCACCTACATCAATTTGTAAATTTGTTTTTGCTAATTCTCCGTAATCAGTACCAGTTCCATTATTTCTATAAGTTCCTGTATCATCAATTGCAAGTCCATTACCTCCTCTATTTGAAACATCAATACCAAAGTTTGACCTAGCTAATTTACCATATGTAACATTAGCATAAGTAGGTTGTGTATTTCCTGAGAAAAATCTTCTTTCACCATCTTCTAAATGTACAATCGGAACTGGATAATTTACAGTAGTGCCTGCATAAGTTGTATCAATAGGAGAACCTAAATTTCTACCAAATCCATATAAATTATTTGCAATTAATCCTGTACGACCTTCTTTACATACAGCGAGAGTAAATTCATTTCCAGTTTCAGCCCATTTCCATTTATCATAACCTGCTAAGTAAGGTGCATTTCCTTGTGGAGTTGTCGCTGTAGAAGTTGCAAGATATCCGTGTTCTACCATTCCAGTATTGTATAAAGTATTGTTAGCGGCAATAAATTGTGAAAATCCATTTCCTGAAGAAACTGCGATAAAGCTAGTTCCTGTTGCTACTTGAACTGGAGATGATCTATGAATTCTTTCATTATCTCCAATTCCACCAAATCCTCCATAACCCCAACCAAATACTGCGTTAGAAGTTGTGATTGCATGTGTTGTGTTATTTCCTGCGTAAGCTGTAAACCAAGTTCCTGATATTTGAACTGGCGATGAACGATTTATTATTGTGTTGTCTCCAACAAGTCCTTCTAAGTTTCTACCCCATGAGAATAATTTATTATCTGAAGTAACTGCTACTGTATGATAGCCATCACTTGAAACAAAATTATAACTTGATGTTCCTATTTGTACAGGAGATGATCTAAATGTTAAATCATCTTGCCCTAAAACTCCGTTCTGATTTGCTCCCCATGAGAATAATGCTTTATCACTTCTAATTGCAAAAGAAGATTCTTTGCCTGCTGTTACAAATACAAAGCTACTTGTTCCTAATGAAACAGGAGATGATTTGTAAGCAGTTTCGTTTCCTATATGTTCATTTTGTAAATTAAGGCCTAATTGACCAAAGTCATTTCTTCCCCAAACAAAAACTCTACCATCATTTCTTAACGCTATACTATGAAACTCTCCAGTTCCTATATCAGACCAACTAGATGTTGATATTAACACAGGAGAAGACTTGCTAATTTTAGTATTGTCTCCTAACTGTCCGTATCTATTAGAACCCCAAGCATATAAAGAGCCATTTGATGAAATAGCTAATGCATGACTTTCTCCTGTAGATACTGATGTCCAACTACTTGAACCTATTTGTGTGGCAGAGGAACGTGCTATTCTTGATGTTAATCCTAATTGTCCAAATTCACCTACACCCCAACTCCATAGCGAACCATCATTTGCAACTGCAATCGAATATGTTTCACCTGAATCTATTTTTGTAAATGAAATATCTTTTGTTTCAGCAATCTGCATTGGCTGTGAACGATCATTATTAAGTGGGTGATTTAATCCACCTTGACCGTAGTTGTTTAATCCCCATGACCACAGATTGTTTGAAGTATCAATAGCAACTGACTGTCTTTGTCCACCAGATGCCATATACCAAGAAGTTGGTAACTTAGTTGTTCCTCTATAAGTAAAGTTAATAGGAGCGGCTACGTTTGCAGACCTTCCGCCAAGTTGAACAGGAGAGAAGTAATTAGTAACATCACCTTGTCCTAACTCACCATTATCTCCATATCCCCAAACCATTAACTGTCCATTAGCTGTTATGGCTTGAAGACCTCTTGATTCTGACGATACATGAGTGAAAGAATCATACGATTCAAAATTACTTATTTGAACAGGAGCAGACCTTCTTCCATTAACTGATGCAGTTCTTTGACCAGTCGTATCTCCAATTCTTCCAATTTCTCTGTAACCCCAACCATAAAGATTACTAAACTGTGCATTTCCTGATAAGGCAAATATGTGTTGATATCCGCCATTTAATAATTTAAATGTAGTATTACCAGTTACATTTATAACAGCATTCATTCCTGAGTGAATGCCACATTGATAATATAAAGTATCTGGAGCGTCCATCGGAACAACAAAACTTACTGTTCCACTATCAGTTCCGTTATTCGTCACTCCACTCGTATACTCTCCTGTTGAGCCTGAACCTAAAGCACTCTTAATATAGAATGGGTGTCCTGATGCATTTACGTTAAACGTGTAAGAAACTCCTCTATACAAATAGACATCTCTATTCAATTGTGCAGGAGTGATTCCGTCATCTAAACTATAATATCCAGTTCCTCCAAATGTTACTGCATAACTTTTGTTTACGACAGGAACAAACGATCTATAATGATAATCGAGATGAATCTGAACTGGAGATGATTTGTGTTCTGCATTTAAAACTTCTCTTCTAGATAAAGCGTGTTTATAGTCAAATGTTCCATGACAACCAGTATTATCTTGACCCCATACAAACAACGCTCCATCACTTCTAAGTGCCTGTGTTGCTCTATATGTTTTAGTTGTTACTTGAGCCCAACTATCTGTTCCAGGTAATTGAACAGGTGAAGATGCATTTATAGTAGAGTTTTGTGTATTTCCAAATTGTCCTATATTATTAAGACCCCACATATACAGTCTACCATCTTTTCTAATAGCGGCTGAGTGTTCCCAACCAGCATCTACGAATCCCCATTGAGATAATCCTATCTGTACAGGATTTGATTGATTCGCTACTGAATTATTTCCTAATCTACCTGAACTATTGTAACCCCATGCGTGTAGTGTTCTATCAGTTTTAATTCCTAAGAAGTAATGATGTCCTCCTGAAACCATTAACCAACTACCTGCTACTTGAACTGGAGAAGAATAATGTGCTGTATTATTTTGTCCCATTTCTCCATAAGTGTTATATCCCCAAACATATAATTGATTGTTCGCATTGATGGCGGCCGCACCAGAAGTTGTCGCACTAACTTGTTTCCAATCTGTAGAACTACCTATTTGTACAGGAGATGAGCGACTAATATTAATATTGTTTTGTCCTAACTGCCCATAATTATTATATCCCCAAGCCCATAAACTTCCATTGTCTTTAATTCCTATTGTGAAATAATTTCCTATAGCTGTTGCTAACCAGCTACCTCCTACTTGAACAGGTGAGGAACAATGTATGTTTAGTGTATTATGACCTAACTGTCCGTGATTATCTTGACCCCAAGTCCATAAAGTTCCGTCTGCTCTGACGGCAGAGGTAAATGATGTTGCTCCTGTATTTAAAGCAATTTGTCTCCAACTATTTCTATTTTCATGAGTTTCGCAAGAATCTATTTGTATAGGTCTACTATGATAGGCTCCAGTATTTAAGGCATTATTTGCGTTAGGTGGGGCTTGAAGTTCATATCCCCACGCATAAAGTTTATTATCTTGGTCTAAAGCGGCCGCTCCGTTTTCATTCCCTACAACATTAAGCCAACTTCTTCCGCTTGGGTGTGTAATCTGAACAGGAGAAGATTTGTTTATAATACTATTATCTCCAAGCTGACCGTAATTATTGTGACCCCAACTCCATAAAGTTCCATCATTTTTGATACCGAATGCAAAGTTCTGTCCTTGTTCTACTTTAGTCCAAGACTTTCCTGCACCCGCTGTTAGCTGAACTGCTGAAGAACGATTAAGTACATTACCTACTCCGAATTGGCCATATCCATTATATCCAGCTACCCATATAG
>CEOE01014115.1_pt1 | contig 40801 bp, 24 predicted proteins | sample 530211 | NCBI WGS metagenome assembly CEOE01 (sample SAMEA2619779, study PRJEB7988) | marine metagenome | isolation source: saline water (ENVO:00002010), including
GTGAGTCAAAAGACTGTGGAGGATGTTGTAGTGGAGGAGACAGTATCCTCAGACAGCGGAGAGACAGAGGGTGAGGAGACTGACGCTTTGTCATATTTCCAGCAGTTGGGTAACGAAGACTAAGTGAAAACTTAGTTAGTAAAAAGCCCCGCTTCGGCGGGGCTTTTTTTATCCCATATTTCTTCTCCAAGCAGGGAACATTGTTTGTTCCTTTGCCACCCTAGAGAAATTACTCTCTCCACCAGCGGCAATCATTGGGCTGCTCGATTTTTGTCCACCACCTCCGGTGTTCATTGGTATTGGTAACGGGATAGGTTGATTGTTATTTGATTCTCTTCTCTCATCTAATATCTTTTCTGTTTCAGTTTTTACCATATTATTTTCTATCATCTGTTGTTCTATTCTAGAATCTCTCGTTTCAGTTGGGTTGATTACGCTTTTAATATTTTCGATTGGATTAACACCAGTAACTTTTTCGAGTAATCCGCTTGCCTGTCCTGCCAACATACCAATCGGACTGGATTCAACCATTCCACCAACACTATCTGCGATACCCGACAAAAATCCACCCACTGCTTTTTGTTGTAAATTTTGTAAGCGAGGAAGTTCTTTTGCAGATATTTTGGTGGGTTTCATTTTTGGTAAACTAATTTTTTTATTTAACCCCAATGAATCAAAACCAGCACGCTTCGCTTCCTTAACCCTTCTTTCCATAAGACTGGGATCTTTTCTTGTTTCAGGTGTGTCCACTGGAATCACAAACGAACCAGAGGGTTTTCTTGCGACAAACTCTGTTCCGTGTCCTATGAAATCAATTTTTTCACCGTCAAGTGAAACAGGATATCCCTTCAGTGGACCAGATATCCAGCCACCTTTTGCTTTTGCCTGAATCGGACGAGCATACTTTCTGTTTGTTATTGTGTTGGTGTTAGAAATATTTCTGACAACGCTCTCGTTCAATACGTTAGTTAAGTCTCCGTTTTGAAGAAGTTTTACATTATTTTCACTTTTGTTATTTTCGTTTTCTATTTTTGTCAAACCAGACTTGCGTGTGGTGACTAAGATATTTTTATTTGAAAGCGACACATTTTTTGTTGCTGAAACACCGTTGCTCATTGATGAAAAGTTTTTCACAGAGGAAACATCATTATTGGAGGATGTTATATTTCTCACATTAGAGATATTTTTTCCAGAGCGTTTGTTTGTAGTGCTGTTTGCGTTAAAGACATTTTGAATGGAACTTACATTTTCAACTGAGGTTTTGTTTTGAGTCGTTGTATTGTTTGTATTTGATATGATATTCTTGACCATTTTTTCAATGATCTTCTTAAATCCTTTCAACTCATCTGAAACGGATTTAGCACTTTCATCTGGTATATCAATTTGCTTTTGCTGTTCAGGTAAACTATTTAATTTCGGTGGGTTAAACAAAACGCTAGACAGCAACAAAGGTTTAACGTTGCGTTTCTTCGCTCGTTTACCCTTCTTGCCCATACCGGAGATTATTTTATGGAATGCCTGATCTTCTTGCATTGTTTCTCTCTCTTATTTTTTTGTTTTCTTCCTCTATATGTTGCTTAATCAATTCGATATAAATGTCTCTTTCCCACGGAATCATTGATTCTAATTCACTATACGTCATTTTAAAGTGTAAAAATAAATCAGAATTTGTCTTTATCATTGTCTGCAAAGAGACATGACAAAGACTTAGCCGAAAAAATCTCCTATTCCCTCAAGTCTCAACTCTCGTTCAACACCATCCTTTGTTCTATATTTTGCGACATGATAGAGTTTAGGTTGATTTGCGATGAACGAATATACTTCCTCGTATTGTTTGTGTGTCAGGTTTTGAATTATTTCTTGTTTTTCAACATCGGTTAAATCTCTTCCGGAAAAAACCTCGTCTCCAACTGTAATTGTGTCGAAACACTTGGAAATAAGACTGTCCGTTGCGTTTTCTTTGTCCATGTTAATGTAGTCGGTAACAACAGGATCTTTGAGTCTAATCTTGACTGTTTCGTTTAGTTTAACGTCACTTTCTCTTTCCCCTGTTTCAATTTTAAGATCCGTTAACTTAATACCGATCTTTACTGTTTCCTCTGTATCTGGACAGACAAATGTTGGTTCAGCGGTTTCCGATACAGACTTTGCTCGAATTTGACAAAAAAGATATTCCAAATCATACATCGGAATTTTTTTCGCATTGTCAATGTCTTCGACACAATTTTCAACAATTGTTGCGATTGCATTCACGATTGTTGATTCATCACCATCCTCTTGTGCAAGTAATAAAATTTTCTCTTCTCGAACGAGAAAGGGTCGAAAGAAAGTCTCTTTACCAGACGACGGTATTTTTGTTTTGTATTTTGGCAAAGCCGATTTTAAATGATCTACAATACTCATAATATCTCCATTTTATAATTGTTGCGTCGTGTATTCTTTAAATCCAATCGAAATGTTCAACATAGCAAGTTGGTTCATCATTTCAGCGGAGTATGCCTCCTGAATTATTGTTACAGGATATGGTTCGATTAACTTCATTCCCCATTTTATGTTGTCTTCTAAATCCAAAAATAAAATTTGAACATCACAATTGTTTGTTAAATTAGTATATGATCCCTCATATGATAAAAATCCACTTTCATCAATCGGGTTAAAAAGATCCATCCAGTTTTCAAAAAACTCTCTTACATCCCAGTTTTGATCGAGAAACATACCCAAAAGAATGGATGGTTCACCACCATATCCACGTTTTACTGGTATGTTTCTGGGGTTTGCACCCTGAGCAGACAATTCATCTGATATGCCATCTAAACTTCTGCCAGGCAAACTCACAGTTTGAATGGGCCATTGTAACATACCTAAATTTTCTTCCTGAATGAAAACTTCAAAACGGTTTGCTCGTTGAAGGCCGTTCCCACCGAGAATGCTTGCTCTAAATTCATCTATCCCAGATGGTATAATTGCTTTTGCCATTAGAACAATTCCTTTTCAGTGAGAATAACAAACTCCCAGTTTCGTTTTTCACAAAATTTTTGTGCCGCTTTCCATTTAGCCTCGTTCACCATATATGTAGTGACTTCATTGAGGTATGTTTTCTTTCTCTTTTTACCTTTTTCTGGTGGTATCGTTTGCTTATATGGTTTGACTTCAATGATTTTTGTTTTTTTACCCCCATTTGGAGTGATTGCCTCAACTATGAAGTCAGGATAGTAGCGATGAACACGATTGTCCACTGGTGAAAAGTATTTAATAGCGATTTCCTCACTTCCCCACCGTGAAATGTTTTCATTTGTGTCTAAATACTTACACACCTTTCTTTCCCATAGGGAACGACAAATGATGTTGGTTGGATCACCTACATATTTTGATTCATTTATGGGTTTGTAGACAGTTTTATAGGCCATGCCCTATTTAGGAGACAATTATGGCTGGAATTAGATTCCCCGCAACAGGATTTAGAGATATTAAGTTATTCATCACGTTTGTTGCAAAAAATTATAGCAACAGAAGAGAAGCAAGAACTTCTGGTGGCGGTAACTTCTACTCTGGTAGCGATACCATTGCGGAATATACTCTCCCCGTCCCAATGAATATGACATCTGCAACGAATATAGATTTTGATCGAGGAAAGACAAACGAAACACCATTTATTGAGGCTTTATTAGGAACGATCACGGGTCAGGGTGGTGGTGGTAGAAGTTTACTCTCTTTTGCAACTCAACTTCCTCTTATTGGTGGAGCCCTTTCACCATCTTTTATTCGTGACTTAACTGTTGGTGGTAACATCGGTCTCGTTGATCAAGATAGATCGGAAATGCTTTTTAACCAAGCAAATTTTAGAACTTTTCAATTTAATTTTAGCATGGTTGCAAAAAATGAGGTGGATGCAGAGATCGCATCACAAATAGCCAATGGTTTTGAAACAAACGCATATCCGTTTCCAGACAAAGTGAATCAAAGTATGAAACATCCACCATTATGGCAGTGGTATGTTACTGCATCTGAGGGTGGAAAAATTGCTAGTGGTAAATTGTGGGCAGGACAACCTCAAACGTCCGTTTTAACTTCGGTGACGGTTAACAGAACAGGTGGCGGTGGTGTTTATTCAGTCAAGGACAGTGGAGTCGGCAGAGGTGGTGATGATCCAAAGCCATTGGTTACAAACTTGTCGTTAACCTATACTGAACTTGAACCAAACCTGCAACTCGATGGAAATATTATTTCTCGCTCTGCTGCACTTACGAGGGATACGCTCTAATGTATTTTAAAAATTTTCCAAATATAGAATACAGATTTGACACCAGAAGTATCGAAATGGTCGATATCTTTAGAAGTGTAAAATTTACTAAAGCAACATTAGATTCAGTTGAATTGTTTGAAACCTTTAGTTTAAATGATGGTGACACACCGGAAAAGATCGCAGATCAAGTGTATAGGGATGTTCGTTTGTATTGGTTGGTTTTACTCGCAAACGATATTATCGACATTAATACTGAATGGCCTCGTTTTGGATCAGACGAATCGGCAGACTTCGCAACGAGTTATGAGAGTGGATTTGCCATATACTTCGATAATGAAATTGATGTTAAAGCGGGGGACTATATTGCTATCAACACAAGTGGAGCCGTTAACACAGAAAGGTATGGCATCGTCAACAATTACTACCACGATTTAAATAAAATCGAAGTGATTAACAATACTCTTAACATCAGTAACGATCAGTTAGGATCAACCGTGAGTGGCGCAGATGCTGTTGAATTTTATATTTTTAGATCACGGGATGATCAAAGTTTTGAAACACTAACGTCTAATCTGAATTCATCTGGAAACGATTATCATCCCGCAATAAGAATTGACAAGTTAGGAGACTCACCCGTTTACTTCAAAGACAGTGGTAGAGTTATTAGCCCGTTGACCGATTGGACATCATCGGGAACATACTCCCCGACAGGAACCATTCGTTACACTACAACGGGAAAGAAAACAGATGTTAATACAATCGCTAGAAAATACCTTCGTGGTGAGGAGAGCGATCTTATTGCGTCTGGGATAGAAATAAAAACTTACTTTAATGAACTCCCACAAAACTCAGTTCCGTCCAGACAAATAAAAGTTTTAAAGGAGGAGTTTGTTTCTCCAGTTGTGAATGAAATAACAAGACTTCTTAATGATAGAGCATCGGAAGGAACGAAATCTATTCTTTCCTTTAGTTCAAATAGTTATGGAAATTAATAATGCCCGATAGAGATACCTCACCAGCACCAATTGATATTTTACGAGCAAAGATTGTAAAACCAAATGGAGTTGAAATAAATTTAAAAAATGCAGATTCAACCGTCACAATCTTTAATGAGTTGACGATTGAGGAGGATATTTTTAAAGCAGGATTAGAGGGGACTCTTCTTTTTGAGGAATCATCGCAAATCGGTGAAATGCTTCCATTAGTCGGCGGTGAGCAACTTTTGTTGGATGTAGAAACACCAAACGTTGAAAACTCAAACAAAAGTCTTAAACTTTATGTTCACGGTGTAACCCCGTTGGTTGATGAAGTTAATGACTTAATGCGAGGTAACATTAGAACTCAACAGTGGCTGGTGGAGTTTGGATCTTATGAAAACGTTTATTCAAATTACACGGTTGATACTATTTTTGAGGATGACTCGAATAACTTTGTTGGAAAAATTGCGGCATCGGATGAAGATGAAGATGAAACTGGTCTTGTTCAATACTTAGCAGAAAAATTCTTTGATCCAAATGACACAGGAAATTCGTCTGAGGAAATGGATATTGAGCCGACAAGTAACTCTGTTTGGCTAAAGAAGAATCACATGCTATACCCGTTTAGAAAACAGGTTCAGCAAATGTCACCCATCAATCTGATGAACTATGTTTCAGAGAGAGCGGTTCCCGAAAACAACACAAACGCAACAAATTATTTGTTTTGGCAGGACTTAGATCGGTGGCACTTTAGATCAGTGAACAGCATCATTAGAGAAACTGAAACACCTAAAAAATACTATGTTGATTTTGATCGTAATCTTAATTTGCCAGATTCATTTGCGTCATTTATTGTAGCAAAAGAATATACTCCTTTAGAGTTTATGAATGGTGGTGCATACCTTTCAACATATGAGAGAGTGAGTCCAGATTATGAGAAGCCTTTCTTGGATTTTACTTCTTTTTATGAAGGACACAAGATTGAAAAAATTGAGTATTCCTATCAAGAGGAGAAAGACGACATCGAAAGAATTGAAGAGTTTCCTCTAATTGATGATGACTTTGAATTTGAAGTTTCAGATTCACTTAAAAAATACGATACATTACACGGCTACTTTGACGAGTCTCATTACAATGATCCTAAGATTCGATTGCGGCATGAGCAAGACGAGTATGCAAGAGTATTCTTGTCAGATAAAAACCACACCGAGCCAAACAAATCATATAATGAAAGTTTGTTGTGGCAGCCGATGTTTGATCAAACAAATGCAAGTGTCAAAACAATTAAATCAATTATTGAAATCAAAGAGGAACTAGAGGAAAATAGAGCCAGACTTGCTTTCAAAAAAGACCTAAAAGAAAAGTGGAGTGCTTACCGTTGCTCGGTTTGTTGTTTGCGAGGTCTTGACGACGGCATCACAGGGGGTGCATCCTCTGACTACAATGTTGTCTCTGCCGGAACTTTCACCGACACGGTAAACTATGATCCCAACAATCCGAACGCGAATGAAAATGGCTTTATCTCAAGTTACCCGTTTGATGAAGAGGATTCATTTTACAATATTACAATGGGTGAACTCTATAATTTGAAACAACCAGAGGAACTTACATCCACGCTTTTTCAAATTGATGCAACACTTTACTCTCTTCAAAGAATGCAACAAAGTATTGAGGAGCAAATTAGTTATTGCTCTCAATATCCAGTATTTGCAAATTACTGGGCAGACATTGATTTTCTTGAAACGTATTTTATTAGAGGAAATCCAGAGGATGAAGAAGAGGGTGGACTTTACCAGCGTTATCAAAATTTTTACTTCCAACAAAATATCACAAATGGATTGCATAATGGATCATACGGTTGGGCTAGTGCAGCGAGTCCGCTTGGTTTTGAATTTGAGCAATCAACACCACCACAAAACAATTCATCCTTTCATGGAATATACCAACCACAAGCCGGTGGTGTTCATCTTTTCCCATGTGTTGGTTGTTTTTCTGAGCCACAAACTCCTGCATCAAATTCTCTTTTAGAAAGCACGGATGAAGTCGAAGAAGGAGACAGTGGTTTATTGGAGGGATCGAGAGTCACAAGAGGAGTGAGTGTCGAACGAGATAGTAGAAGTCTCCGACATCTTGGTTACAGTGATATTTCAAGAGCAGATGATTGTATTGTCAACTGGGGACCGTCAGCGATTTCTGTTTATGCGAGAAAACAAGAGTTGGTTGAGGCATACAAAGAAGTTCTGTTAAATTCTTGGCAAGAATTTGTTAATCGTCGAGTATTTGTGCAATCTAAACAACCATATCTGGAAACACCTGAATTAGAAACAAGTTTTGAAAATGTAAAAAGTATCAAAAGAAAAAATATCAGAGGCAGTAGATATGAAGTCTTTGCTCTTAAGGAATCTTTAGTTGACGATGTTGAATCATCATATGAATATTTTGTTTCGTATGCTGATTTTGCGGGTGGAACTTCAGGGACTCACCCATATTACGATCAGGGTGTTAATACAGACATAGGATCTTACAATGGATTACTAAACCCGAATGTTCTTTTAAGTGGCATAGATCCCGGCGATATTTCATACGCCACCGAAAATGCTTTCGTTATGCCCACCTCTTTTGCTAATCAATATTCATATGATAAAACAAGAAATCCTATTCATGTGTTTGTGGAAGGGCAACCTCGCTTCTTTGCATTAAGTGGCATAAATAATACAACTTTAAATTCTATTTTTGATGTAGAAAACTTATCCGGACTTAACGCTAATAATAATAATTTTACCGGTCGTGATCCAACGTATCTTGCTGCACAACTACCAAGTGAACAAGAACAATATGAGGAGAGCGTGGCCGGAAGCGGTTTGGTTCCCTTAGTTCAAAGATATAGAATTAACACAGATCAACCAGACTTTGCATATGAGGACTGGGCTAGTAAACCCGGCGTTGGAGGAGATTTGCTCGGGCCCGGAGTATCAATATCAGACGCAGCAGCGTTTAGAAGCGGTGTTGGAAGGTATTATGGACGATGGGGATACAGTCCATTCGATGTTTTCTTCACTCCATTTATGGGCAACAGAAACAACGTTGGTGGAAAAAGAAATGACACGGCATTTGGTGTTAAAACTTTGATTGACAGTGCATACAGACACAATACACCATTTGACTATTATACGGGACAAACAGTTCTTGATCAAGATCGTTATTTTAGTCAAGTTGAGGATTATACTGATCCTATGACTTTTGGGGGCTCAAGCGACCAAACACAAAGAACGCAACTTGGTGCAAATACGATGGGTGATAATGTCTTTGATCCAATGGCGTTTGCAAAAAATCTTGGTATGAGTAGTTTTGGTTTATCAACAAACTATGGATCACATTTCTACAGAGACTTTGGTTTCCCCGGCGAGTTAATCGTAAAAATTACACCAACGAGAGCGTCAACCATGACGACAAGTCCCGGCGAGGAGTCCGGTGGTGGTGGAACAGATCCAGACATTCCAGATCCAGATTCACCAGAGCCGCCCGAACCAGAGGAAATTTCTGGTTGCACTGATCCGACGGCTTTAAATTATAATCCCAATGCGACAGTGGACGATGGATCGTGTTCATATCCCGAGGGTGATCCAAATGAACCGATAGGCTCGGTTAATCAATTCGCACGACTCGCGGCTGATGTGGATGGAGGTGAAGCCGAAAGCACAATTTACTTTAACTTGGACGGACAACTCACCATAGAAATTATTGGTATCTCGATTAATGGTGGTCGTGGTGGTCAACTTGGTTATACCGATGATTATATTAGTGGAGGAAATAAATCACCGTTGTATAGAGACGATGGTTATTTGGAATATAACGTCGGACCACAATACACAAATGCGTGTGATGCCTTAGATTGTAGTGATCTTCTAAATGATTATGTGAACAGAGCAAACTGGTATACTCCGAGAGAGTCATTTAAATCCCCGAGAAGATTCTTTGCAGAGGTTCAAAGTTATATTCGTGTTGAGTTTGAAACTCCAATCGGAGAGGACACTCTCTCTGAATTCCCATATGGTTTTATTCGAGATGCAGGAACAGAGTATTACGCACCTTATCTTGTTCAGTTAACTGCCGGACCATTTGGTAGACATTCTGCGAATTATAACATGAGTGTCATTGGTATTGATCCCTTTGGGTTTGATGTTGCTGTAACGCGAACAGACAAATGGAAAGATCATCTTTATGAATCTGGAACTAAGCCAGTTCTTTATCCGATTAAAGCGGTAGAGGCAGAGGCATACGATCCGATAAACGTATTCTATCGAACGGTGACGGAGGAGAATCAGTGGGCCCACGTTTCATTCAATAACTTACCAGTCCCCGGCGAGAGACTTCCATCATCGTGGCACTCATTTAAAGCACCGATGAGTGGTGTCAGCCCAGACGTATTGTTTGAACAACATTTCCAGAGTTCGATTTGGCACGATGGTGATTATCAACAATTTGTAAACACAAATTCATATCAAGGTGAGACTAAACTTTCTTTGCTTGAACAAAGAGCATATCAACGATATTCTTGGGGTGGATCTGGTTTTGTTAGAAACGGCTTCGTCTCGGACTTTGGAATGTTATGGAGTTACAATGAAGAAAACTTCCCACCGCCAGAGGATGTTGATGTATTTTCTCCTGAAGAATATGTTTGGAAATTTGATATTTCCGGTGAGTCCGAGTATGGTGTGTTTACACCACCAGAAAATGCCACAACATTAGACGATGTAAAACTTGACGATTACATTCATGACTTAGAGAGAAACTTTTCCGGACAGTTTGTTGTATTCGCACGAAGAAACAAATCTAGTTTATGCTCTCGCTATGAGTGTGCAAATCCAGATGGTCCTGTGATTGCACCACCAGATACAGGAGAGGATGACTATGATCCGTATATCAACTGTCCAATGCAAGAACTCCGTCCAGACGTTCTAGACTATGAGCGATACTTGGAGGAGAGAGAGGACGAGGAATCGTTTATTGAAAGTTTAACGAACCGATATTTGCGACTTCTTGGTATTTTGACTGAAGAGGATTTTAAAGAACCGACGGCACAAGAAATTTCAGAGTTAGAATCTCAAATTGACGAGTGTTCTTTGATTGAAGAGAAACTCGGAGATAGTTACCTTGGTTGTATTTACTCTGATCCCAACGCATCAAATAGTTGCAATTGTCCAGAGCAGGGAGAAAACTTTGCAGAATACTTAGAGGCATCAAGAACATATGCGACTTTCTGGGACACACCAAATGAAGCACCACTTCGTCGAGATGCACAAATGATGCAACTTACGACACAAAAAGCAATTGGTGTTTTACCCGGCGATCTCTCGCTTCGTCCCGGTCAGATTATCGAGGTTGTCAATCCACAACCCATAGATAACAAACACCCGAGCAAGAGATCGGCTGGTAGATGGTTGATTGGCTCTATAAAACACAACATTCGTCTAGGGGCTCACATGATGGGTATTACTTGCTTTAGAGATAGCACCCCGCAAGATCCAAATGATATTACTGATCCGATTTACACGCAGGAGTGATACATAAAACGGAGGAAAAATGGCTGAAAAAATCCCAACTAGAAATAGGTTCACTGATTTTGATCTTGCGTTCACAAGAGTCGGAGACGATTCCCCGTTCGCTATCGGTATAAAAAGAGATCAAAACTCAATCGTGCAAGCGATAAAAAATTTAGTGTTAACCACACCCGGCGAAAAGCCATTTCTGCCGGGATTTGGTGGAGGGATCACGGAGTTTCTCTTTGAAAACTTAACTCCAGAGGCAGTCGCTTCTCTTTCGACAAGAATAGAGTATGCTCTTAGTTTATATGAACCGAGAGTAATTTTCCAATCAATTGAAATTGATGAGTCTAGAATGGATTCAAATAACGTAATATTAAATTTAAACTACAGATTAGTCGGTGAGCCAGATGGGGCACAGACAAGGTCTGCTCAAATTGAACTTATAAGGGCTATCTAATGTCATACCATACTACACAAACAAGTTCTGGAGGCTCAAACGTTTATAGAAATGGAAATGGTGACTCCACTGAAACGGCAACAGCCGAAGAAACCATTTTGTCGGATTCCTCTATTCGACTCGGTAACTTAACATATGAGGGAATCAAACAAAGTATAATTAACTATCTTCAGAGAACAGATAGTCCTCTTAATGATTTAGATTTTACCTCATCCGCTTTAAATGTTTTGATTGACGCTCTCACATACAACACCATGTATTATGGTTTCTATTCAAACATGATTGCGAATGAACTGTATCTTGACACCGCACAACGAATGGAATCCTTGATATCTATAACTAAACCTCTTGGATTTACTGTTCGAGCATCAGTTGCCGCTAGAGCAACAATTGATGTCGAAAACTTGACGGCAAGAATACCACAATACTCCAAGTTTACTGGAACAGATGCAGATGGATCAAACTACAATTTTTATACCTTACAATCTTATGAATTAGATACGACGACAAATAAGGCAGAGAGCGTCATCCTATACGAGGCAAAAGATTTAATCTTACGTCGAGACATTACGAATTTAGTTAATACCACTAATCAAACGTTTACTCTTAATGATGACAGAATTGATATTGACTCCATTGAACTCGAAGTTAGCACAGACGGTGGTTCTACTTTTTCAACATATTCGAAGTCTGAATTCGTAAACTCTACTATCTCCGAGGATAGCACAATTTATTTCGTTGAGAGATTAAATAAAGGTGTGAAGATTATCTTCTCTGCGAGAGCAAACGGAGAGTTGGTCGATGTTGGTAATCCAAATCTTGAAACGGACAATGTTGGTAGAAGAATACTTCCGACAGATAAGATTAGAATATCCTATCTTATTCCATCGGGAAAAGTTGCAAACGAGATTAGAAAATTTACTTACACCGATGGAAACGGAAGCGTTCGATTAGTTTCCGAGAGTTTTGCTGGATCCGACGGCCCTGATCCTGAGTTAATCAGATTCTTTGCTCCAAAATGGTTTGCCGCACAGGACCGTGCTGTTACGAGAAATGATTATCTTGGTTTGATTAAAGACTTTGTTCCCGATGGATCTAGTCCAGAGGGAACCGTTAGTGTGTTTGGTGGTGAGGAATTGGATCCACCTTACTATGGTAGAGTATTTGTTTCTTTACTTACAACTGGACCTCAACAAGCGAATGATCTTCTCGACTTGTTAAGAGAAAAATCACCGTTGTCAATCATGCCAGAATATATTCCACCACAAGTATTCCAACTGAATTTATCATACACTGTATTTTTCAATTCATTAAACACACAAAAAAATAAAGATCAATTATCTTTTGATATCAGAGAAAACGTTGAACAAAATTATGGTGGTTCCAAATTTAATAATAATTTTATCACATCACGTTTTAGTGAAATTATTACTGGAACTGAGCCAAACGCGATTCTTCCTGAAAATATTGTCACTGATGTTACAATGGAAACTGATTTTGATGTAAACTCAGCCGTTATTGATCAAATTTCTTTTAGAAATAAAATAACACGAGGAGGCATCGGTCAAGGGTTAAAATCAAGTAGTTTTTATAGTCCTCGATTTGATAGGGATGATGTTTTCATAGTTGACTCTGGGCTTGAACCGAATCTTTATGGATTTTCCCCACTCTATCTTGGTAGAGATAACGGAACCATTATTGAGGTTGTCGAGCAGGGCGGTGTTGGTGAAATAAATCATAAAACTGGACTTATCAAAATTAATCCTAGAGTTACTGGTAATGAAGAAATAAAATTAACCATCAAACCAGAAAACAATAATATCTCTGCAAAACAACAAATGGTTTTAAATATTGTTCAACAAAATGTGGAGGTTAAACCTCTGTAATGTTCGGCTCAGTATTAAAAAATACGGCTAAAAACAAAGAGTATCGGTATAGGGAAATTGTATCTAAATATCCGGCACAATTTACAGACACAAAACGATTATCTCCTCCGGATCCATTTCCAAATTATCCAAGACCTGATGTCCCGCTGAGAAGCACCCGAGCGGAAGGTTCTGGTGTTGGTTATTACGATATAGGATTGCCCAAATATCTTTCTATTTTGGGTTATACCGATTTTATTTATTTTGTTCAGGGATATTATGAGTGGCTTTACACATCAAATCCATCTGTTTTAGGTGGCTATGGCTCTGAATATTTTACCACGATTGATGACGTATCGAAGTTAATTGACATTGAAAGAATAGCAAAAAATCCAAATTCAGAGGGAATTGATGAAACTGGGTTTATCTATCAGGACGATGTTAGAAAAACTTTATTGACAAATGTTGTTTCTCAATATGCCGAAGGATTAGAAAATCATCCTCACCTCACTCCTGTTTTTGGTTCGGATGAAACTTCGATAGTTGATTTTATTAAGGATGTCCGAGCAGAATTTTACACAAAGAAAACCACAAAGCAAGCCGCACAATATTACTTCTCAAAACTATATCCTGAGATTGATGCACAAACAGAAATTTATGAGCCAAAAAGAAATGTTATTAGATTAGACGATGGTGTTCCAGAGATAAGTAATTCTAATTTAGATACCGATGATGGAATTTATTTACAAGAGTCGGCAATCGGAGAATTAGTTTTACATGATAACTGTTTCTATCACGATTATGCATATCTTCTTCGTGTAAAAAATAACATTGATGATCAAGTGTTTGAGTTGGACGATGCTGCACAGGAAACGTATAAAACGGTCGCTCACCCGGCAGGCATTCAAGTTATATTTAATGTGGAGAATGATGATTATGTTCCACCCGCAGATTTTGAGGGTGAATTTGGATCATCCGAAACAACCATTCTGGGAAATTATATCCCCTATCGTCTGAATGATACAGAAGGATTAACTTATCCATCGGGTTGCACATTTGATCTTGATCGTGACGGATCAGGAGACAATGCCACAACATTTAATCATCCTGGCTGGTCCGTCGATATTACTGAGGGGACGGCTTTTCGCAATATAAATATTGGTGACTTCTTCTTTCTTCGAGAACTTGCGGATAGTCCAAATCAAAGTTTACCCTCTTGTAGTTAATAGGAAATAAAAATGGTATCAACCCAAAGATCAATTGGAATAGACAATGCAAAATTACTTTACAACTTCATTCGAGGTGATCAAAGTAATTGGTTGTTTTTCTTGGGTGGTGAGACTGGAGTTGAAAATCCAATCAACACTATTCAAGATGACAACGACGTTTGGGACTCAGTAAACTTTTTGCAAAAAGTTAGAGACACTGACGTTTCCATTGTCGGTAGACGAGTCAACTGGAAGTCCGGTGGTGTTTATTATCCCTATCAATCGACTGGCATTCCTGCGGGTGAAACTGGTGAGGCCAGAAACTATTATGCTATTACAGACAAAGACGAGGTTTTTGTATGCTTGGGATCCAACGAAAAAAATCGTTATGATTTAAGAGGATTAAATTCCTCAACTGTGAAGCCTACACGAGATAGAGATGATGAACCTCTGGAGGATGGCTATAGATGGAAGTTTCTGTATAAAGTAGATTTAGATCAATTAAAATTTAAAACAACCAACTATATCCCCGTTCCGGATATCAATGAGTATGATGTTGTTCCCACTGGTGTTTCTCTTAGAGAGGAAGCGTTCAGACGAGGTTGTGGATTAAATATTGGGGAAACAGGGGCGTGTTGTCTGTATCACAAAAATGATGCACTCGAACCCGTCACTGATAATATTTATCGTGCAGGTCAACTCGATTTTTGTATAGACAATGTTCTTTGCTCTAAGTGCTTTGAGGTGGCTAGAGGTTTAAATAGAGAATTTATCTTCAGACCAAATCAATTCTGTGGTAGAACTGGAGCAACAGGTTCGACTGGTTGTGCCCCTAAAATACCAGTAAAATCTGGTTATGAGTTGGCAATAGATGGATCTAAGTTCCTTAGTCCTAATTCAAACACAAAACTTCAATCCGAAGTTTACAAAAACTCTAAGGAAAATGAAGGGAAGATTCACAACGTCTTCATAGATTTATCTGGTCTCACTGAAGAGGATCTTACAATTACAACGGAGAACCCTGTTCTTACTCTTAGTAGCCAAACTGGAGAGGGTGCTGAAGTAAGATTGACAACTTATAAAAAAGGACAGAATTACGTTGTTGATGGAATCCAACTAAGAAGTGCGGGCAAAGACTATCGAGATATTTCGGTTGTTGCTGCACCCATCGAGAATCTTGGAAATAGAATTACTTTTGCACTTGATTATCAAGGTGGTCTTTTTGCAGATCCAAGACGATTGATTGGTGCCACAAAAGTTATGATCAAAGTTGTTGTTCGTGCAGATCAAATAAGCGACACCGCTGATACGTCACAGTCAACATTCACTCGTTATGGATTGTTTCGAGATGTCAAAACCAATAGAGGTGGTGCTGAAATTATAGCAGGATCTGGAACAAATAGAAATGAGTCTGAGGTGTTCACAAATAAATTTAAGATTACCTTAAAGGAACTCCCCACCCTGAGTGCTGCTACATTTACTTTCGGTGACAATCCAACCATCGCAGCATCAACTTCAATTTCGAATGTTACAAAATCAACAACGGCTCAAGCAAACCTTACTAAGGCTGGTGCAAAAACTAAACAATCAAGTAAGGTTACTTTCTTTGGATCAAGCGGGGTGTTGGCGCGTGCAAACTTAGAGACAATATCTAATACAAAAGTTAAGGGTAGTTTAAAAAGAGAAACACCGTATAGAGTTGGTGATGTTATTTCAGATAACGTCACAGGCCAACAGTTTAGATTTGAGGTGGAATCCATTGATGCTGAGCCAACCATCACACCATTCACGGGAGAACTTGTTTCATCCAACGTAACAAATGTCACAACTTCAACAGCACCAAAAGAAGTTTCATTCCAGTTTATTTACACACTCGGATCATATTGAGGTAACAAATGGCACGACCTATTCTTCCATTCTCTATCAAAAATGAGGAACCAAAAACACCTCTATCTGTTGCACCGTATAACTCCAGAGTTTTAACTCATCAACTAGATGCTTTTGCAGACGCAAAAAATTACAAGTATGTTGCATTCAGACCCGGATATCCTCTGCAAGCGGCAGAGTTGAATGAGATTCAAGAATATTTTTATCTTGAACAGTCTTTATTTGCTTTTATGGTAAATGCTTGGGGTGCTTTTTCTGGTGAGCCTTTTTCTGGATCAGGAGACGAGGAAACTGATAGAAGATATGCCGGACCCGGTTGGGCAGGAGCAACTCCAGTTTCACCATACAACAATATTGAATTCGCTCAAATATCATTTGATGGGGCGGGTGACATTGTTATTGATCCGCTAAATTACCCTGCGTTTTTTAACGATATTCCTGATTTGGTCGATGTTATAGACTTGGGAGATGCACTTAGAATAACTTTTAAAGACGGGTTTTATTTCTCAGAAATAAAAACAGGCACGCAAGTGGATAATGGATTTAAATATATGGTTTATTTAAATTCTAGTTTGGGTGACTATACTGCCACGATTCCAAAAAGAGAGTCGGGAGTCACAAATGTTGGACTGACAATGGTTCAAAGATATGTAAAACCCACAACCATGACAAATCCAGAACAAGGTGCAGATAGCACTTTGAATGATAATTCATCTGGTTTTTACAATGACGTTGCTGCTGGTGCAGCACGAGTTGAAATTTCTTTTCAACAGATTGGAGTTCATGATCCCGATGGTGTGAATGGACTTTCTCTTTTCTCGGCAAGTCAAGTGGCAGATGTTCTTTACATTGATCATGGGGAAAGTGAAGTTCGATATATGAACGGACTTCCTGTTTTTGTTACAAATGCAGCCAACTCCTCCTTAACTTTGGGTAGTTATGGTGGTGCTGGTTAATGTCATGCGAAGATAGACAATTTGGAAAGGATGCAACGGAGACTCCTTCTGCACCACCAGTTACACGACTATGGACACCCAATGATTTGGATGAAAGTTTAGTTTATTGGGTTAATCAAGACAGCATAACTGAATATGAAACCACCACTGATCCTGCCTTTCCACTTAAAAATACAGTTAATTTTTCCAAAGATGAAAATGGAGTAAATTATGTGCCTGGGGCAAATTTTGCTCAAGTGAAAAAGTCTATTTATCCAATGTCGAGCAATCTTGATAATCCAAACGCACCCGAGGTAAAAACTGCGACTGTGGGTAATAGGCCAAACACAAAAATTTTAGTTTTTGATGAAAATGGAAATGGCACTGCAATGACAAAGCAAGTTCGTGCCCCTGGCGCTGCCAATGTTATTTTCGGTAACAATCAATACGAGGAAGGCAATTATTATAATTGTCCAGATGGCACACAAATATTTGGTGGATTAAGAGACGTATTGGTTATGACTGTAACGGTTAATCCATCGACTTATGTTGATAGTATTAATCAAGAGGAAAATTTTGGAGTTGTATTAGGACACGGGGCTCTTGCTTCGGGGGAAAGTGGTCAAACAGTTGAATTTGATGGTGGTCATCTTCATTTTGGTGTGAATTATGACAACAATTCTGTTGGTGTGTATTTTTCCGCTGGGGCTAGAAATATTTTTAATGAAAAAGTTATAACAACATTAAACTCCACGATACCCGAACTTGATTTTGGAACAAAAGCAAGAATTAGTGCTGGTATGTTAAGAATATCAACGGAAACGACCGGCATTAGTGTCCCAGCAAATCATATAGGAACATTTATTGATGGTAGACAATTAGATGTTCGACCATTTGAGGATATCGTTGCATACGTTAGAACGGGATTGAGTGCGCCATTTGAAACAACTTTAGGTGCGTATAAAATAAAAAGTGGACGTCCAGAGGACGATCCAGATCCAGAGGAAATTACTCGGCAATTTATACCGCAATCTTCTGCTGTTACTGAAATTGTTTATGTAAAGGCTATGGAGGAAAATTATTGGAGTAGTGTTTGTGCGGGTGACACTGATCAACTCGGTCCAAGGCTTGTTTTAAACGATGAAATTAGAAACAAATTAGAGGGATATTTCGCACACAAATATCAAATTGCTTCTCAGTTGCCTCAAGATCACCCGTATCGTTTTTCTCCCCCCACGGTTATCGTTGAGGACGAATCGCAACAGCAATCATTGGGAGTTACTGAGACAGGACCTTTTGATGTTTTAGGTTACTATCCTTTGTATCGAACAAAGCAAGCGGCAAGAGATGCAAGTCCGACACCAGAGGAGGCAAGAACTGTAGAGGAAAGACAAAGAGGGCTTATCGGTTTCCACATACACGTTTTAAACGATGTGGAGTATTATATGCCAAACGGTCTTGATGCTATCGGACAACAGTTTCATGGTGATTATGGAATACAAACCGACGTTCAAAGTGAGGAAAATCTTAAAACGGGTATTGATTCTATAGATCAACAACGTGATAATAAAAACTATCGTTACATTGGCTTCTATAATGGCTCAACGATATCTTCATCAGACCTCAACGAGTTCCAACAAAATATCAGAGAGGGTTTCTCATTCTTAGGTGAAGTTGGATTCTCTTGGCCGTATTACAATGGCTCTCAGTCCGAAAACATGAGAGTTGGTGGAGGACACTGGAACGGAGCGACTCCTCTATTCCCAGATAGAATTGCTCTCGGTGGTGGTGTCGGTAATTATACAGAGAGAACCATAACGAAACAAAATCCGTTGTCGGTAAGTGAGAATACAAACAACATTAATGTGACTTTTTTAGAATCTGACTATTACTCTGTCGATAAAACGAGAGGTGGAGATGGGTTGAGATACCCTGTTCGTTTAAGTTATGCACTTACGAATGAAAGTGCTTTTGCATTATCCATACCAAAATTAAATTCTGGAAAAACGGTTGTCGGACTAAATATGTTGCAACGAGAAATAGATTCAAATCAAGATCCATCATTCAAACCAAAAAGATCCAAATCGTTGGGTCCAACGAGAATTCAAATAAACTTTTCTGGGGCAGATTTTGTTGACTCTGTAAATTTAGAAGATACGGAAAACTTTGCTCCAGTGTTTTACATAGATCACCTAAATAAAGAGATTAGATACATGAACAATTTACTAATCACTAAAATAACTTGAGGTAAACATGGGAGTAGAAGACAATAATTTTCAAATCGAAGAACTGACTTCAAATACGTCTTTCTTTGAATGGGCATCAAAAACCAACATTGATATTATCGGTAAGTTAAATCGACTTAAAATTTACGATGGTATCTCTGGTGATGGTATCAATCTTGTTGTCGGTATAACTTCCGATTCGGCTGGCTTCACACCCACGGGTGTTTCTGCGGGTGATGTTCTTGTTGAATTAAGTGGTAACGTTAGTAAGGGTATGACGTTTAATGATGTCTCCATTAACGGCACACTTAATTATGATTTTAGTGCCGCATTTGCTGGTGTTAAAACAGTTAGTCTTGGTATTAGTGGACACAACACCGGCATCACCGGAGGTGATATCGTTCGCTATGATGAGAGCATTGGTGGTGTGACACTTGCAAAAGCGGACAATGCAACAAACGCAGAGGTTTTAGGTATCGCTCTGGGTGAACGAGGAACTAATGAAATTTCGGTTGCCACTCATGGCTTTGTTGATCTTGGTGGTTTTAATGAAAGTAATGGGGGATTGTCCGCTGGTTGCATTCACTTCTTGGATCCCCTAAATCCAGGTCGTTTAACCAAAGATGAACCAAATGTTATTGGTCAAGTTTCAAAACCAGTTTTCCTTGCAACGAGTTCAACTGGTGGTGTTTTCTACAATTATAGAGGACAATTGCTCGCAGGAACTGGTGGCACCGGAGACACGAACGCAGACAACAATGCTTTCTTCCTCACGACCGCACAAGTTCCCTTCGCTATACTCGCAGGATTCACCATTGGTAAAGTTATCGCTTATGATGGAAGTTCATATACTATCGCAAAAGCAAACACAGAATCAACTCTTAGTAGCATAGTTGGAGTCGTGACTGCCGTTCCATCATCCTCTCCATTAACAGTTAAAATTGTTACAAGTGGTTATGTCGTGGAATCACCAACGAATTCACTTGGCCCATTGTATGTAAATGATGATGGTGATTTAACTTCAACGTTTACTGGATCCCCCGTCGTCGCTGTCGGTGTGTCTCGTGGAAGTGATTCTGCGATAGTAGTAAATCCGATGCTTGGGCAAATTTCAGGCTCAAGTTCAGCGACAAACGGTGTTGGTCAACAATATGCTAGAAACGCAATTCCAAATGTCGGGGGACTTACGGCATCAACGGGTGGTGTTTCGTATGTTAACCAAAACCTTCTCCCCAATGGCTCGATGACGATTTGGCAAAGAGGTGTTGGTGTTGGATCTGCACACCTTGGAACAGGACCAACATACTTCGCTGATAGATGGGTTAGATTGAATCGAACCAACACCGACTTTGTTGGTGTTACTGGTAGCGGAACATTGAGTATCGAGAGAAAAGAATTTGCTATCACACAAACAGAGGTTGAAGGTAATCCACTTTACTATACCAGATTAAACAACAGCATCCCCGGCAACACATATGATGATATTATTCACGTTGAACATAGAATAGAGGGTGCAGATTCTTTCCGTGGTGAAAATATGACTCTTGGTTTCTATGCGAAAGCGGCAAATTCTGGGCAAACAGCAGAAGTGTTCATTAAACAAAACTATAACGGACTCAATACTGAAACCAAAACTGAACTGGGTGCGATTGAGTTTGGAACCAGTTGGAAAAAATATATTACCGTATTTAGTGTTCCCGAAATGGACAACACACCAAGTGCAAACTTACCACACTACTTTGCCACGGGTCTTGACTTAACTAAAGTTAGTGGAAATATTGATCTTGCACAGTTTAAACTTGAAAGAGGTATCTCTTCGACTCCGGTTGAACCCAGAACCATTGAGGATGAGTATGAATTATGTGCCAGATATTATCAGAGAAGTTATGCCCCAGATGTTACCACGTTGACAAACACAACGATTAATAATATTCCAGATGCTACATCAATTAACTTTGTTGATCTCCCAAATAGCAATGATCACACTGTTAGATTCCCAGTGAGAATGAGAGGAACACCAGAGGTGTTAGAGTTCTACTCACCTTTCTCCGGAGAAACTGGGGATGCTTACAATGCCACCGCTCAGAACGATTTGAAAGACGCGGGTGGATCTGTAGGACATAACTTACAAGTTAGATCCGGTAGTTTGGTATCATCACTTTCAAAAACAAACGTAACAAAAGACGGATTCATTATCGAAACAACAAGTGGGGTCGTTGACTTCGATAAGATATCTGTTCACTATGTTGCAGACGCAGATTTAAACAATAATATCCCCGGAATGCCATCCCAATCATGAGGTAAACCATGTCATCAAGTTGCTCTTCTAGTTCTAACATCATGTCATCAATCACCTCGGTGAACCTTAATAGTATAGGTTCACGAATTCTTGCGCAGATTCCTTTGGTTAGTAGTGACTATTCTTTTGAAGAAGGAATCACGGCAGGTGATGTTATTCGCTATGATGTGAGCGACGAAAGTGCCAAACAATACAAAACGTCGCTTGCGAACAACGCTGAAAATGCAGAGGTTGTCGGTGTGGTTGAGTCCATTGATGATGACACTATGAACGTTGTGATCTTCGGTCAAATAAGTTTCCCCTCGGATAAATTTGTTGATAATACACCTACCGGAACCATAGATGGGGCATCTGGTGGTAATGATATTTTCTTCTTAAGTCCATCGGTTACTGGTGGAGTTCAAAACATAGCACCTTTCCAGCCAACTGAAGTTGTTAAGCCAGTTCTTCAGAAAATGGACGATGGAACAAACAACGCTGTTGTTCTTAACTACATTGGTTATTCCATTGGTGGTGAGGTTGCATCTACCAATGACACCGACACGGATATTGGAGAAGTATTGACAGTCGTGGGCGGCGATTCTTTTATTACTCCACCAAATTACATAAACGTATCAAAAGGATCTCAATATTTAAAAACCACAGAATACCCAGAGGCATTTAATTATTTTGGGACACAGTTTGGTTATACTGAAGAAATTGAAATTAACGGAAACAGGCTTACACAAAGTCTCATCGGTCAACAAGCAATACAACAAGACGGCAGATCACAAACTTACTCTGCTAGAATCACGGGAGTGAACGTTGGAGCAAATACCATAACCGTTAATAGAAACACTGGACAGTCTCAAGCCGATACTGGAAAAAATATAAAAGTGGATGGAAATGAGTATTCAGTAACAAAAAGAACTATTACGCGATTTGTTATTCCAAGAATTGTTCCCACCACGCAGTATCGTTTTGATGTTGATGGGTCTGCAACTGAAGTTGAAACAATAACATTATTGAAAGTTAAAAACACGATAGGTGTAACAATTCCAAGAAAAATTACAGTCACTGATTTAGAAGTTACGAATAAACTCACAACAAATACGGCAAGTGCGGATACTTTAGATGATATAAATTCCACAGTTAACAGCATAAATACTGAGGTAAGTAATATTAAAACTACACTTGGACTTTCATAATGCCGATATATGTTGGGTTTTCTAAATTTGTTAGAACGGGCACGGGGCCGACTGGACCGACTGGTCCTATTGGTATAACTGGTCCCACTGGTCCCACCGGACCAGCAAATACAGGCCCAACAGGACACACTGGCGGTAACTTCTTCCGATTCGATCAAACGGGTGAAGGAATAACTTTTGTCACGCAGTTCAACGGTATCGAAACACAACATAAAATAACTGCAATTACTGGTGGTGTTTCCGGTGATAAAATTTTTGGTAACACCGGCCCAACACGAATGACAAATCTGCGATTCAATAATTTTGGCAGTGGTTTTACTTTTGCAAAATCTGTAGACACCGATGCTGGATCAATGGAAATAAGAAACATTGGTGTCGAGAGTGAGTATCTAACTCTCACCGAAAGTAACGGAAACATTAATATTAATTACGATATCTCTGGCACAGGATATTTAAATGTTTCCGCAACACCGCAACAACTCATTATGGCTGATGCGTCCGGTGATATCGTTGGTATTAGTGGTGCAACTGCCGCTGAATTTTTAGATAGACACGAAATTGAGGGTCTGGCTGTTCGCTCTGTTCTTGAGCCTGCAATCTTACTTGGAACTGGTGATGGATTAAGTGCCGATATAATTGCGGGTAGAAACGGATTGAGAGTTGATGTGGATTGGACAAGAGGAAAAACTTTCCTTGTTCAGGCACAAGATGCACAAATAGAAGGTAACGATATTGACACCGTTCCAATCATCGTCAATATTACAGAACCACCCTCTGATAAAAGTGCTGCATTCTTCTTGGTTGTTGAAGGTGCAACGGGAACACCTGCGAGTGTTGATAGATTTACATCAACCAATTCTGAGGTTAAATTCCCGTTCATTAGAAAACCTTGCTTTAGCGGTAATCGAGACATTTACACGTTTATTTCAAACGGTAATTCTTGGTATGGTAACTTGGTTTACTGGAATGATTCAGGTAGTCTTGTAACTTATGATGAAACACATTACTGTAACGAAGACGATACTTTAATTGGTGGTGGTTTTGGTAACGTTGGTGTTTGTTGTCTCGGTGATGGCTCACCCACATTCCAAAGTCAACCAAACTGTCCCGGCTTCTTTGTTCCAGATTATATTTCTAATGCCTTTGGTTTCTTTGGTGACGATAGATTAAATGTATGTGGAACCCTTAGCGGCCCCATCAACGCAGATGCGATTGGTCCATGCTGTCAATACAATGAAGTTCTTGATCCGCTTGGTCTTGACACGTTGATACCAGAAATCCCCGAACAAGGATGGCCCGGAAACTGGCAAGGCATTTATGGGTTGGATCCACAAAACCCGTTAACGTGTAACATACTTTGTCCTGAAGAGTGTCTTGCTCTCGGTCGATTTACTCCCGATTTGTATTCGTCGTTTGCGGGATTCATTGGTTATTTGCCTGAGAGTAATCCAGATGCCAGTCAGGGATGTGGTCAAGTTGATTGCACGCTTTCAATCTTTGATACTGGTGCTTGCTGTGATGGACTTGGAAACTGCACTGAAGTTAGTCAGTATCTTTGTCAGGAGATCGGTGGATTCTTCCGAGGTAGAGGTATTCCCTGTTTCGACGGTCTCTGTTCCGGTGGGACGGGTTCCTGTTGCACATTCGGGAACTGTGTCGATGGAGTGACTGGAGACGATTGTATCGCTGCTGGCTCCAAGTATGCGGGTCTCGGTTCACGGTGTCAAACAACACAATGTCCTTCAGCACTCTCCTCTGAAACTCTCTATGATTTCTTTAGACACCCAGACGTTGCACCAAAATTCGTGACTGGTGGTGAGTATGGTGGTGGTGTCGTCTCTGGACTTTACAATCCATATGGATCTGTTCTTTTGGGTAATGCCGGATTTGGTGTAAAAGAAAGCGACTTTACGAATGAGCAAATACAGCCAACATATGGTGAAAATGCGTATATTTCAGATCAGATCAGTCCGAGCGATCCAAAAAATGAACCCGCTTTACCTGCCTTTGCGGAAAACAGTGAGCAACACATCCCCGGCTATGGGCAAGCGAATAATGGTAGATCCTTACTTGGTAATTGGAGCACCTCTGGACTTGACGTGTATGATAATGAGTATGTTACTGGTTTAATGTCGGGTAGTGAAATAGTAAGATATTATTGGCCAAAAAGTCTTGTGACAAATAATCGTGTTGCATCAAACTTCTACCGATCATCATACGATTATCACGGTTACGGATATGATGACAGAGAATCAAAATCATATTGGGAAGGTCTTTCTAATCCAAATGATGGTGAGGTTAGAGAGGACGCTTGGTTCATTATTGTCTCTCTTGACGACGCTAAACTTGAAGATGGAACAGAGCAATTTAAGTGGGGATTGACCGGATCAAATTATGGTCCGATTACAAATATCAATACACCCGGAAATATTGGAACAGATAGACAGTCTGATCAAACATATATGGACATTGATTTACAGAGATCAAATTCACCCGGCTCGCTTCACAATGGAGAAGTTGGAGGAAGTTTTAGACCCATCTTCAGAACGAAAGAGGGTTTTTATCGAAGAACACTGGATGAAACAAATCAATTTAAATCTGGTTGGCCCGCTAGAGCAGAGAGAGCATCGAGAACAAATATTTCTGTTTCTTCATCACCACCCGGCGAATACCAAACACAAGATCGAGTGGATTTAACTCATACAAACCCAGTTCCACCCGGCATTCTTGCTGAGGGTGAGGGCGGACAATTCGACAGTGGTCCCGGTCAAAATATTAGTAAATCTATGTTTATTAATTCCGCAACAACTTATAATACTGCGAGGGCGACCGGTGTTCAATTCAATGTTAATGGATTGAGTAAATTATTCTCCAAAGTGCCTCCTGATTTTAATCGTGGGGTTGGACCGACGAATAGTCGAGGTGAATTTGGACCCGATATGAACGGAGTATATCATAGAAACTGGGGACTCCATAACACCGTCCGAATGGCACATGCATTGAATCACGGCTACTATAATTGTCGTCCAGATAGTTCAACTGATTTGTGTAACGGAACATATGATTATCTTCCACCGGATGGAAACAATCCAGTATTTTGTTCAGAACTTGGTGAATCATTTACATGTGGTTGCGTAAACACTCCCGTTTCAGTAACGAGTGGAGGGACAGTTATTGGGTGCGGTCCCGGTGTTGGTAGATCAGATGGTTTCGCATACGCATCTTTCCCGTTTAATCCAGTCATCGGTGGTTATGCCGACTACCTTCTTAATGTTTATCCACACGCTTTTTCAAGATTCTCCGCAGAAGCGGTTGAAGAGTATTACAACAGCCCGTCATACGTTGGTGAATATTGGTTTGGTAAAATTCAAACACCAGGTCTAGAGACTGCCGAGCCGACGGCAAAACTTTCATCGGTTCACGTTATACGAAGTAAGTATGATGACAGGTTACATAGTGTTGATGAGGATGGAGTTTCTCAACCTTGCCCAGACAATTTCTGTGATCCTGAAAATAACTGGATTTATCCAAATCCACCATTCATGTCTCCTTGGTATTTGCCAAGTCCAGATGAGATGGCATATATCGCTAGAAAAGTCGCTCTGGAAGGATTGAACGAAAAAATTGTTGCAGCCGGTGGTGATGCAATTCGTGGTGAATATTGGACATCAATGGGTGCGTTCGATTTCAGCGGTAGATTAACTGAGTTTGAAGAATTGCAAAGTAGTTTACAAGAAGCGTTCGCTGGATTAGACATGTCAAGATTTTCCATTGAAAGTGGGGCTGGACCTGTTGGACCAGATGACGACTGGACGCAAGAGGAACTTGATCGCTGGAATGCGTTGCATGAGGCTTATTACTCGTGGCAAAGAAAACTCATTGAGGGGCAAGCAAATCACTTAGAAAATCCAGAGGGTCTTTTGTTCATTGGTTCGACCGCAGATGCAACACAAATTGGAACAGGTGATAACAAAGGTTTCACCGGTCTCGCTCCATATGTTGGAACCAAAGTGCCACGAAACGATGGTAGAATTCAGGAAAATGTTGGTGATAGAATTGTTGGTCACATGACAAAAGCATGGGCAATGACATTCCCCAACAATTTAAATTCCGAGGATGTTACAGATGGTTTCTCAATGAAGAAACTTAGCAAGTCTGACGATACCGCAAAGGTTCGACCGATTCGACTCGTTCGTGCGGATGGTAGATATCCAAAAGCAGGATTTGATAATTTGGATCCATCAAAGAGAGGCTCCTTTATTGATAAACATGCAAGATTGTGGTATATCCCATATGTGTTTAATACAGATGAACCTTTTGCAGATCCGACCATAAACAGAACTCACTTCATCTCTGAATTTTCTCCGGGTGTCACTGGTGAATCAAACATTTTTGATCCTGGCTTTACTCACCGATACTTTACCGATCCCGAGGCTGTTCCGCAGTATCAAGGACGTTCCACAAATACAGGTGCTATCTTTGGATCATGCACATTGTCCTCTGGATATTGTTTCCTCACCAACAGATACGATTGTGTAAACTTTTATGCTGGTGACTATGGTGGAGATGGATCAAGATGTCCCGAAGAGGAATTTGCTTCAGCAAGCAGACCTTTTGAACCTGTCGATCCCAACGAGTCTATGAGATTATTAAAATCTTACATAGAGGCAGGACGACCCATACTTGGAGATGACATAAATACTCAGTCTGGAACTAGCGGACGAGGAACGTCAACCCCATCAACTCCATCCTCACCATCCCCTAGGTCTACTCGTTCGTCCGGTGGTTCTATGGGAGGATCATCTTCTAGTTCTTCCTCTTCTGGTTATTGAGGTAATATATGTCAGGATACGTTTACGGTAGCAGCAGCATTGGACAAGCAGCCGCATCTGGTCCTCTTGGTCCTACTGGTGCGACCGGAATCACTGGAGCAACAGGTCCAATAGGACCGGGAACAACTGGTGCGACAGGTATTTCTGGTGATCTTATCGTTGGACTAACTTACGATAATAGATCCATCACATTTAAGTTTGAAGATAAAAATGCAACCGTAATTGGATCCACTGGATTCAGATACTCCTCCGTTGAAGTAAGTGGTCCAATCGGACCAAATGATGTTCCCATCGCAGTTAATTTTACATCGGCTGGAACAAGGGCAACAATTTTTCAACCACTACCCATTCCGGGCAAAACTGGTTATTTTAAAACATTAACTCTTTCCGGTAACGCTTCTTTCACTGGGGATCCGGCAAACGGATTAAAACCACCAGCGGATTCAGCCGATACCATAAACATTCATGGTGCGGAAGGCAATTTTATTGGAGCGACTGGACAACTCGTATTTGTCCCTAAAGAGGGTGGACAATCAGCAGAGGGCTTTGATTTTTCTCTTTACACTCAGGACACTGGACATAGTGGATCTGACGACAATTTAACTATTAACGTCGCACCTCTTTATGAGTTCTTGAGTGGAAACAGAAACTTTCAAGGTCCAAATACAAATAAAATCGGATATGAATTTCCATCGTTAATTGGTGGTTCTGGTGGGTTTGGTAAAACAAGAACAGTATTCCAAGATCAATTTGGAATTAGATTCCCAAGTTTAAACATAGGACTTACTGGTAATGGGCTTGATGATATTAGTTATTTCCTATCATATTCCGCACCAGCAGATGATCCAGATCAATGGAAAAAATATGATGGCTTAGCAGAATATGGATCATGCTGCTATTGCACGGATGTAGATGATGGTAACTTTGAGGGTGCTTGCACTGATTACATCACCAAAGCGTATTGTGATGAAATTGGTGGCAACTTCTTAGCAGACACAACCTGTTTAAATCGTTTGACTGGCGCAAACTGTGCCGCACAAGGAACTTGCTGTATTAATGGAACCTCTGTTAATTCTACCAGCAAAATTTGTGATGAATTCCGTGGTGTTTTCTTCCCCAACCAGACTCCAGATGAGGTTGAATGTCCAGATCGTTGTGAGGTCGGTGCCTGTTGCGTGAATGGTGTTTGTTACACCTTCAATCGTAATGAGTGTGATTTAGCCGGCGGAACGTTTTATGAGGGTGAAAATTGTCGAACGTTTAACTGTTGTTTACAGGACTTCTACAAAGGTGCGTGTTGTGTTGGAAGAGTTTGTAATCCAGACATCACACCGTTTGAATGTAATCAAATAGGTGGTATTTTCCAAGGAAATGGATCTCTTTGTGAAAATATAGATTGTTGTTTACAAGATGAGGCACCACCACCATCAGTCCCACCATGTAAGTGCTGCGAATTTAACAATGGAAATGAAACATTTAGATTGAGTGTTCCCGGCGGTGCGGATTGTTCAGTTCTTGCAAGCGAATTGACAAATAGAGGCATAGGAAATCCAGATCCAATTATCACTTTTGTAAGTGAAACTGAAGGGCCTTGCAGATACAATGGAACAAATGGAAATCAATTAGCATGTCCAACTGGAATCGCATATAGCATTTATTTTGACGGTTTCTTACAAACATACTACCCTGGCTATGATTGTCCGATTTATGGTTGCACCACCGTGGGCGCTCCAAATTATTGTAGTATCGCAACAGAAAGTGGAGGGGATTGCGGTATCGGTGACTGTGAGATTACACTCGGAGGACGAACTTTTGGGCCAACATGTTTTGCAAGATCACTTGAAAGAGAAGGCACAGTTACAGATTGTGGTGATCTTTGCCAGACGGACTGCTCTGTGCCAGTCTCTGGTCCTATTCAATACGCAACAGTGTGTCCAATAGCAGCAGCAGATGGTTCAGGTGTGTTTTACTATACAAATCCAAACAACCCCTCAGATCCGCATGTTTTTGTTGATCTTGATGGAAATGCCACTTCTAATTCGGTCTTGTTGGTCGAGGTCGGAGGGTTTTCCGGGCTTCATTCATTAATCGTTAATGGTAGTCTTGCGACGGGGTATATCCTTAATAGATCATGTGCATCCCCTCCCATCAGTTCTTCGATTCCAGACGAAAATTCACAAACTGGTTTTAGATGCACCGGTGGTAGTCGGGAAGGACAAGATACACCACTTGATGGTAGGGGTAAGGACTATGTAGGAGGTGATGGTGGTAACGGATTGTGTGATGACATTTGTGAGGACTGTAACGATGCATGCACAGATAATCAGGGACCACAACCTTTTGCACCCCCACAAAATGAAAGACGAAATCCAGAGGCTGAGCGATCTTTGTGTGCGTTGAATGTAAACCCAACAACATACTTGAAGCCTGGAGATGAATTTGGTGGCGGTATCTTGCTCGGAGTGATTGGTGAACCAAATGACTATGGCTCTATCATTGCGAAGGGTGAAGCACCATATTGTTTAACTCACGGTTATGGATCTCAATGTCCTGTCTGCCCAAGTGGTTCTGGATCAACCGCAAGAACTTTCGTATTGAATGCTGGCAACAATTACTTTGGTGAGATTAATGGGCCTTGTTCTTGCGACAGCGTGACACCATACAAGTATATCCCACAAGACTTTGTTTCAGATCCCTCTGGTTATCCAGACGTTCCACATAGTCCTTACAATTTAAACCTTCATGAATTGCCAATCAAGAGACAACTCGCTTCTGCAAATTCATACGAAGAAATTAAACGATATTATAGTATTGCAAGTTCGTATTATTCGGATGGAAGAGCCCCAAGAAAATGGGCGCTTGTTATCGCACCAGAAGATTTGTCATACAACGATTCAAAAACTTTGTCATGGGGACTTAGACAAGCAGCGTTTGATGGTGGATCTTCTGATCCTGTTGAAGATGGTAAGTTTATGGGAACTCCATACCTCGATGGCTTACTCGGAACAAGAATGTTTGATCGAAGCAGTTATGATTGGATGCCTTGGTTTATCGAAGATTTGATGGGCAGAGATGACGCTGCATATGATCGTTGGTCACACGAAAAGACGGACGTTTGGGGACCTGATGTTGATATCGAAAAATTAAAAACAGACAAAGAATACTTCAAGCAAGAGTTTGAAAAACTTTGGGAAAAAGACAATAAAGAAAATGCAATCATGCGATTGATTTCTGATTGGAACACAGACGGTAAGTTTGGTTACAATGATTGGTATGTTCCAAGTATTGTTGAGTTGATGTATCTTTACGGAAACTTGAATATCATTAACAGTTCTCTTCTTCGATCTGGTATGACACCACTCACCGAGACAAGTTATTGGTCGTCAACAACAGGAGCGAAAACAACTGCGGTTGCACCAAATGGTTGTATCGGAGCAAATTATCGTCCAGAAGATCCACAAGAGTTTATTCTTGAATCTAAAAACTCTGTTGTTGCCTCTCATGCACACCGAGCGTTTACACAAAACTTTAGATCAGGTTTAGTGTCAAGTGAATTTAGAATTGAAAAAATTGCCGCAGCAAGACCAGTCAGAAGAATACCACTCTTTGATACCGATTTTAATTGTCAGTTAAATAATCACCTTGCACGATACGTTGGAAATAATAATGGAGATTGTTACAACTGTCAAACATGTAACTGCGGGGATAATTATTTTAACGGAACTCAAATTAATACTTCAAGAGGTAACATAAATAATGGGACTGCTCGTCCGTCAACCGGATCACCAATGAGCGGTGGATCACCGATGGGCGGTGGATCTTCAATGGGTGGTTCGTCATCTTCTGGTTACTGAGGTAATTAATGGCTTTCATTTACGGTAGTAGTGCAATCCCGGCAGTTGGTATTACAGGACCGACTGGACCCACCGGACCAAGAGGTGCAACAGGAGCGACCGGTCCTACTGGCCCAACAGGATCCACAGGACCTGGTGGATTGACTGGTGACATCATCTATGCTTTTGAAAGACTATTCCCCGGCGGAACTTTTGGGGATCCAGAACTCGATGGTGCAAAATTTCTCCTTGATGTTCGAGCCAAAAGAATAAATCCAGAAACTCTCGAAGAAAATGAAATATCAATCAGTGAACTTCTTACCGATGTTGATAACGCAACGGGAATCTATCCCTACATCACCGGACCGACTGGTTTTAATTCATCGGCTGCCGATTTATTTAACTTGGGAACCGGAGTAACTTTTGCGTTTGGTTTATCTGGAACAACATACAATTTTAGATCCATCACCGCAAGCGGCAGTTTGCAAGCAACATCTGATGGTAATGATATTATTATTTCATCGACCACAACGGTCGACAAATCTGTTACATCTGATATTGTAAACAATACACTTCTTTATGTGGGTGAAAAAGATACTGTATCAAGCACAGGTATTTCCACTTTTGATAGCGGTGATAATAGAGATGTTCTAGATTTTAAATCTGGTGAGGGTGTTACTTCACCTGCGTTGAACGTTACCTCAGTTCTCAGAGGATACAGTGTGGTGCAAGCGACTGGTCCCGGTCCCGGCCCTGTTCCAGTGCCCGGAGGAACAGCAGAAACACACTATGATATAAGCAAGTCCGATGTTATAACTCTTTCCGCTGATCCAAGTGGAGGCCCTCTTGCCATAGCAGGATTTACAGGTGATTTTCCACTTGGTTATTCCATAACAAAAACTCTCTTTGTTCGCGGTGGAAATGTCATTCAGTTCCCACCAAATGTTTTCTTTGAAACAGGAGAAAACTATTTTACATGCGGAACGGATGTTCTCTCTCTAACCACAACAGATGGTGGTGAAAACTGGTATGCCGTCTTTACGGCAAGAGGTTACGACACCGCTGGTTGTGAAACGACTGGTAATGTTCCTGGCTCATGTTGCTTCTTTCAAACGGCAGAGGGACAAACAATTGATCCAAACTTTGTGGATCAAGCACTAATTGACGCTGGTGGCATTTTTGTTTGCACGGACTATCAAACCAGAGCAGGATGTGATGCTGTCGGAGGAAACTTTAATCCGTTGCAATCTTGTGCTGATGGATGTGGAGAACTTGGTGGGGTTTGTTGTTCTGATGGTAGATGTCAGTCTAATATTAGTGCGGCTTTATGTCAATCAATCGCAGGGACGTTCTTTCCCGCAGCAGTTTGTGAAAACAACACTTTCTCATATCAAATTGAAGGGCAAACTTTTACGTTACCATTTAATCCCGAGGGACCTAACTACGCAGAGCCAATTGAAGAAGGTCGATTCTGTTTTGATTTTTGTCAACCAACAGTTCCCTGTTGTGTTAATGGTGTTTGCATTGGTGACAACCTAACTCGAATTCAATGTGAATTTGTCTATGGTGGAATATCCACACCACCCGACGATGTATATCCAGATGGATATACTTGCACAACGGATGATATTGATCAACCCGAAAAAACTTGTTGTGAAGAGTTTGAAAGATTTGGTGCATGTTGTATTCCGTTTAGTGATCCCGATGGAGATGGTGTGTTTGAACCACCACCTGGCTTACCCGAAAGTGTTGAATTACCAGAGGACACAGGAGAAGGTCAACCCGGCATTTGTCTTGATGCCGATCCCGACACGGGAGAGCCTCTAAGTCACATTCGTTGTAAAGAATTTGGTGGAATTTTCCAAGGTGATGGAACAAATTGTGCAACGACAAATTGTTGTTTCGGTAACGCTGCCAAAGCAGTTTGTTGTTTGAAAAAACAAGGTATTGTTAATGCGGGTGGTGGTGCTGAAGGAGCAATCTATTACACTTATATTGATGAGTGCGTTGAAGTAGAAGGTCCAGAGGATTGTCCTCAGTGTGTCGGAACATATAAAGAGGGAGTTTCTTGCGAGGACAATCCTTGCTTAGATGAAGCGGGCGCACCCGGCTACATGAGGTTTGAACTAAGCCAAAGTGACAACCCGATCCCAGACAATCCCGATTTCTATGGATATTTCTGTGCTGCTCCTGTAACTACCACTCCAAGACGGAATCAACAAAATGGAGCGGGAGTGGATGAAACTTTGCTTGGTGCATTTGAAGGATCTCAGGACAATAAAACAATTAAAGGTGTTTCTGAGTGGATTAAATTCCAAACTCAAGTGGCTGATTGGGCCCCGTGGATTGATGCGGTAAAATATGGTGGCGGTAATTGTTGGTCTAGTTCTGAAACATGTGGTGATAACAAAGATAACTGCGAAGAGAGAAATAGCATTATAGAAAATGCCCCTGCAACATGCTCGTTTCGTGAACCAGCAGATTACATCGCTGCATGTTATCCCCCAACAACAGATGAAGATGTAGATGGTTATCTTCGATTCTTTTCGACTCGGACAACTCCATTGAACCTCGGATCTGCCAGTGCCCTTGTTGGTGTAAGATCATGGGTTGAACGCTCCAGTGGGAACGGCAATCTGAGCGGTCTATGTTTCATTTACGCAAATGATGTTTACAGGCCGGTTGATCAGTATTATGAGAGTCAAGCCCGCACGATGTTTGGATATGAGGAAATTGGAGCGAGTTGTTTTGAATCAATAGGAGATCCGAACGGAATATATCCAAATGGTTGGGCATATGGTCGTGGTTTTGCATATGTGTTAAGAGATGAAAACAATCAATTTTATAATTCTGGTGGGTTCCCACTTATAGATGAAACACCACTTGGAGGGTCATTTTCATTCAATGAGGAGTATATGGGATTGTATGCTTTGGCCTCTCCTCGACACGATCCACGCAGAGTTAACTTCAACGGAACGTTTGGAGCATGTCAAGGCAGCCAAGGGGAATCTGACTTATTAGAGGGAAGCGTTTTAGGACTTCACACAGGTGTCACCTCTGTCCGTGGATCTGATGGTTATGAGTTAAGTGGATTTGATGAGGGATCTTTGGTTTGGGTTACTCGCTCAGATAAAAATACTTTCCCAGAGGATCTTGGACGTTGCTGTGGTGTGAATGGAGTTTGCCGTCAATCAACGGAAGCATGGTGTAATTGTTTCGCACCATCAGGCTCTGTTTGGACTCGGGGTGAAGGTTGTCTCGGAAATCCATGTGGAGGACCACCACCACCACCTCCCGGCGAAGATTGCTGCGATCCGACCGCAAGCAACTACAACGAAGCAGAGTGTCAAAACGGCACCGTCATTTCTTGCCCAGAGAACAAGTGCTGCACCTATGTCGATGGTTGCACAGATCCGAATGCAATTAACTACAATGAAAACGCTGTTAATGACGATGGATCCTGCATATACAGTGGTGCATGTTGTGGACAATGTGAACAAACTGATGGAAATGGTAACGCTGTTTTCGGTATATGTTCTGAACTTCAAGGATCCGGTGTTCAAAATTTAATTATCCAGTGTGCAGGATTAGGAGGGCAATTTCAAGGATTAAATAGCAAGTGTAGAGACAATCCCTGTGCTAATTGTCCAGAGCCAATCTTTGGTTGCATGGATGATAACGCATGTAATTACGATTCAAATGCAAACGTGGATCAGGGGTGTGAATATTGTCCCAATGGAGGCAGTTGTGGTGAACCAGTTTGTTGTGATCCGGCTGCAACAAACTACAATTCGTCAGGTGATGACATATCAGTTTGTTGTGACAACTCGCTATGTGAGTATGAAGTTCCTGGCTGCACAGATGAGGGAGCGTGTAACTACGATCCAAGTGCAACTAAAGATAATGGAACTTGTCAATACGCTGGTTGCTTAGTGCCATCTGCAACAAATTATGATCCAGATGCCTCTTTTGCCTGCACTTGCACCAATAGTGGTTCTAATTGCTGCATTTTTGAACCTGATCCGGAGCCAGAAATCTATGGCTGCACAGATGAGACTGCATGTAATTGGGATCCAAAGGCAAATATAGACGACGGTAGTTGTTTTTATCCAGACAGTTTCGGGCAGTGCGGTCAAGGACCTGGTCCCGGTCCCGGCGGAACCATGTTTAACACACAATCAACTGGTGTTCAAGATGGCATTTATGGAAAAAATCTACCAATCAACTTTGGTAACGACGTTGGTGGATTTAATCCAGTTCGTCCAACTGGAAATGCAGGACAAGAAAGAGTAAGCGGTGGATTCTTTAAAACAACGTATGACAATTTCAATTCTACTGAAATTAATTACTCATTCTATATCGCAAGAAAAATTGTGAACGGTGAGTGTGTCACGATGAATTGTCCAGAAATTGCTGGCGTTGATAACTACTGTCGATACTTGGAGGATTGCGAGTAATGGCACAAACACGAGGAAAAATAAAAACAGTTATCAATTACGAAGAGTATATTAACTCAGTCGGAGTTTGCTGTGAAACAGACGGAACGAAAACACAAAAAACATTCTCCGATTGTTTATCTTCATTTGGTTACTGGACACCCAATGTTAATTTTGAATCACATCAATGTCCTCAACCAAACGAAACTGGTTTTTGTTGCTCCTGTAATTATGCAAACAAAAACACAGGAGATGGAACCGACTGGGCTGATGGTGATGGAGAAAATGATGGTGGTATCTATGGAATCTTCGGCTCGTCAAACGGCATACAATCTGGAATCAGTAAATGTGAATGTGAGTATTATGGGGGAAACTGGTCTCCCGTTGAACCTGATGGTGCGTTCGGTAGATTAACTCTTTGTAGCACGACTGAAGGAATTGAAGGTAGGAATGATGTAAGATTCCCATTTGCCTGTTGTCATTGTCAAGAAATTGGTGAAGAGTTTATTCGTGTTTGTAAAAATGTGTGCAGTGCTCAGGAGTGTGCGGAACTTAATTTACCAGATATTCCCGATTGTCAATCTGTTTTTATCACCGGATCTATTTGCAACTATGACACACTTAATGGTCAAGATGGATTTGAATGTGGAACTGAAATTGCTGGCTGCACAGATCCGGATGCTCTAAATTATAATCCAGATGCCACGGTGGACGATGGATCGTGTGAGTTTGAACCAGATCCACCACCCCCCGGTCCTGCCTATTTGGAAAGTGTTGTGGGAGATCCCTTTGACATACCACAAGAGGATCAAAACAGAGGTTCCAATAAAAACGAAATTACTGGCATAAATTTACAAAAAACGGTTACTCAAAACGAAGAAACCAGTGCGTGTTGTGTCGTTGGTGGGTGTATAAGAACCACACGATTAGAGTGCGAAAGACAAAATGGATTTTTCATAGATCCAGATGAAAGTGGTCCCGTCGAATGCGATAGAGATACATGTCCACAAAAGCCAAGTTTTTCAAATAACGTCCCGATTCCACCCAATATTTCAGCGGATAACTTACCTAATGTTGGTGATACATTCGCTGGTGGAATTTACATGGGTATTTTCAATCCAGGCATTAGTAAAACAAAAATCAACTTAGAAACTGGAGAGGCAACTGATCCCAGAGCATCCGAAAAGAGTGGTATTGGTGCCGATTCAAAATGGGCACTCATTATGTGTCTGTCCGATCTCGGAGATGAGTTTGGATTGAACGACATTTTATATCAACACACAACAACCTCAGAAAGAATTGATGGAATGGAGACATCAACTTACGACGGTTTGCTAAACACATACGGTGCATCAAATTACCCCGCACCACAAAGCGATCTCTTTAAACAAGTCAGAGGATACAATAGATTTTCTTTCCGAGATTGGTATGTTCCTAGCATTCAAGAACTTGGTTTCATAATTGATGTTCAGAGAGAGTTAGATTTTACGGTTGGTTATGCTTCTCGTTATTCACAAAATCGAAGAAAGTTATTGTCATACAGACCAACAAGATACTCAAATCCGTTTGATCCCGAATTATATTTCCCATATCTTTCTTCAACTAGAAGCAATACTTTGGTGAGAGAATTTGCAAATTATCCAGCAGCAAATCTGGTTTACTCTGCATTTGCTGGTCCCGATAATACAGAAACATCAAGAAAAGATGGTTTTACAATGTTGACAGGATTAGATAATAAGTTTAAAATTAGATTGGTAAGAAGAATTAATATCATATAAGGAATAATCATGGGCTGTAAAAATTGTAAAAATAGTGGTTTTAGAAAACTAAATGAAACAAAAAAGAATGCTCTCAAAAAAGGTATTGGTATGGTTCAAAGTTATGCCTCAGCCTTAGCATCCAGAGGATTTGGAAATAAAAAAGTAGAAAAAGCAACAAAGCAATTACGAGTCATTAGTTGTTTCGGAAATCAGCACGTTGGTGGTGTTTTACCACCATGCCAACACTTACAAAACAGCAAAAGTGTGGGGAAGCATTTCTGTGGTGGTTGTGGTTGTGGGGATAGAGAAGCGACTTGGCTTATTTCCGAAGGTAACGAATACAGCAAATTAGATCACCCAAAATTAAGTTGTCCATTAGGTATGCCAGGATTCACTGATTACACAGCAAGTGAGCCAGATGAAGCGGAAGAGCCAATTACCAGAAAGTATTACATTGAAAACATGGAATACACAGAAATTCAAAATATTCCAGTCACCGTTCAAGTAAAACAATAAATAAAACGATAAGTAAAACAAAGCGGGTCCACTTGGTTGGGCCCGCTTTATCTTATACATATTCTGGAAAGGGGAATACCTATGGCAAAGCCAACCTCTAAGAATGAACTCATTGAATATGCTCTGAGAAAACTTGGCGCTCCGGTCATTGAAATTAACGTTGATCGAGAGCAAGCAGAGGACAGAGTTGATGAAGCACTACAATTTTTTACCGAGAGACATTTCGACGGAGTTGAAAAGGTGTTTTTCTCACATGAGTTGTCACAGGATGATATTAATAATCGTTTCATTGACACAAATACAATAGGAACACCAAAGGGATTTCCAGACGGTGGTCCTACTGGACAAGATATTGTTTCCATAATAAAAGTGTTTAGATTTGGTGCCCTTCGTGGTGTTCAGAGCATGTTTGACATTCGTTATCAAATGGCTCTTTCTGATTACTTCGGAATCAACACCGGACTGGGATACTCCTCATCTTTAGGTCTTACCTCTTTTGACTCTGCAAAAAGATACGTCAACATGATTGAAGATTTTTTCCAAAATGAAAAAGAAATTCGTTTTAGTAAAGTCACAAACAGACTTTTAATTGATGCTGATCTGGATAAACAAATCAATGCAGGAGACTTTATCATCATCGAGGCTTATGCCGCTTTAGATCCAGATTTCTTTACGGAAATTTACAACGATAGATTGTTTAAAAAATACGTCACGGCTTTGATCAAAAAACAATGGGGGAGCAATCTTTCTAAATTCGCGGGTGTTCAACTGCCTGGTGGTGTTCAACTTAACGGACCGCAGATATACGCAGAAGCAGTTCAAGAAGTTGATATCATCGAACAACAGTTCTACTCTCAATATGAATTACCGATTGACTTTATAGTTGCATGAGAAGTCCTTATTTCAAAGAGAATTCTAGCGAACAAAATCTTGTTGAAGATTTGTCTATTGAATCCATTCGCATCAATGGAAAAGCGATGGTTTATATTCCTAGAAAACTCATCAATGAAGATAAATTATTCGGAGAGGACACCGAGGCAAAGTTCGATGACGGCTATGAAATAGAAATGTATATTCAGTCGGTGAACGGCTTTGAGGGTGATGGAGATATATTGTCAAAGTTTGGTATTCAAATAAACGACAGAATGGATCTCGTTGTTGCCAGAAAACGTTTTGAGCAAGAGGTTACAACATATCAAAGTGAAATAGTTCGTCCAAGAGAAGGTGATCTTATATTTTTTCCATTGAGCAAAACGTTATTTGAAATTAACTTTGTGGAGCATGAAAATCCATTTTATCAACTGGGAAAATTATACACATATTATTTAACTTGTGAAACATTCACCTACTCACACGAAGATATGGATACTGGATTCTCACAAATCGACGCACTTGAAACAGACACTAGAGGTCTTTCAGGTGACATTCTTATTCCGGTAAACTCTACCGGAGTCACCGTTGGTGATAATGCAATTATTGAGGATCTTGAGGACGAGTTTGACGTATTTGATTTTACGGATACCGATCCGTTCTCGGAGGGTAATTACTAATGTTTTCAACTTTCTACAATGAATCATTGAGAAAACTCGTCATAGGTTTTGGATCTTTGTTCAACAATATAATTGTTCGTGATATCGACTCAGCCGGAAATACCACACAAAAAGTTAGAGTTCCGATATCATACGCACCGAAAGAAAAATTCATCGCAAGATTGAATGAGGGTGGATCAATTTTAGAGGATAAAACAAAAGTAAAAGCGATTTTACCTAGACTTGGTTTTGATATTACCGGAGTAAATTATGATCCAACGAGAACAATTAACAAATTAAGGAAAATGAAAAAACAAGATGGTGCTCTTACAACATCTGCTTTTAATGAAGTCCCCTATAATATAAGTTTTGGTTTATATTCCTTCACCTCAAGTATTGATGAAAACTTACAGATTATTGAGCAGATCACACCATTTTTTGCCCCAGAGTTTATTGTTTCAATAAACATGAACGATGCTCACGAAAAAGTCGATGTTCCCATTGTATTGTCAAACATTAACATTCAAGAGGAATATGAGGGTAACTTTGCTACAAGAAGATTTATCTCAACAACGTTTGAGTTCTTAGCGAAATCGTATATGTATGGACCAGTCAAAACTCAAGGACTTACAGCAAGTGGTGTTATTCTTTCGATCACCGGAGACTTCTATGCAAATCTTACAGACGCTGCAAGTGATGAAAGTGCTGTTGTTTCCTCGTTTGGTGTAACAGGTTCAACAATTACTGGACTTTCCGGGCCGGTGTATTATCCCGCAGAGGGACGAACTCATTAATATGGAGAAAACATGGATTCTAATGATAAAATATCAGAGGCACTTGAAACAACCTACAAGGCAGAGGTTAACGATATAAAAAAAGAAGTCAAGGAAATTCAACTCACTGGTGACAAAGCAGACGTTGATTTTAACCTCACTCGAAAAAATCTAAAGGAACTCATTGATCGTGGCAGTGAAGCCATCGACGGTATTCTGAAGATTGCGTCCGAGGGAGATCATCCTAGAGCATACGAAGTTGCTGCCACTCTTATTAAGACGGTTTCTGAGGT